>Ga0116229_10002866_pt1 | contig 28181 bp, 24 predicted proteins | sample S1TSphgellanicum_3_FD_87313 | JGI IMG/M metagenome (GOLD analysis project Ga0116229, IMG submission 87313) | Host-associated microbial communities from peat moss isolated from Minnesota, USA - S1T2_Fc - Sphagnum magellanicum MG | ecosystem: Host-associated > Plants > Peat moss > Unclassified...
ACAAACGACACGGTTTTGCTGTTGGATGATGTAGTCAAACTGGGGTTTTGTTTATAATGTGCTTGGGTTGAGTTTTTTTTTTTTTTTTTTCCCCTCCTGTATCTGGACGATGATCTTGTTGTTTGCTTCAGGGCGGCGAAGCTGGGAGCACAATTGGAGTGGTTAGAAGATGGGGGAGTGAAGATGATTACAGGACCCATGCCAGCAGTCAAGGAGGATGAGCTGCGACAACGACCTGTCTGGTTCAACAGCATGGTTTCAGCTTCCACTGCATGGAAGGATTCCCGCAATGACCCTGAGAAAGCATGTTCTTTCGGAGATGGAACTCCACTGCCCAGGAATGCTGTTCTAGGTTGCCTCCAAATACTTCACGAGGAGAAAGCTGCCATCCCGTGGCGCCATGGCGATGTTCTTCTGCTTGATAACACTGCAGTTCAACATTCCCGCAACACTTTTGTACCTCCACGTCGTGTGCTTGCTTCTTTGGTCAAGTAAACTGGTCACAAATCAAAAACCCACAACATCAAATCTAACAAAGTTACCCCAAAGAGAAAAATAAATCTAGCTGTGACATTCATGATGAGGGGATCACAAGTTTACTCTCTCATGTGTTTGTTTTTTTTTGTTGCAGCTCTGTCAAATGTGTTTTGTTTGTTTCCACATGAAGAAGCTTTGAAGCTCAATGTCGAGCTCATGTGTTTGTTGCAGCTCTGAATGTGTTTGTTTGTTTGTTTGTTTGTTTCCACATGAAGAAGCTAAGTTCATGTTGAGCTCAATGTGTGAAATTCACGGATCTGCATGTTTGTTACAGCTAATCTCATGAATGTGTTTCCATAGTAATGGTTTTGTAAACACACTAATGCCAGCTGAATCTCTTGCTTGCAATGGAGCTTAGATCCGTGTTGGTCCGGTATCAACTTTTGAAACATACCAGCCTAGTCATGACTCCTGGTATCAGGGTTTTTGTTTTGTTTTGAAACCAAAAACAAATTACCAGGTGTGTATTGGAGGCACTGGACTATTGAATTGTATGAGGCTGTTTGCTTCTCCTTCCTGAATGTCTGCTTCTTTGTTAGAGGAGTGGGAATGCTTGGATCAACCAACAAGTGGATTGGGTGGTGCATGGATTCTGCACAAGGTATTATTGCACATGCAGGTTTGTTTGAAAATTTCACCTTGTGTATGATGAGTGAACTTTTGCTGTGTTTTTTCTTACTTTGCGGATAACTCTATTATGTGTTGTAGCTTCTTGATCAAACCCTAAATCCTAACTAACCTGCTGCAGGTTCAGGAATCAAACGACAAAATCTTCACCTAATGCCAAATTGTGAACTTACCTTGTGCCAAGAAGTTGTAGAGGTAAACCTAGTATGTTGCATTCAAACTCTTGCTCATGATGTTTTGTTTGGGATGCTCAAATTCTTAATGCAAATTTGACTTGAAGAAGATATATGTTTAGTGCTAAACTATATTGGTTGATTTCGAATGAAGTCTGTGTTGCAATCAAAATGGTTGTTGGAAACATGTCAAGGAAATGTTTTACAAAGTATTGTAATGCCCCCAAAACTTCAAACTTTGTTTCAGGATTTCTTGGCAACTCTCCAAAAACTAGCTCTAGTGAATTAAAGCTTTCTCCCTAAAATGTAATACCAAACAGAATTTTGGATTGGTTTAAAAATTTGTGCAAATCTTGCAATTGCTCAAAACTTATAAACAAAGTTCATTGTCCTAATTATTCATGAACTCTTTGTAATGTTCATATTACTTGACGTTTTGTTTTGATCATTGTCATTGTGTTTTATAAGTTGATTTAAGGGTTGTGGGTTAGTTTCAAAGTGTTAGTTTCCTTAGTGTCAACGATGTTGGTTTGGTAAGTGGTTTTCTTCTTGCCTTAAACATAGTTTTTCTAAAAACGTTATTGTTCATTTTCTTCTTTTGGTTGTTTATGTGATTCAAAAAACACTTATGGGATTGCAAGTCTGAAATGTTATTATTCGAATTGAAAAAAATGGGTCAAAAAAAATCACTCACAAGCACATAGGGGGAAATATGATTTTGTTCTGTCACTTATGTGAGTTGAAAAAAAACCACTTGTGAGCCCGCTAATGTTCAATATAATTTATTTTTTTTCATCTATGTGAATAAATAAAAACCATTTTCAAGTCTGTAAATGTGCAATATCGTTTATTTTTTTCTTTTCACATGTGAATAAAAAAAACCACTTGTAGGCTCACAAATGTGCAATATCATTTGTTTTTTGTGCCCATGTGAATAAAAAAGCCAACTTATGGGCCGATGAAAATACAATATCATTTTTTTTTCATCTAATGTGTGAGTCGAAAAAACCATTTGCAAGCTCCCAAGTGAGTAATCCTTTAGAAATATTTAGAATAAAATGATCATGGTCTTGACTAAATGACTACAATCAAACCATGGAACTAATCTTTTGTTAGATGTAGAATGAAAATCAAAACTATCAAAAAAATTGTATTTAGGTTTTAAAAGTAAGCAAGTTGATTTTTTAAGAAAATTAATAAGTTGATTGAACATTAATTTTTAAAAAAATTAATTAGTTATTTAGTTCTATTTTTTGTTGTTGTTTTTTGGTTCTTTTCATTGTGTCAGTCGGTTTTTTTTTTGGTGTTGTTGTTTAACTTTTCTTATTGATGCTTGTTAGTTTGGTACTAGTGGTAACCCGTGCCTGCAAGGCACAACATGGCACCAAAAATTGTGATTTCCAGCATCATTTGCACATTAGCCTCCTTCTGAGAGAGCACCATCTTGACGTCGCATTGCGTCGTTACTGCGATCTGGGGATAGCCACAGACGCAGAAACTGCAAACCGAAAAAAAAAAAAAAACAGATGCAAAAGAAACCATCTTGTATAGCCGCTGAGACTTAAACCTAAACCCTAAAAGGAGCGCCAAACCCTAACCGTACCAAGATCCATGTGTAGTTAATGAACCCCTAAGGTTAGGTTAAGTTCTTCTGCACAATAGTTACAGTTCGATCAGTAAAAGAATTCCAAAGATCTACACCATCAGATCTCATTGATTTGGACGGCTAGGAGATATCCAGCGCAATTTATAACTATTATAATTGTCACAGACAGACACACTGATAGACGTAGTGAATTAATATATATGATTTCACCCCACCTACTTTGTGCAAGTTTGGGAATTAAAAACTTGCATCCACCATTCGGTTGTTTTTTTAGGTATGACTTTCAAATTATGCTTGTAATTTTATTTTATTTTTTGAGTATTAATGTTTATTTTTTCATTTATTTTTGTGAAACATTTAAAAAATTTCCAAGTTCAATCTTTGTTTGTTATTAAATTTGGCAACATTCTAACATCAAGAAATATGCTTGTTGTTTATGAGATTCATACATTTCTTTTGCAACGCATTACACTTCATTTTATATATTCATTTTTTACATGGTGAGAAGAAAGTTTAATGAATTTATATGACCATGGAACCAATAGCCTAGTTATTACCATGAGAAAAGGGCTACTAGGTAAAAACTAAATAAAAATGATGAAATAACATTTTTGAAAATGCATTTCCTTCATAAATCAAAAGTGGAAATGGAAAGCTAGAAACCTTGGATAGTGTCTTTGTTACACATTAGCTTGTTACTTTCATCTTTTGTAGTTGTCACCTTCCTATTGGTTACTTTCTTGTAACAATTACCTTATTATTATAATTACCTTCATGTTGCAATTATCATTTAGTGACTAATTTCTAACAACCATTCTAAAAAAAGGAAAGTTAAAAAAAGCCTTAATTAAATTTAAAACTATTTCATTTTATATCAAACAAATGTTAAATATTTTCTTTCGCATCCAAGAAATCAAGGCAAAACACAAAAGAAAAGATGTGATACAACCTTCAACCAAAATCCATTGTGTTTTTTTTTTGCACACAAGTATAACCTTTTTTCCCCACTTCACACACCAATCCTTTTATAATTACACACATAAAATGATAGAATGAAAAGGAATAGGAATGAGAACAATTGAAAAAACAAATTGAAAAAATAATAAAAAACCAAAAGTGGTTCCCCACCATACAAGGGTTTCCCTTATTTTCTTAGATTTTCTCACCTTAATATCTTCATTTCCTTCACAACTTTTAATTAATGTCAAACTACATTATCTTCTAAAAATTAATTATTTTAATGACTTCATCTTATAGTAAATAAAGGATGATAAATATGAATCTACCACTAATAACTAAATAATTAATAGGAGACATTCTAATTTAATTAGACCAAAAGATTTACCCATTAACAAATATTCTTTTATTAAAATTTTACTTGTGAATTAATTTCTAATTCTTTTGCCTTGAAGATAATTCACTAACAGTATTATCATCAAGTAACATTACAATAAAATTTATCCTTTAATTATTTTTGCGATAATTATCATCAATTAAAAAACTTATTTTGACCTTGTAAATGTTGGTACATGTTTGAATTATATTGTAAGTTTTACATAATTAAATCAATTTGCAAGTAAAAGATTAAAACCACATTTTGATAGAACAATATTTTGTTTTGGTTTCACCATTTTTGTTGAGTAACACTTTGAAAAATTGTTGAAAAATGAAACATGTGAAGTTTTTCTCAATGATGCTCCTATGGAATAAATGTTTGAAGATTATTCCAATTTAAAGCAATAGAGTTCCTAAAAATGAAAAAATAAAATGAACTAAACTTTCAAAAATTACATGTTCAAAAAATTAAATAGAGACCTCATGACGTAATTGGATTTTGATGTGTTTTTTCTATGTTAACAATAACAAAGAAATTGATTGTAACATTCCTCAAATCATGCATTTTATTTTTTGTTAAAATAGTTTTATCAATGCATCTAATTTCAAAACTCAAGCAAGAAAAGGCTTAATTTCATATTACAAAATAAATGGTATAAAATTTTCAACAAACATGTGAATGCAAACCATGCTATTGTTGCAAAAACATTTGAGGGTGAGATCAATAGTTCATTATATATATATATATATATATATATATATATATATATAAGAACAACAAAGAAAAGGCCTAATCTATTTGGCAAAAAAAAAATCAATTTTTTTTGCTACAAAATATCCTTTTAAAAATGATGGTGTGTAGCAAAAAAGTTTTACAAAACTTATGCCTTTTGATTCTCAAAAATCACTTGCCAATGTAGTTTGTGGAAAGTATTTGGATGAAATGTCTAACCTTGTATTTATGTCTTTAAATGATCCTTTTATCAAGAAAATGATTTCTTGAAACATGATTAAATTAAATGAAAAAAAAAAAACACAAATGTGTTCTGCCAAAAATTATCAAAATATTATATTGCAACAAGTTTTAATTTATGGATGTTTCAAAGTGCACATGACATTTTTACTCTTGTGATAAATTTTAAGGGGTTAATTGGTAGCCAAAGCATGTTACTATTGGTTTGTTCAAAGCAACAAAAGTTATTAGTCAAGTTTTAAAAAGACGTTTGATACAAATGTTGAATGAATATGAGTTTAAAAAAGAAAATGTTTGTCTCAGTAAAATATGAAGGGTCAAATCTAAATGTTATGAAAACTAGTCTAAAATTTATTGTGAGTTGTGAATGTTTGGGTTAGGAAGAAAACTTTTAAAGTTCTTGTTTAGCTATGTTTTTTTCTAAAGTTTGCAAATATGTGACAATAGATGAAAAAATGTATTGAAATCCCAAGTACATTGATTTTATTATGTTTGCTTAATCAAAATTTCAAAAATGTTTAATTTAGTTTTAAAATTCTAAAAAATAAAAATAAAAATGGAACAAGGCTTGCAAGAATTTTAATATTCATCCAAGAAAACTAAACACTCTAGTTTAGGTAAGATAATTATTTTCACTTAAAATTATTTTTACAATCATTTAAAATTTCTTATTTGAACATAAATCATTTAGATTTCAAATTCTAGGTTTTTTGTTTTTTATTTGAACTATAAATTTAAAATATTACCATTGAAAGTTAAACTTTGTTTGCATTTTTGCCTTCAAAATGATAATGTTCCAAAATCTTTACAATTCTGCAATGTTATCAATTTTTGTTACAATGAATAAACTTCTATTAGAATCAATAGAACAATGCTAAACCCTCCTTTTACATGGCACATTTTTCAAATGATTGTTGATTATTTTTCTTCAATTGTGCTTGTGTTTTGAAATAATCACAATGCCATATGTTAAATGATGCATTGCATTCCGCAATAACAATGTGTTTGAAATTGAAGGAATAAATTAAAATCCCACCAACATTGGTCAATTTGAGAGATTATGATTAGATTAGAATTATTCTTGAGTTGTCTTTGTCAGTTTTAACATGAAAAAACAAATTTTGGGGGTGTTGGAATCTATCCTCTCCATTCTCAAGAAATATGATGCCAATAAAACCCATAACATGTTGTCTTTGATGCTAGACCCTAGGTTTGAAAGACTTTGCTTACTTGTATTGTCTTATATTGGTCATGAAGGTGTGCTTATTATTGAGGAATATACAAAAGACCCTTATATCCCATGCTTATCAAATGCCATAATCATTTCAATCATGTGTTAATAACCAAAGTTGGTTGGGCAAATCAAATAGTTGAAGAAAATTGCAATGTAGATATTATTGAACAAATTATGAACACCAAAAACTAGTGAAAGAACTTATGAGCAAAAAGTTGCAAATTTTTAATAGATACCATGTTGGCATCAAAGATATAAAATGTCTTCTTCAATGGTGGGAGAAGCACAAAGTTCATATTTCCCATTGTACACCAAATATTAAGCATTTTCGGATCTCAAATTGAAACAAAAAGGATTTTTTCTTTCATTAACATCCTAACAAATCTAAAAAGAAGTAATTTCAAATTATTAATTTGAAAAATTAATATTTGTGATTAAAAATTGGCCTAATAATCTAAGAGTTGGTTGCAAATCACCTTCTAATTTGGTATAGTTAATTGAAAAGGATTTAAAATTTTTAAAAAATTAAAATAATCTGAAAGATCATTTGAACATGATACAATTGTGAACATATGAAATTATGGAAGCAAAAAAAATTCTTATAATTTTTTCATTCAAAATTTTTAAAATCATTTTTGGGTTTTTAAAAATAAACCAAATCATTTTGTTGGAAATAATTAAGTTTTGACCGATTTATGAGAGCTACCTTTGAGAATTGATCAATTTTAAATTTGTGAAAACCAACATGTAGAAAATCGATTGAATTTTTTTTTCAAAAGTATGATAGCCCAATCGATTTTTTTTTATGAATATTATTTTTTAAAAACCAATTTAGTTCTTAAAATGTTATGTGAAAGCCAAAACTAATGGTTTTCACAAAAAGCAAAAACCGCCCAACACTAGTATAATCTTGACTATGTTGGTATTTCATAATGTTGTTATATGTTCCTTGTGTGATTTTAATACAACGATTGGAAGGTGGAAAAATATTTGAAATAGATGAACAAAATAATGATCTTCTTTTCCATTTTGATACAAGAGGCAAAACTCTAAACACTAACATGTGACCAAATGTTTTCCCCAATTTAGGAGAAGATATATATATTTCAATTTGTAAGGGTATTGTTCCATTTATAGCCCATAGTACATGTAATTGCAATTTTTCACAAATTTAGCTTCTTAATGATTATAGAACATATATAAATTGCTATAGAGTTTTCATAATTTACATTTCAAGGAACTAACTTTTGAAATTCAAACAAGCATAATTTAATAACACATTCCTTGTAAATTTAGAACATGAAAAATATGCTTGATATGAAATTATTTACCATTCTAAATGATATTTGTATTGGATCTTTGGAAATTAAAAATTGAAAAAAAGAAAAAAGAAAAAAATTACCTTACAATTAAATTTCTTAATTTGTACATGTTTATTCTATTATATTCTATTGGTTTGTTATTATTATTTTGGTTAATTTCATCACTTGTTCATTGGTTTTATGTTCTCCCACCATCATGATTCAATCTACTCCCTATTTGTTAGTTATAATGAAAAACCAAATGTTGATTTAGGTGAAGCAATTGTCTCATACGGAGCCAAAGTTGAATCATACTATTGTAAAACTAATAATCAAACTTATACAAATATTAGAGCACAATCATTCATTCATTCATATGTACACAACAAAAATATATAGCTAGATTTTTAGCCAAGTCAAAAGGATGGATGAATGTATAATGGAGAAATACCTATGTAGGTAATTTCTAAATGGTTTCTTTCTATTATCCAAAGAATAAGCATTTGTTTGTATGTAGCCAAATTACCAATGTTGAGGAATACAATTGCAAGGCTTTTAATTGGACTAGAGTTTTTTGTTTTGCCACAATTTTGTTTTCCACAAAAAAATTGGGAATTAAATATACATGAATTTTTGGATTCATTTTTTTTCTAGTGTAAATTCAATTAATTTTGCCATTTTTGGGGAAGGCTTTGCCAATTTTTAAATAAAAAATTGGGAAATAAAAGAAATAAAAACCCTTGAACCTAACCTTAATATCTAAACAAAAAATCCACATAATCAGTCGTTCATATATATATATATGTGAAAAATGCTATTTGGCCAAAGTCAAACGGATGTATGAATGGACAATGAAGAAATACATATGTACAAAAATTTTAATTGGTTTTTTTTTTTCATTAGGTGTTTAGAAAAAGAAATGGTCCAAGAAATATTGACATTCTTGGATATTTGGAAATTTGCAATAAATTATTTGCTTTCTCTACTGAAATCCACAATTAAACCACTTTGTTCAGCACAATTGTAAAACTTATAACCAACATTAATATACAAAAATATAGGCATACTCACAATCCAATTATGTGAAATGTCTTTTTTTTCTTGGGTAAGGTTGTGCCATAGATGAAAACTTATGAATGTTGCATAATGAATGAAAAATGATATGATGGATGAAAAGTTGGGAAAAAAATTTGCACCATGGATGAAAATTTAAAGAAAATGGTTAAACAATGGATGAAATTTTAGAGAAAATGGTTACACAACAGATGAAAATTAAGCATGAATGATGAAAATATGAAAAAGATCAGGTGACATATTCATTTATTGAGCAACTTCTCAAAAATTTAAGGCCTTGCAATTTCCTTGAGTGTGTAATTGAGATCTTTAGAAAAATGTGATCCCTAATTTCTTTCCTCCCTTGAAAACTTGGCTCCATTAATTTTCTCCTTTTTTAAAAAAAATTCTGTAGATAGCTTGATTGGGGGAAGTGGTGCCAAGTTACACAAAGGAAGCATCCCAAAAGCCATTAAAAAAGTGTTCCTTGGAGAAAAAAAATTCAACCTAGTTACTTTAACAATGATTTCTAACTTTTTGCATCACACTTTCATTTTGAAATAACTAGTGTAATTCATGCCGTTGATTCAAGTGTGAATACGATTACGTAGTTGCTCCAAGTGCAAACATGACTCTAATAATAGAGATTAATTGTGAAATAATAATAATTTAAAAATTAATTTTTAGTGATAAAATGCATTCAAAATTCAATATCTCCTCCAAATTAGGTTCAAAATTAGGCCAAAACATTAGGCCTCCTCATCATGCATCCTTGAACTTGGTACATGAGTCAATTTCTCATCCAACTCTTACAATTCTGTCTATTGGGTTTTCATCCAGTTTTTGCTATCCATTCTTTGACCTCCACATTCATCACAAGCCCAAGGCTGATGGCTCACATGCTAATGTTGTCTGGCTTCATTGCACCCCTAGTAACATTAACCGGACATGTAGTTAGAACCTATTTGGTCCCCTGTTTCTAATGTGTTGCCAAGAGGAAGAAAAAACAAACTAGGTGAGGCAAAATTGTCTCATCCTCAGGCACCCAGGGTTAGCTCCTAGAGGAGTTAGTTTATGTAGATTAAGTGGCAATCATCCCTTGGAAGATTTAGCCAAATTTGATAAACCAGATATTAATTACAATTTTTTAAAATCAACATTCTATGTTTTTGGCTATTCAATGAAAATTTTTAGTAAATTTTTTTGGCAATTTTAACTCTTTTTTTTCTCACACTTTTGGTGATTGAAACACTTCAAAATCACTTCATTTTCTAACTTTTTCTTTCAATTTTTCACAAAATTTTATAAAGAAAAAAAGGCTAGTGAGGTGCCTCCCTGAAACTCCTTGGAGGGAGTCAAGCTTACCGATGGTGGACTCTAGTAGGCAACTTAACTATGTGGCTGCAATTTCAGGAAGCTAGCCTATAGCCTGTTGTCATTGTGTAGTTTAACAATTTCACTTTTCTCTTTCACAAGAAGAAGAAAAGACAAAAAGCTCCTATTATTATCTATCTATGAAGGAAGGGTTTTGTTTTGTAGTAATGAGATCCATCGAACCGAACTGTGATGCTTTACATTATGTTCTTGGTGTCTTTGGAAAGCTCTAACTGACAAGGAGGGGTGCATGCGCTTGGTTCCATGACGTTGGGACTTGCAGTGCAAAAGTTGTTGAATATTGAATGATTTCTTCACTGAAAATTAAATTGAATCATAGCTGAAAACTCCCCAGGAATTGGAATGTGTCTTTGGTGTTGTTGGAAAGATCTTGATGTGCCTTTGGTGTTGTCGGAAAGATCTTGATGAGCAGGATTTAATGGAATTTACTCGGTAAGATCTGGATTCAGAATGTGGGAGATATTGATTTTTTTAAAGTGATTTTTGCTGCTGAAAATTCAAAATAAATTCCAGAAAACTAGGTTTTGGAAGGAAAAATCAGTTGAGGACATGATAACACTTGGGCCAACAGCACAGGCCACATTATTATTATTATTCCATAGTTAAATCAGTTCATTTTTCTCTTTCAAGAAGAATAAGACACAACCGAAGGCTAAGCACCTTTGCACTAGGCTTGTGCTCTAAGGAAAAAAAAACAGCCAAGCAAAAGACCGACTTAACTTACACCTTAACTTACACGTGAAGCATGTGAGGAGAAGTGTGGGAATCCTTTGGAAGGGTTCCTTTGAAATCCTGATTCCTCCCTTGCATACTCACCCAGGAAATTATTATTATTATTATTATTTTTTTTTTTATTATTATGATGTGTGGACAAGAAGTGGGACCCAAATTTGTAGCACCCTATCTACTCAACTCACATAAGTTAAGAGGACATCTCATCTCCAGTGCTAAATAGATATAGAATCCAAAAACCACTTTTTAAATGGACCTGGAATTAAGACCTGGCCCCATTATTAGGTGACAGGACCTGAATTAAGACTTGACCCAATTTATTGGAGGACCTCAATCAGGACCTACCTAAAGCCTCTTGTAGAATTACTAAGGGTCTCTTTCCATTAGGTTGTTGTTACTGTGATAGTGTTTTGTTTTTTCAATTCCCAGATAGAGTCAGAGTTGCGAGCATCCTTAGGCAGATTTTGACTTTATTGGAGACTTTTTTTTTCTAGATAACCTATGATAAATCTGTAACAAGCATACATGAATTCATGTGACGACGCACTCCCCCAACAAAATCAAATCAAATTTCTGTTGAAATTTGGCGAATTTCTAACTTGAAAAGGGAATTTGTTCCGGTGTGTTGTGTGGTAACCTAACAGCAGCTTAATGGAAAGCATAAGGCCTTTGTTTCGTGTTGCAAGGACAGCTGCTTTTTATTGAAGAGTTGCAAATACATTGAAAATATGTAATTAATAATAATATCACGTTAGGAACTTTGGGAGTACATGCTTTTACGAAAAGTAGACAAATGTCATTTTATGATGAATCGTAATTTGATTCACAACTTTCACAACTCTTACAATTAATCAATGTTTGACCCATAGAGCTATAAGATGATTGAGTACAAGTATCTTAGAAAAAAAACATACTTGAGAATTGCTCTCATAGAGTAATCTGGCCCATATGTTGATGGAACCTGCATTAAGACCTACTCTTTTGATTAGAGGGGCCTGAAATAAGAGCTGGCCATTTGTTAGAGGGACCTAAATTAAGACCTGGCCATTTGAGGGTGGGACCTGAGTTAAGACCTGGAGCCACCCACCACGCCTTTTGTGTGTGCTCCAAAATTAGGGTTTGGTGGGGACGCGGAACAGAAGACGCTGGACTTTTGTGTTTTGTTTGTTTGCGTGTATTTCGGGAGACGCTGGCGAGATGGAGGAGGAGGAAACAGGAGGGATGCAGCAGCAACAGCAGGGTATTTTGGAAGAAATCCACAGTCAAAGACGACGCGAAGAGCGTTCTCTATACCCTACTGTCGGATTCTTTCAATACCCAACAACAGAATTCTTTGTTGAGTACGCGCAGCAACTAGAGTCTCTGAACACGGAACAACAACAACAACAACAGCAGCAGCAACAGGAGGAGGAGGAGGAGGAGGAGGAGGAGGAGATCTCCTTGCTAGAGAGAAGAAGAGAGAAGAAAAGAATATGCAATTGCGGAAGAAGAAGAACAACATTCCAAGGCGCGCAAGCTGCTGTAACGCAGTCTGCCGGTTGGAGTCAGTCTCGAGGACCAGCTCGTCTTTCTTTGTGGGTAGTTGTTGTTTCCATTTCCAGGAGAAGCAGAGGAAGATTAGTATCTTATATGACCATCTCCAGTTAAGGTACACGTCTCTGGTCGGTCTGGAGGCACTGGAGAGAGAGAGAAGAGCAGCCTGGGGATGACCTTGTTCTCAGTCCGTCTGCGTTGCCGCAGCATTTGCTGTTCTTTGGAGTGTGCTCAATTCATGAGCAAATCTAGCTTGAATCAATGGAGTCTCTGAGATGGAGAAGATGATAATTATTCATCTTGCTTGCGTGTGGGGCAAACAATTACAATGCAAATTCAGATCTCCCAAGTGTGGGAATACACTGCTGTGCAGATTGAGAGATTGCATCTATCGAGCCTAGGAAAAAAAGGGAGGCAGCCACAGACGGCTAAATAGCTGAGGGATCGATCTCGTAGTTGCAGAACAAAATGTATGTAATGACTGATAGGGTAGGAGCAATAGTGCTTATGGTACTCTCTCTCTGGTGCTTGGGATCATGGCCTGCGTTTTTCAACGTTCTGGAGCGGAGGGGACGAGTGCCTATGCACACTTACATGGACTACACCATCGCCACTTACTGTGTAGCCATAGGGTTTGCACTCACCCTTGGAGAGATTGGACCCAGTAGTGAGGAGTATCCGAATTTCACCACCCAGCTCTTCCAGGTGCTGCAGTCATGCTTTTTGGCAAACCCACCTTTGACAATTATTTTAGTGTATATTTTAAGGTGTTGTGAGTCTTTTAGTGCTTTATTTTTGCTGGAACATGACAGAATAGTGTCATGCGATCTGTGGGGTGTTTTTCCCTTTTTTCTTTCAGTATGTGTGTATGTGCTTGTAGAAGAACACATTCATGATTGATGCTTGTTCTGTGATGTTAGGGGAAAGCAGAAGAAGAAGATGGGTAGTGTGGCAGTAGTTCCCCTATTTGATGATACGGCTGTAGTTATGACAATGCAGGACAATGGACCGTCAGTGGCATTTGCAATGGGAGGTGGATTGGCGCTCTGCCTGGGCAACATTTCCATGCAGTATTCACTTGCGTTTGTTGGCATCTCATTGACTGAGGTTGTGTCAGCTAGTTTGGCTGTTGTGGTTGGTGAGTATCTTTGTGTACTGTGATTCCTTCCTTCCTTTCCAACATTTTTTTCTGAACCTTGTCCATATAGTTGTGGATGAAATTCTTGGCGGAGTATCCAGTGTGCAAGAATAAAGAGAGTGCTGCATCAATCTTGGCCACAGGCAGCATATACCTTTAAGCTCTGACTGACTGTAGGTAGTTGATTGTGGGGGGATTTGGCAGGAACAAGTGTCAACTATGTTCTAGATGGTGGTATGAATTGTGCTGTCATTTTATTTCCAGGAGTAGCATGTTTTTTGGTGGCAGTAGTGTTGGGCTCTTTCTGCCATGCTTCCAATGCAGCCGACATAACTTTGAAGCTCAACTCTAAGCAAATTGTTCCTTACAGGTGAGCTCTCTTGCTCTCTCTCCCCCTTTTCTCCTTTCCCTGAGTATCTTTTTTCTTTCCCTCTTTGCTTACATTTCATCACATACCCAGTATGTTGTTTGTCCTTCTCCAAGTTCCCTGGCAACAACACATATCCTCCTTGGCAAAATCCCTGAAGTGTCATTTGATTTATTTACTGTGCTTGGTGATGGATTTGTTGATTGGTGTGCTAGTATCCTCATATGCACTGTAGATGACAGCATTTTGACACTTTATTTTCTGCGTGTGTGGAATACCAGGTCAGAGGATGTAGAAGAAACAACAATGAATGTAGACTTCACAGATTGTGTCAATGCTAAGCTGCTCAACAAGCAATGTTGTGAGTAGACATCTCTCCCCAGTCTCCCTCCTATCCTCAATGCTTTTTCATTTTCACAAAGGCTTTTCAAATGGTACCCTGTCCAAGCATGAGTTATCAGAACCTTTTGATGTTTAACCAACCATGGGATCCTGACTGAAGAATCCTGGCAGGATTGAGTTACTCTTTATATAAGAATGGTTTCATTGCACTGGACTGAGATATGTTCTTTGAGCCACACTCAACAGGTTCAGTAGCTTAGTTTTAGGCCTGGTTGGTTGTGGCACAGTTACAGAGGGAATTGCTCAGGTTGAGGAGGGCAAGGGTTCATGCAGCAGTGAAGAATGGGGATTGGAGACAGCTGAGGCAGCTGTGGGAAGTGCTGAATTCTTGCAAAATCTAGAGGACCACAGGGCAATAAAGGTGTGTACCTATTGCTAGCTTTTGTTACAATGGTGGGTTCAGAACAAATGTTCAGTTTTGTAATCGATTTCAGTCTCATGGTGCAGATAAAAGGGAGGAGTGTGGGCTTTGGGCTGGGGATTGCGCTTTTCTCAGGTGGTTGCTATGCACTTTTCTCACCTTTGTTCAACCTCGCCACAAATGACCAGTTTCACCTTCTCAAGCTGAATGTGCCACACCTAGTGGTCTACACCACCTTCTTCTACTTCTCCACATCTTTCTTCATATGTGCCATGGTAATCAATATATATTTGCTCTACCACCCTCTTGTCGACATCCCAAAATCCTCTCTGCGAGTGTATTTGAGGGATTGGAAGGGTCGTGACCTTGCAGTTCTCGCAGGCCTTGTTTGTGGCTTTGGCAATGGCTTCCAGTTCATGGGAGGCCAAGCTGCTGGTTACGCTGCTGCTGATGCTGTGCAGGTTAGTTAGTGCTCTGGCCTTTTTTTTTCTTCTTGTTGGAATTGTCACTTTTCAATTGTTGCCTTTCAGAGGCTACAAGAACTTGAGGTGCCTTTGCCAATCTTCTGTCAGAATCAAAGAGTCTCCAACTTCCTACAAACATGCTTATGATGCTCACAGTCAATCTTAGTCAAGAAATCACTTCCAGTGGAAGCTGTTGCATGACATGGGTGGCCTGATAAAACCAATTCTGTGCAGGCACTTCCATTGGTTGGGACGTTGTGGGGGATTTTGCTATTTGGGGAGTATCATAAGTCATCTCAAAGGACTTACACGCTGCTGTCTGCCATGTTAATAATGTTTGGCATCGCCGTGACACTGCTCATTGCATCATCAAGACAGAGAGATTAAACATCGTATGAGTGGATCTTGTCCAATTGCAACCTACTATTTCCTGACACCCAAACAATGGACTTGGTTTTGCTCTTAAAATCCTAAACTTGTCATTGTTTTGTGGGTGGAGAATTCAAATCCTAGGTCGTGTGATTCTTTCAAAATTTGTGTACTTGGGCTGGGCATCTCAAAGATTGCTTGGACCACATTAGTGAAAAGGAGTTAGGAATTCAGAGGATGAGTAACGTCTCACTAGAAATGCTACAAGGAGCACCCTATTTGTTTTAGAAAAGTTGTGGGTTCCACCATTGGTATGTGTTATCTGAGAAAAATAAAGCAGAAGGTGTAACACCTCTGTTGCTACTCTCTGTGCACTGGCGTGTCAGTGATTATTGGCTAGATTTTGCACAGATGAATGCAAAATTCTAAACCCCACGCACATTGTAATCAAACCATATTAGGTGCTCACCTTCTATCCTGTTTTTGTGGATTTCCATCCCATCATGCTTAGAGTCTTGCCTACTCCTTCAAGACATGTAACAGAAAAACTACAGCATAGAATTGTGCAGAAATGGTTTTGCAAAGCTTTGAGCAGATAGATACACATTGTGAGACATTTTCTAGTGTCGCTCCCAGCGCACCTTATGTGTTTGAGTTGATACACATTGTGAGACATTTTCTAGTGTTGCTCTTATGTTTTTGAGTTTATTGTTTATTCCTCTTAGGAAAGAGGAGGGAACCTTAACGCCGATTATTTAGGAGTGGAAGGTACCTTAAATGCTTACACAAGGCGCCATGACTTTGAATGAGTAGTCGAACCTGAGAAATATATAACTATTCCTTGCATAAAAGATGCTACAGAATGCCATTCATTTGATAATTGCATACTAGTACTAGGGGTTCAAATGAAGGGGGTGGACTTTAGGTTATTGCTTCTACAAGTCAACAAAATTTACGTGTCTCTAGGAATATCTCTTGGTATTGAAATGTGCTTGCAACTTTCAACCTCTCCCAAAGTCACAATACACACGCTACACAATGCCATTTATTTATGCGCATTGCTAGTAGCATAGTATATACGCTAAAGTTCAATGAATCCAACAAGTGAACTTTAGGGTAGAATTTCTTTGACAAGTTGAGAAAATCCCAAATTTTTTGGGGAATATATCTCGTGTTGTTGAAATGTAGATCCAAACTTTCAAGCTCTCTTAGAACTCACACAACACAACGCAATCTACAAAAATGCCAATTTATATTTTGCATGGCAAGTAGCATCGTATGCACAAAGGTTCAAACAATTTGAATAGATGAAGTTTTAGGGTATCGATTCAAGAAGTCAACAAAAATTACGTGTCTTAAGGAGTATCTCCTATTATTGAAATGCAATGGAAACTCTCAAGCTCTCATAAGTGGGGTACAATGCGGCACAAAATCTTTGGGCTTATAGCTAAGGGCCACTTTAGTTTACACCACGAGGAGTCAAGGCCAAGGTTGAACTCAAATCATGCATGTAACAAATGTTTTAGCATTTGTTAGTTTCCTTGACGTCAATTTTCTAGCACTTATTAGAAATTTGGGGTCAAACAACAAGCCAAAAATGCTTAAATTTTCTTCTTCAAGTTTTTTCAGCCCAGGCTCTTTTAGTCTAAAGTAAAGCATTAGTGGATTATTTGGTAGCATTGTTGGGTGGTTCAAGAGTCGAAGGTGCGGAGTACCATAACTCTTGGAATGAAGAAAAAATTGAAATAAACACCTCCCCCTCCCCCCCCCAGATGGTACATATAGTCACCCTCAACTCCATTAAAAAAAAATTCTTATGTGCCTGATTGGCCAAAATCTTGGGTTTGATTTTTTCAATTTTGTGATATTGAAAATTTGGCTAATGTTAAGATTCTTATGGATCCTAAGATATTGAAAGAGAAACAAATCTTTTTATTTTTTTAATGTTTTTTGTAATCTTTGTGTCCTTTTAAAAAAATAATAATAATAATAATAATAATCTTTGTGTCTTTACAATTTCATATAAATATAAATATGTGTTATTTCATTTGAATATATTAAAATTATTTCAAGAAATTAACATGTTTTTTTCTTTTGAAATTATGTTAGTTTTTAATAAAAATTTCTCCCTTAAATACTTAATTCAAAAATTTAATTCCCAACTTGCTTAGCTGATTTAATGTTTTATTCATCCTAATTGCTTCCAAAATTTTCCCGACAAACCGAGGTTTCAATTCCAGATCTCATGCCTAATACACCAATTTTCAGGACCTCGTTGAGGACTCCAATTCTCATCTCGTGTTTGGCCTGTGGAATGGACATCTCGATCTTCGAGGACGACCGACGCCCCCCCCGCCACGAAAAGATGCTCAAGGCAGACAGACACACACAGAGTTTGCGTTCTCCGGCTATGGCGCGATCCGCAGCTTCCATCTCCTCGTCGACGGTCACTGTGAATGCTTTTGTCTTTTCTATTTTGTTTTTTCATAATGCTGTGGATTTTCTCTTCACAAAGAAGTAAGTTTCTTTCTCAGCCGATGCCTGTAGTCGTTTCTGTGGCATTCTTTGGGCTCCAGCGGTCTGCTGCTGCGGTTCGGTATCCGGATATCTGCGTCTGCTCGACATTATTGTCTGGTAAGGATTTTTCCTCGTTTAAGTTTTAGTAGTTTGAGGGTGGATTTGCTTTGGAATGTTCTCGTTTCAGTTTCGTCTTGGCAAAATGTCACGTCTGTTATGTTAGAAGAGTTTTTTTTGCTTTGGACTGTTCTCGTTTCGGTTTCGTCTTGGCAAAATGTCACGTCTGTTTTGTTAGAAGAGTTTTTTCTGGTTGAGAGCTGGAGAGCACTTTCTTTGAAGAGAAAATCGGTTGTAATGCGTGCACAATACGGTGCAGGAGAGGAGAACAACGGAGTCAGAGTTGAAGGTGGAGTGTCGTCGCGGTGAGTGTACATTGCGGGTCTTCCGGGCTCCTCGACGACATGAGCTCTCCGCCCGCCGTTGCACGTACTGTCGTTGCCGGATCTGCAATACTTGAAATGTAGGAGGAACACAGTAGTAGGTGATATTGCGGTTTCGGATGGAGAGCCTCCTTTGAAGGAAGAAAGGAACTTGGCGTAGTCTTCGAAGCTGCGGAGACTGACTGACAGACACGAAGAAGAAGAAGAAACAACCGATACTATTACTTTTAGCACTAAAGGGCGATGATGCATGACCGTTTGCTGCATTCTTTCAACACCGCAATTCGGATCGGATCCAAGAATCTTTGGTTTCCATCACCAGCACCCGCCCTGATCATATCCAGCACTCAGATATTCCTGTTCTTCGATTGAAACCAGGCGCATAAAGAGGTGCGAGGCAGTGATCCAATCTCATCTCATCCTTCGAGATTATATGATCCTAGGTTCTTGTTTTTAGAGAGGCTCGTGGAAGCATCGACCAGGCGCTCGACGACCTCCTGTCCAGCAAGTTTCGATTCAGCATTATTGTGGCGGCCGTTCTCAATCTGGAGCTTTTAGACTTGTCGGTTTTAGTTTTGTCCGTCCTGGAAAGAAGCCGAAGACGAGATCGCGGAGCGGATATTATTTTCATTACAACACAACAGTATTCGAATCAAGGACAGGTTAAACGCAGAGAGACGCATTTTAAGAAGAGAAAAGAGGAGCAGTAGACAATCTGTTGAAGCAAGCGCCTCCTGGGGGGGGAAAATGGCTGATAGGGAGCGGAGTTCAAGCCCATTGATTTCTGGACAGAGGACAGCAGGAGGAGGAGGAGTCGTTATTCCCCCTTCACAACAGGTGTGTCCAAGGAGTTGTATGATAGTTGCATTTGCAGATTTGAACTTGAGCTTTATATACTCAGATGTGGCCCTAGCAACAAGTCTACAGTTCCATTCAGCTCTCCAGCTCCTATTGAGTAATTTTTCTTGCTGGCACAGTTCTAATCGGTGTTACTTGTTCTCTGGTCCTCATTTACCCCCAAAAAAAGGTGCGATCAGGTGCGCTCAATCCCCTCAAGAAAAGTCAAAACTATGCTGCAAAGGCAGCTGCAGCACGCTTGGCAAAAGTCATGCAGGCTAGCCGTGACTTGGCTGATGACGATGATGAAGATGATGACCACCACTTTCCACATTTTGGGTCAGATGCATCTAATGCAAGAGATCTGTCTCCCCAGGTTAGCCTCCAGATGTTCAGTGGTTTTTCCTAGTACTAAGCTATGTTCATCACCATGCTTCTAGACTTTGTAGTTGCTGCATTCTGTGAATCCCAGCATGCTGATGAGCCTTGTTCATATGTCAAGATGAAAACAGCCCTGCATGGCAGAATCTCCCATTTTTCCTACTCTACCCTTGCACAAGTGCTATTTGCCTGCTTCAGAAGGGTTGACTGTCGCATATTTCAATGTGAAAAGACCATCTGAGAGTGAGCTGGAGGAATGTATGCAACATAATGAAGTCTGATTGCTGGGCAAGTATTAATTGTCAGTGCACCCCTCGCTTAAAACAGAAGTTTTGTATGTGAGTGAGAACTCTAGGTTTTTTTTGACAGCTTATGAGAGCTTACAACGGTAGCAATGGAGCCCTTGGGGCAGGACTGCGCTCAGCAACATTTGGCAGGAGCACACTGAAACCTACTCCTGTGCCTCCATTGGCCCCAGTCACCCCAAGAGCACGGCCTGCTCTGGCTGTGGCCCCTTCTGTTCTGCGTGTCAAAGATCCAACTCCAGCTCCTGTTATTGATCGTACCAGAAGGTGAGCTTGCCTTGCTCACCTTTTGTCTTCTTTGAGGGACTGGTGTTTTGTTGGGTTTAAATAGGGTTTTGACTTTTGATTTGAATAAGGCATGAGACTTTGCATATGAAATAAGTGCCTCTGCAATGCAAATAGTAACCTGACTGAAGGGGGCTGCTTGTGCAATCATGAGAATAATCATCAACCTGTCAACTTTAACAATCTTCTCGATGCTAAGATGCAAATGTATGGTAATTGCACATAGATGGACAAGTCTCAGTACCGAATGTGGACCCACATGAGGCATGCCAAAGTGTCAACCCACAACAATAGTGCAATTCAGTGGCTAGATTGACTCTTTTCAAAGCCAGAGACTTTAATGTACCTCTGCAGCTCAATGTATAAGATAAATTTCACAAGTTTATAAGCCTGTGGAAACAGTATCATCTCATCAGTTCAAGATTTTTCTTCTCCATTCCCCTAGGCAATCTGCCTGAAAATCCAAAGATACTAACATTATTGTGGGAGTTGCAAATTTACTGTTTTAGGACAGGCCCACTCATGCTGAGCAAAGAGCCTGGTATTGAAATGAATGCAGATATCCTATAGATTTGGCACTTGAAAATCGTGGGCAAGACTTGACAGGACCAATTTCAAGAAGAGAAACAGCAGCCTTGCGTGATGAGGTTTGTACTTTTGCCCCTGTTAGGTGTTTCATGAATAATCAAATCAAGATGGTGTCTTTGAGGCCCATCAGTGAAAACTTCTACTGCATATAGAAACTGTCCACTTAATTGTTCTACTATGTCATTTGTTCTACGTTAGTTCTGGTTGATTGTATCCTAAAAGGTGATGATGACACAACATGGCTATGGGTAACAGCTGTCATTATTTAGTAATATTTGGTGGTGCACTTGCTTTATCAAGCAAAGAAGGGCCCAAGGGGCTATGGTGATAAGCTGTGCTTTGACATGGTGTATAATAGTGTTGCAGATTGATATTCTTCAGGAAGAGAATGAGGCACTTCTGGATAAGGTATGTGCTTGTTAGGATTCAGTGGAAAAGCTAGTTCATAAACTCAGTTCTCTTGAGTATGACTTTTAATGTTAGTAGGGGTTGCACTCACCTTCTGCATATCAAAGTTGAATGTGGGTGTACCCAGTTATCTTACACCTGCTGAAATACCTCTTTGATCTCAAAGGTTACATACACAAGGCTCATGTAAAAAGTATTTCCTCCTGCAGCTGCGGCTTGTGGAAGAGAAACTTGCAGAGAAGGAGACCCGGTCAAGGGAGCTTGAGAAGCAGGTGTGTTCCAGACATTGTGAATTTTTAAAATTCAGAATAAGTTACTTCTCTGATGCTGTAATGCCTCCTCTTTTCCTTTCACCAATAGGAGTTCACAAGCTTTGTTTCGCCTGTCTTATTACTGGGTTGTACATCCACATGATTGAGAAAGACTTAAAGGTGTTCCACCCTGCATATAAATTTCAGTTAATATCATTTGAGGGTTCATTTCTACATAGATTACAGAAGAGGACTGGTCTTTTTAGTCTCATCTCTTCTCATCTGAGTTTCTTGCCAATTATAGGACCAAAACATTGGTTCATATTCTCCTCACTTTAAACTAGTTTCCTCCTCATGAGTTAGGTCTTCAAGTTGGTCACACTTTACAGCTTATCAACGTGTTGGGTCTGCTCATTAATCCTTGGTGATATAATCTCAATCCCTCTAAATCTGAGTCTTTGTGTCTCATTATTTCAGTTTTTGTTTCCTCTCACACAGATAAGAAAGGTCTCTTCCAGTCTGAATCTGCCTTCCATCATGTAGTGTCTTCCTTCAATCCCTATTTGCTTACATGGAATTATGTTTTTAAACAAGGTTAGTCCCAGAACAAGGGTTGTGAGGGTTCTGGCTTTCTTAATTGTGAGGATGGAGATTCCTTGATTCTCATGAGAGATATATCCTCTTTGGTGGAGCAGTTTTGGTCCTTTCTATCTCTATTAGGTTTTGTAGAGCCAGCCTGCATCATGGCTGAGTTTTCCCAGTAGTGCTGGTCTTGTGACAGAAGCTCAGTACAGTGGTTGATGTTTGACATTAACCTCCACCCATCATCAGAACAGATGAAGTCAATGGGGATGTTGTGGTAGGTGGTCAATACCAGTCTTGGGCAAGCACCAGGTTAGAACCCCCTGGCATGTAGACTGGTATTGGCCAACACCATACATGTTGCTGTTGAAGGTCCATGTGCATTATGACTGTTAATGTCACTCTAACTGCTCCTCAATTCTGTCTTGTGGTCTTTTTTTCTCTTTTCTTAATGTATGACATTTACTTCCACCTACTGCTGGTAGCTGATGAAGTCAGTGGGTATGTTATTTTAGGTGGTCAATACCTTACGTGTTGCTGTTGAAGTTCTCTGAACATGTGCATGACTGTTATTGTTGTCCTAACTGCTCCTCAGTTTTTGTTTTTCTATTCTTCTGTCTAACCTTTTAGTGTTGGGTTTCCTTAGATTTTGTTAGATCTGCCATCTCTATAGTCTTATTAGTGTGCTATATCCTAATCCTATCCAGGTTGACTTAAATTGTAAGTCTTTAGTGATTATGAAGCTGTTATTCAAAGGGTTTTGAGCTCTACTGTGATCTTCATATATTGACACTAATCTCCTCAGGACTATGACAGCTACTCAAGCTTGTCCACACTTCTTCTCTTAGATAAATCCAAAGAATTTGTAAAACCTGACGGAAACAACCCTCTGAGAGGATTTGGGCATATCCAAAGGAAAACTGAGCAGAGGAGTGCATTAGTTGCTTGCTATTGAAGCCTGATTCCTGCAGAGATTATGTGAATCTTAGCAGGTTGCATCTCTTGGGGAAGGGATTTCACTGGAGTCTCGGCTTCTAAACAGGTTTTATGCCCCTTCACAGAGATTGCTTCTTTTGTCTGTCTGAATGTGCCACAACTGTTTGTTTGCAAGTGCAAGAAACAAATTCCCATATCAGCATGTGACTATAGATTAATCATACCGTTGGTTGCTATGTATAGTCAAATACAATAGTCAAAAGCTTGTGTTTAAGAGGGAATTTGTTGTGTTTTACAACAAAGTGATTGGCAGTTGTGAGCCTGAGATATCCAGTCACAGCTTTGATACAAATTTAGCCTCTTTGTTCACCTGACTTGGCTGTTGGGGTGATTTCATCCTATGGGCGGGTCCATGTCTGTACAGGAAAGAACAGTTTTTGAAGCAGCGTGAGGTAAAAATTGACCTCTATTTGCATTATCCTTGCAATTACACATTTGTTTTGCTTCCTGACTGCGAGGATGTAAAGTTCTGCTCAAGGTGTGAGATATGACATGGTACTAGTGGGATGTTGGGTCAATGGTGTTTCAGGCAGCAATACGAGCTGCTAAAGAGCAGAGCAAGGATGTGAAGGATGAAGAAATTGCAAACTTGCGGCTTGAAGCAGAGGTTTCACACCCCACTTGAGTTTTTGTGGAAGTTATTTTTGGTGAGGAATGTTGTGTTCTTAATTTATAGTAGGGTATGCAATTTATATTCCTCAATGTGAGAGCCTGCTTGTCTACATCAATGATTGATTGACTGAAGTGGATTCCAATAATCCAATGCTTTATAAATTGGGTGATGCTAGGCTGCAAGGGATGAGGCAATGGCAGCATCTGAGGCAGCTCGAGAAGTGGACCTTGAAGTGAAGGCCCTGCGGACCATGACTCACCGTATGATTCTCACCCAGGAGGAAATGGTATGTGATATTCAAATTCTATTCAGTAAGTATTTCGGGCAACCTAGGCTGAAGGAGGGTTTCATATTAATTTCTAAGGATTGTTATACCCTTGGTTAGCCATTGCTGTATGACTCTTGGTCATTTACCCTCAGTTTGGCAGAAAACGTAATCCCCCAAAGGTGAAATACTTCTGAAGTGGTGTGAACAAGAATTGTCTTTGTAATAAGAGCAAGGGAAGATGCAGATGACTATACACTACACCCTCATCATTGAAATTACTTGAGGATTAGATTGGTCATCACATGCAATATCTTAGCAGATGTCTGTGTGAGGCATTGGTGCAGGAAGAGGTAGTGCTGAAGCGGTGCTGGCTGGCTCGCTATTGGGCATTGGCTGCCCGCCTCGGTATGTGATCATGTTGAAGGATTTAATGTTCTCACTTGGCATCCTGTATTGTTGTAGTATGTACATCCTTGTCATCAATTGAATCATTCCCAATCATGATGAGAAATCCCTTTTTGTATGTATTCAGGTTGACTTTAATTGTAACTATGGAGAAGTTCTCAGTGCTTATGAAGATTCATGCTTTTGATTTTATTACTCACTATTCACCAATGTACCATTGTGTCAACTCTGTTACAGATATACATCCTGAGACAGCAAATGGGAAGAAAGAATTTTGGTCATCATTAGCTCCACTCCCGCTTGAGGTTGTTTTATCAGCTGGTCAGAGGGCAAAAGAGCAGCCTTCCTCAAAATCCCAGAATGGCTTCTCTGGCAATGGTAAATTTATTTGCAGTTAAAGCATACAAGCTCATTCTAATACTGGTTGCATGTATTACTAAGTATGACTGCAGCAGGTCCAAATGTCAGGCACAGTTTAAACTCCTGTGGTCAGATGTATAACTGTTTGCTGTTCTGCAGGTCATAAGAAACCAACTCGAGATGTGAATGACATTACTGGAGAAGGCAACATTGAGAGCATGCTGGCGGTGGAGAAAGGCCTAAGGGAGCTTGCTTCCTTGAAAGTGAGCCTAAGACTTTGTATTGTGGAATTATGCTAGCCAATTTTTCCTTGCAACCATTTTGAGTCAGGGAATTTCTTTTAGCTATCTGAATTATGACATGGGGTCTGGAACCCTATAGATGGTGAGGGAAGATGATCCAGTGTGAAGGTAGTGCTTGCTTCACTTTGTGACTCTGACATTGTGCTGTGTTATGGTGGGCCAACTTACTGGATGCAGATTGAAGATGCTGTTATGTTAGCTCTGTCTCGACATCGGTATGCATCCTTTGGTCGGGGTGGTTAGTTTCTTCCACCCCCTCCTCTTTTGTGGACTATACTTTCACCCTGATATCTGCATACAAAACACTTACACTTTTTGTCTGTGTCTGTCTGTCTGGTTTTTCCAAATTGTTCACAGAATCTGCAGCCACAAGGTAATGATGATCACAGTCTTGAAAGGTTTTCCTTGTTTTCAACTCATCTCCAAGGTGCAACATTGTCATTTTCTTTGAAAATGCGGGCTATAGGCTCTGGTTCTGAACAGCACTGCATCAATAGCCTTTGTGTTAACATTCTTTTGATTGGACCATACCCCCAGCCATCAGTGCAAGCTGAACAGAGGGCACTGATCTTGTGTCATTGCCCTCTATTACTCACAGCACATACTAACTTACATACAGCTCTTGCACTATCTTCTTTTCTCACAATTACTATGAGGTGCTCCCCACTTTTGTCCATCCTCCTGACTCTTTGAAGCCCTCATTGTGGATTCCTCTGTCTTCTCTTTGCTGCTTCTAGTTGAGGCATTGTGATTCAGCTCTGCTAAGGTTATATATAGGTCAAAGTGTGACCAGATGTGGTTGACATGGTTACCATGCAGATACACAGGAAGATGGAAAGCCCATGCAAGCTGTGGGTGAGTAATGAGTGTTGCTGTCTTCCACATCAAGTTGCTGCATTGTTATCCATCTTACATGTACCTGCTGACCTCCTTGGGACACACAATCTGCTTTTCCCATGCTTGGTTTACCTCACTAGATAATTTGGATCATACTTTTTGTGCAGAGTTAAGCCCCATGGAGGTTGAAGATGTGCAATTCAAGCAGGTAGTCAGCAGTGTAGACTCACCACTCTTGTGTTTTGAATTCCATTATGCTGCAATTTGATTCTGAAGAATGTCAGTACCAGTTTCAATTTACCAGCAATCTGAGAGGGGGCTATTGGATGGAGCTCAGGCATGGTTGATCTACTTTTGGCACCGTGCTAAAAACAATGGAGTGGAGGATGACATTGCTGATGAGCGCCTCCAGTTTTGGATCAGTCGAACCATGCAAAAACCAGCAGCACATGATGAAGTGGATGGTATGCCGCTATGGATTCATTCTTTGGCTGTCAGCCAGATGGGCAAAATAAGATGCCTGAGACCGCTTATTTTACCTGCTGTATCTGACCATAATCAACCAAAGCGACCTTTGCAAAATAGTTTGTGGTGTAGATACAGTCTTCACAACTGCTTTCTCTTGCAAAATTCTAGTAACTCAATACAATCACAGTAACTCACTCAATACTTCCTCTATCAATACACTAACAGTAGCAGTAACTGAATTTGGTGGGGGCCAGTTGAACGGGGCTTGATGGAGCTAAAGAGGCTGGGGATAGAGGAGCAACTGTGGAATGTATCTCGCAGAGAGATTGCGCATGAAGCTGCCAACCAAAAGGTTGATGTCTTGGAGGTTTTGGCCCCTGCCAGTCTTCAGAGAACCATAAGCGCACCTAGTATACACAATGGTTAGTAAAAGCTAGCGGCAAAGCATGCGTGGAAGTCCAGCAAATGATCATGATTGTACTGATATATGATCTGTTGTAGGGATTCTAACAGACTTAAAAGGATTCTTGTCCAAGAGTTTCCAGGATCCTTGTACAAGAGCCCTCTCAAGAAAACTAGCTTGGAAGCAAAAAAAGTCTGTAAGGTTCTGGATTCCCACTATTTTTGGAAGACCACTTTCTTACCTTCCTGAGACACAATGACTCTCAACATGCAACCTGAACTTCCAGCTCATGGGCAACCTTGCAATATGTCGTTGACAACTTGTCTCCAAACTATCAAGGTTTGATCCCGACTCCCCAACAACCCCACAACCTCAACTCCTCCAACCTTGAATGCCTTGTGCAACTCATGAAAAGCCTCCCTACAACCATCCACACCTTGGGGTTCGGTGTGCTCTAGAACTAGATCTTATTGAGTTCAATGCCTGGCTCCAACAAATAGGCAATAATTTTTACTTTTTGTTTACTTTTATTCTTTTTCGTTTTTTCTTTTACTTTAAAAAAAAATTGTATATTGTTTGTGTTATTTTTGTTTTGTGCTCTTTTTCCCACTCCATGACAAGAGCTTGGATTTGCAATTCCATGGAGGAAATTAATCAATCAATTAATTAATTGATCATGGACATAGGGTGCAAGTTCCAACTGAAGAAACCTCAAGTGCGATTATACCCATAGCATGTTGTGCAACAAGATGAATATGTTGCATAGCTCTTCATTAGTTTGGTGGACATTACAGATTAGGATGTATATGTTTCATTAAGATTGAAAATGATGCTTTAATAGCTTAGAAACCAAAGTAAATATCCATAACTAAATGTAATATATAGTAGCTTTAATCTGTTTGTGTTGCCAATATTCTTGTATTCAAAAAGGTTTGATCTTCAATTATGTAACACTTGCACATAATCTTGTGAAGTTGGCCACTTGAATTGTTTAGTGTCACCAAACACATTATGAAAATCTATTCAATAAAATTAATATAATTTATAAATGTTCAAATAAGTTTTTTTTATAAATATATTAATCATTGACAAATTCAAACTCCATTTATTGTGTGATTGAACAAAAGAAGGTAAGTAGGGTTGGGTACCTATGTCATAGGTGGGTATGTAAATCATAGGTAAGTTGCTAGGGTAAGTATGTAGGTAAGGAAAGGTAGGTTGTTTGGGTAAGTATGTAGGTAGGGTAGGGAAGGGTAAAGTAGGTAAGTAAGTTATTAGGATCAGATCTTGTTAGGGTATAGACCTATCTTGGCCCTTGGTATGATTAAGTAGAAC
>Ga0116229_10002867_pt1 | contig 28172 bp, 24 predicted proteins | sample S1TSphgellanicum_3_FD_87313 | JGI IMG/M metagenome (GOLD analysis project Ga0116229, IMG submission 87313) | Host-associated microbial communities from peat moss isolated from Minnesota, USA - S1T2_Fc - Sphagnum magellanicum MG | ecosystem: Host-associated > Plants > Peat moss > Unclassified...
CACTGACACTATTATTAAATAATGCACGTGGAAATCATGAAAGCCTTTGCCTGTAAGCCTTTAAAGCTGTCAAGCAACAAGGTCTTAGTATTAGGTTCCATAAAAGGGGCGAAAGAGCCAAAAGTCCTTGGTGATGTATCAAATACTTTTAGATCCCCCTAAATCCATGCCAGTCGCTCCACTTGGGGAGACCCCAAGACCGCACTGGCTCCCCTTAAAAAGGGGGACTTTGATTCCAGTTCCCCCCTTTTTAAGGGGGGTTAGGGGGATCAATAAGTGCCTAAAGTCACCGCCAACAACTTTTCAAAAAACCTCTTAGCCGGATGGAGTAATCAAGCAAGATTGAGATCGGTTTTCCTCCCATTTTCTTCTCCCCGATCTCACCAAGAATTTAGCCAGAATATAAGTAGAATCATATTAGGAAAGGTAGACTATGTTCCCATTTGATTTTTGGAATAACTCTTGTTATGGAGGAGAGACGCTTTCTCGGAAAGCTCGCTTAGAGCGTAAACTGAGATTCCTCAAGACTATACGAGATGATTTAGAGACTAAACTTGCAGGTTTGAATGCTGCTATTAGTAACGTTGAGCAGCAGTTAACCCAAGATGATGTGACTCAAGTCTAATAAATTGCGATGCTAAGCAGAGTTTTTTTCTAATTCTTGGCAACACAAAACGGGTGGATTTTGGGGTGTGCATTCAAGCAACACCTCTCCATCCGTAATTTTTTATTGACTTAACTACCAACTTTAGTAGTTCGTAGTGAGGATTTTAGTTCTCACTACGAGCAAAGCACTGAGGACATTTAAAATACAAAAATCAAAAAACATTTTGATTTTTGTCCTTCAAGAAGCGAATATAGGACTCTTATTTGAGAGCGTGAAATACACGTAGGGGAGGCAGTGCGGTCTTGGGGAACCCGTCCAACGCACTGGTTCCCCGGCTTGAAGCAACGGGTGCATCCCATTTTCGTAAATTTGTAGTGCGAGCATCTTGCTCGCTTGTAGTCTAAGTGAGCAAGATGCTCACACTACTGATGATTTTTTTGCAAAACTGGGATGCACCCGAATGGGTTTCTACTTAATCATCAGCCAGTTCAAGCTCACTATCCGCATTTCCACGACCACTCCTTTTACGACCATGATTACCCCTTCTACGATCCATATCCAGGGAGGTTCTGCTATCCCTATACTCAATGGCTGATGAAACAAGACCCTGCTTATCACCCTCAAGCCTACTCTGACGGCTACCGCCAAGGAAGACAAAGTGCTGAAAGAGGAGAGAATTACAAGCCACGTACTGCTGGTGGCGAATTTGCTCATGGGTTTGAAGATGGTTATTACGGAAGGGAATTTACTGGTCAGAAACACATCGTTGCCGACAGGTATAGACCGTACACCACAACCGATTGCGGTTGGTATTAATTTTCTCCTCAGGGGTGAGTCCCGTAATTCGTAATTTAAGTTCGTAATTGCGAATGACAACTTAGTTGGCTTCAGCTATGGGATAATAATCACGAAATACGCATGAGCAATTACAAATTATCTGGTGAGGTCTTTTTTGGCAACAATTAAGTGTAGAAATGTGACGTTTACCAATATCCAGGCGATTTTGTTTGACAAAAACGGCACTTTGGAAGATTCAGAAGTGTATTTGCGATCGCTCGGACAACGAGGCGCACGGATGATAGACGCTTCCTATCCCGGAATCGGAGAACCACTGTTAATGGCGTTTGGCATCAATGGTGATCAGCTAGATCCGGCAGGGTTGTTTGCGGTAGCGAGTCGCCACGAAACAGAAGTCGCCGCAGCAGCATATATTGCCGAAACTGGGCGGGGGTGGTTTGAGTCGTTAGCGATCGCTCGTCAAGCTTTGGAGGAAGCTGAAAAATACATTCTTCAAACTCCTTCACCACTGTTTATAGGTAGTTTGGAAACTTTGAAGAACTTGTCGGAAGCAGGGCTCTTAATCGGTATTCTTTCCGCAGCAACAACAGCAGAAGTGCACGCTTTTGTCAAACATCATGAGTTGAGTGATTACATCCAACTGTCAATGGGAGTTGATCAAGGTCCGAGTAAACCAGACCCGGTGTTGTTTTTGCAAGCTTGTAGATCCTTGGGAGTAGAACCAGATGTCACACTGATGGTAGGGGATTCTGTGGGTGACATGCAAATGGCACGTAATGCCAAAGCAGCAGGTTGTATTGGGATCACTTGGATAGGTAGGTCGGAGAATGTCCAAGGTGCAGATGTCGTGATTAATCAACTCGATGAAATTCAAGTTGTGAGCTAAGTACACGTTTGCACGGTTTCCGTAGCGTTATCTACCTGTTGAGGATGGGCAATGCTCACCTGAAGAAATCAATTCGATTCGGATTTATGCCATTCAGTACTATGTTGAGCCAGGGCAGAGTTGAGGGGTGCGATCTCGCATTGTGTCAGCGGAATTAGACGCATATTAAGCCAAACTATACACAAAGTACCCGCGATCAAGAGTGGATATTAACATTTCTAAAAATGCCTAAAAGTTTCGATTACTTAATAGTTCCGGCAAGCTTATTTGCAGTTGGCTTGAGTGCTTTGGTAGCTAGTGCTCAAGTACAGGAGTACAAACCAATTTCTTTGCTGCAGTTTGGCAAGGAACTCAAGGATACGCTCTCAAATAAAGACATTCCTACAGGACAAGGAGGATTTGCCCGAGATTACATTGTGAATTTGGCCGCAGGTGACCAAGTGGTGATTGAATTGAAATCAGATAGTTTTGATACCATTGTGACTCTACTAGCTGCTAATGGCTCTACAGTAGGAGAAAACGACGATGGTCCAGACGGCACTAGCAACTCTCTCCTGTTTGCCCGGATTGTCAAGTCTGGTAAGTATATTGTCAGAGTACATGCTTTTGGTGATACACCCGTAGGTGGTTCGTTTACTCTAAAAGTCACACGCCTGCGTCCGGAAGGCAATGCCGTTCGATAATACTTAGGGGGGCAGGGTAGGCAGAGGGGCAGAGGGGCAGGGGATAAGAATTGACAGTGGGAAGGGATTTACAACCGTTGATGCTCGGATTAAATTAAAGCGCCTTTATCCGTCAATTAGTTTTTGACAGACCACTAGTAAAGGGTTTTAGCTTTTACCAAGAGCGAGAGTGATTAAAGAGGGTTAATCATATCTAAATAAAAAAAGCCGTACACGTACTAAGGTATACCTTGCCTGTCTCGCTCTAAGTTAGATGAGGGAATAAAAAGTTTCGCTCAAAGGAAAAGAATGGATTGGATTGGATTGGAAGTAGTACGTTGTTAAGTTCTGAGCAAAAGCCTAAGCTAAGATTGTCTTTCAAAAACTAGTTGTAGTTGTAATGTATGATAGCCAAATACAAGCCACCGCTCACCAAAACTTGTGCGTGTCGCAATGTTGTACGCTGTCGGACTAGGGAAGCAGGCAGACTCTTTCTGTGGTTCCCCGTTCCAGATACGCTGAAAAAAGTTACCTCCTATCTGCAGCAGTTCGCCCTAGAGTATGAACTGATGCACGAACGACCAGGTCTGAGTTTAGAGTGTAGACCCGGACAGACCCAAGAAATTGCCTATAACATCTCTCAACTACTGGCACCGAGAGAATTAACAGAAACGCAAGTCCTTTTCATTCGAGGTGCAATAGCGCCTCAACTCCAAGATTTTAGTGACATAGCCTCATTGCAGCGCTTCATTAAGTTCAGCCAGTCGGACTGGCTAGTTGAAATGTTGGCAACAGAACGATTCACTAGTCACTTCCAACCGATCGTCTCAATTGAGGATACATCCCAGATTTATGGATATGAATCGCTCTTGCGGGGGCTGGATGAACAAGGCAATTTAGTACTGCCGGGACCGATTCTGGAGTTAGCAACAGAAGCGGGACTCCTGCCACAATTCGACCGAATTGCTCGTCTGAGCGCAATCAATCAATTCAGCCGCCATCAAGTGAGCGGGCACATCTTCATCAATTTTGCACCCACAGCGCTTTATGACCCTGCTTCTTGCCTAAGCAGTACGATAGAGGCAATTAATCGAGCAGGCATTTCCCCTGATCTCGTCATCTTTGAAGTTGTGGAGTCAGACCATCCTCAAGATTTAGCCCACCTCAAAGCAGTGCTGCAATACTACCGGGATAGTGGGTTTTTAGTCGCCCTTGATGATCTTGGTTCTGGTTATTCCAACCTGAACTTGCTGCATCAGGTACGTCCAGACTTTATCAAGTTGGATATGGAGTTAATTCGAGATGTGCATCAAGATTTGTATAAAGCCTCGATTACTGAGAAACTTCTAGAAATCGCTCAAAAGTTAAACATCCAGACCGTCGCTGAAGGAATTGAGTGCATCGAAGAATTAAACTGGCTGCGAGAACGAGGCGCAACGTTTGCCCAAGGCTATTTGATTGCCAGACCTAATGCAGTGCCTGCCACCACAACCCCTCGTTTTGATCCGATCACGTTAACTGTCCCATCCGCATATTCTCAACAGGTTGAGCAGCGTGGTCTCAAACAGTTAAATGCCCTACTGATTTAGTTGCTCGATATGGTGGAGAAGAGTTTGCAGTCATTTTGCCGAATACTGATGTCGAAGGGGCGATCATCGTTGCTAGAGAGATCCAGACTAATGTTAGTTGACCGTGAACTTCGTGCTTTCGTGGTTAAAGCAAACCAAGCTTACCCTGCTTTAGTGCGTAGTAACCTTGATGGCACAGGTCACGACTTCTACGTAGATAGTCAAGCTGGGTTTAATCCAAACCAGCAAACAGATCTGATTAATTTCTTGTTGGCACTTGATGACAAACCTGATAGCTTTTAGCTTTTCCGCGCCCTCGTCTCCCACTGTATTTGGTACTCCAAATCAGTTGTGAGATGTAAAAACCCGGTAACTTTCACGAGACTAGGTTTCTGAGTTGGTGCTTATACTTTGCACGGTGAGAAGCTGACTATCAAGTAGGCACCAATTCACCTGGACGCAACTTAGACCACTTACCAGTTTCCTGCTTGAAGCTAAGACATCCCACCACATCCCATTCCATTTCAATCACATCCTCTTTCGTACGGATATTGACGTTGATGGAGGGTTCGTTCGGGTCAAAATTAGGCGTTTCGGTTAAGTGGGGTTGTTGGTGCTGCCCTTCTACTGCGTAGTAGGTGATACAGCGGTCTACATAGTGACAGTTCACGCAAATACACATAATAGAACCAACTTTGGTGACCTTTATTGTTAATGTAGCTTAAGCCAAATCATTATTCACTAGTCGTTGGGTTTATTTTTATTACAATGCAGCGTTTCGTCCCTCCTACCCTCTCTCCCGAATCTTGGCCCTTTAGCCTAGAATTCTTGCCACAAACAGCTTATATGGTAGGTGGTGCTGTACGGGATGCTATGTTGGGAAGAACTCGTGAATACCTGGATCTAGATTTTGTTCTCCCATCTCACGCGGTAAAGGTAGCCCGAAAAATCGCAGCGCATTACAAAGCTGGCTTTGTTTTACTCAACTCAGAACGACAAATTGCCCGTGTGGTGTTTCCCCACGCCACGGCCGACTTTGCCCAACAAGAAGGAGATAGTCTAGAAACTGACCTGCACAGGCGGGATTTTACAGTGAATGCAATCGCCTACAATCCCCACACCCAAGAAATCATTGACCCTTTGCAAGGCTATGCTGACATTCAACGACGGATTTTGAGAATGGTCTCACCCGCCAACTTGGAAGATGATCCGTTACGATTACTCAGGGGATATCGTCAAGCTTGTCAACTTGGTTTTACTATTGAACCAGCTACTCAAGCAGCAATTCGTACTTTAGTATCACATATCACTAAAGTAGCGGCGGAACGAGTACGGGTAGAATTGAGTTATATGCTGCTTGAATCTGAGGGGACTCCTTGGCTCAGAAGTGCTTGGGAAGATGGTTTACTTACCCCTTTCTTCAAATCCGCCACCAAGGAAAGTTTCATTCAACTCGCAGCCGTTGATACAGCCGCTTCCCTGCTTGCAGAAATTTGGCAGCAACTAACAGTGGAACTGCAAGAACACGTGCGCGACACCTTGAAAACCACTTGGTTAGGTGTTGCCAAACTCGCCTGTCTTGTTAACCCACAACCGGAAGCAGCAGAAATAGAGTTGCAAGAACTTACTTATAGCCGAGCCGAAATTAAAGCTGTAGTTACAGCTCTAAGGCTATTTCCACAGCTAAAAGCGTTCCCAATGTCTTGGCGAGAACAGTATCTTTTATTTCAAGAAGCTGGGTTTGTATTTCCAGCGATTGCCGTCTTAGTCGTAGCACATGGTATTCTGGTAGAGGCTATTGCACCCTTAATCAGCCGCTACCTTAACCCTGATGATCTGGTCGCTCATCCCATAGCATTAGTCAGTGGGAAGGAGCTAATTATAGCATTGAACATTCCTGCTTCGCCACAAATAGGCAAACTGTTGACAGAAATTGCCGTGGCGCAAATTGAAGGTAAAATTTCGACAGCAGCAGAAGCGATAGAATTTGCACGTCAGTTGACTGACCACTAACCACTCACCGAACGAGGCAAAAGTAAAAAGAAAGAAAATCGGTCTTACGCCGAAGAATTTATATTGTGTTAGTCAACACAGTCAAACTTAATCCAATTTCTGACTTTTGACAGACAGTTTTTGGAGATGTCATACAGGTAGTATTGAATCTAGACATTGTGACTTATTGTTGAAACAGCACCCTTAGCCCCCAACGTCACTTGGGGGCTTTTTGCGACTATTCGAGAACTGGGGAAGTATTCAAACTACAAATTTTTGGCATCTTTTAACTAAGTTTTTACGAATAATCTCTACCACTTCCAATTTAGAACAAAAGAGAGATCCGTATTTTCCGGGTTACGATTTGCCAGATCGTCAAGATATGACTAAGAAAGACCAATATTGATTCGTCCAACTTTTGGTTCACTGTTATTCAATGAAAAGGGTGTAGGAGGTAGGGTGTGGGGTGTGGGGACCCCATAATTAAAATTAGGGGTTTCAAATAAGGACGAAGCGAAGTACAGCATGTCGTGTCTTGAACGGACATCTTTTTTCTTCATACATAAATGCGCCTTTCTTGTACCTTAATTCGTCTGGTTGTTTTGTCTTTCCCCTACACCCTGCACCCCGTTGTTGGTAGCCTACTGTTGATAAAAATAAGATCTTCTCACACCATTTCGTCAAGGATTGTGAAAGAATCCTAAAACATTTTCTTGGCATTAACATCTGGATCAACCAGAAAATAACTATTAATTAAGGTCATAATTTCAATGTTTAAAGCCCACAAATGGCAGTCTAGCTCTGCTGCATTAGTTGGATTAGTTTTGATGACTAATGCAGTTACACCATTGGTAATGGCGAGCCCAACATTAGCTCAACTTACATTTACCGATGTTCAGGGCAATTGGTCTCAATCATGCATTACACAACTAGCAAGCATCGGGATTATTAGTGGCTACCCGGATGGGACTTTCCGACCCAATTCATCTGTGACTCGATCTGAGTTTGCTGCAATGCTTGGCAAAGCTTTCCCAAACGCACAAAGAACTCGTAATTCAGTTCAATTTGTAGATGTCCCCTCGAATTACTGGGCTAATACTGCGATCGCAACAGCTTCTCAAACAGGATTTTTGTCAGGCTACCCTGGTAGAGTGTTCCATCCCAGCCAAAAAATTCCTCGTGCTCAAGTGTTAGTCGCTTTAGCTAGTGGGTTAAATTATTCTCCAACTCAGTCTGCTACTACGGTATTGAATGCCAATTTTACTGATGCAAATACAATTCCCTCCTATGCTGATAGCGGAATAGCCGCAGCAACTGAAAAACGTCTTGTCGTCGATTATCCCGATGTTAAGTACCTCAATCCCAATCAATTAGCCACTCGCGCTGAAGTGTCAGCTTTCTTGTGTCAAGCTGTGGCTGGTTCTGGACAAGCTTCTCAGATTCCTAGTCGGTATATTGCTGGTAATGCTAGCTCCTCCAGAGCGCTTTTGTCTGGAACTTCCATTGCAGTCAAGTACAATTATGCTAAGCGAATCGTCGTTAGCCCTCAGGAAACTGCACCTTTGACATTAACAGTTGCATCTGATATCAGGAATAATCAAGGAAACGTAGTTATCCCAGCAGGGAGTCAATTTGTCGGTCAACTGCAACCAAAAACTGGCGGTTCCCAGTTTGTTGCTAGTCAGCTGATGATTAATGGTCAGCAGTTTCCAATTAACGCCTCTTCTCAACCGATTACGACTACTAAAAATGTGCGGGATACTAACTTCACTGCTATTCTCGAGGACGCAGCATTGGGGTCCGCAGCAGCGGCTGGAATTTCCGCGATCACAGGTAATAAACACATTACGGCATTAAAAGTCTTGACAGGTACAGCTGTTGGTTCTGCTGTGGGAGCAAATCAGAATCGCAACGTTCTTTCATCTGTGAGAGATAGCGCACTGGGAGCAGTAGCCGCCACTGGAATTTCTGGAATCACAGGTAATCGGACCATTTCTGCCAGCAAAGTCATCGCGGGTGCAGGCGTTGGCGCAACAATTGGGGGTATTCTTGATCATGGCTCCGGAAATCAAGTGGTTGTCATTAATCCTAATACCGACTTAGGCTTGACATTAAATACTGACTTCAGTAGGTGAAATACTTCAAAAAAAATATCCAATACAAAAAAGTTGACAGTTGACAGTTGACCGTCAACAACCAAAACAAGCGTGATAATTTATCTCTTGGAGTTCCCTAATTCACCACCTGACTACCATGACTGCGCGGGTCATCTTGACCACTCACTGGTGCAACAGGTGCCGAGAACTTAGAAACTTGTCCGCTAGCTTGAGCATAAGGCAGAGGCGACTCAGCAACCAAGGCTTTGATATTGCTTGCCATCACAGTCGAGGGTTGGTCACCGATCGCCTGTGCTACAGGTTTCCCATCCTTACCCAAAAACACAAAATGGGGAATGCCATCCACCCGATACCTCAGCATCTCTGGCAACCACTTAGTATTATCCACATTCAGCATCACAAAATTAACTTTGTTAGCGTATTGGGTTTCCAACTCAGCCATATCTGATGCCATTTTTTGGCAGACAGTACACCAGTTGGCATAAAATTCTATTAACGAAGGCTTACCATTAGTCAAAGCTAGTTCTAGCGGTGTAGACTGCTGATCTAACTGAGCAAGGGATGCAGTCGTTGTCTCAGAGCGTAGTCCCAATGCAAGAAGAACGATCAAGGTGATCGCGACAATTGCAATTAAAAAATTTCTTACCCTCGCCCCAACAGGCGATTGAGATTGTGCTTGAGACTTCACAGGAGAATCTGTACTCATAATATTTAATATTTAGCTATATATTAAGTGCTGCCATATTTTAGTTTAACCTCCTCCTTCGTTCTCTGCCTCTGTGTGCGACCTTTCTTGCCTCGTGCAGTTCGTAAAACCATAACTGTACAATAAAAACATCTCCCCCATATGGTTGAGGAACTCAGTAGAACAAGACGTGAAAAAACGAGTCACACTTACTTTTCCCAAACGCGCCATTCAAATGCCTGTTACCTACCGACTGGCAAGAGATTTCAACGTAGCCGCAAATATTATCCGTGCTCAAGTTGCCCCAAATCAAATTGGCAAACTTGTAGTGGAACTATCGGGGGATATTGATGAGTTGGATGCAGCCATTGAATGGATGCGGTCAAATAATATCAACGTCTCCCAAGCCTTAGGGGAGATTATCATTGATGAAGACTTGTGCGTTCACTGCGGTTTGTGTACAGGGGTTTGCCCAACAGAAGCTTTAAATCTTGATCCGCAAACCTATAAGCTGACATTCACGCGATCACGCTGTATTGTCTGCGAACAGTGTATCCCCACCTGTCCCGTACAGGCAATTTCCACCAACCTTTAGCTTAATCGGTCATTCATCCCATATCTCACCCTTCGGGGATCGTGAAAAATTTTAAGTGGTGTAGGGCTGGCACTGCCCACCACACTGGTAATTCTAGGCATTGCCACCTCCCTAGTAAGCTGTTCCACATTTAAATTGCATTTTCCTGTTTTTTGAGAAAAGCCTCAAACCCTCTTTCTCCATGCCCCCTGCTGTCTAAATGTGCAAACTAGATGTGGAACAGCTTACCGCTACGCGGAAGTCAAAAGTCAAAAGTCACTCATGCTTATAATGCAAGCTTTTCGTTGATTTGAAATGGTATCTTTATTTCCGCGCCCACTGTACTAGTACCGCACGGCGGAAGTCAAAAGTATTATATATTAAGGCTTTTGCCTGTTTGAAATGGTTGCTTTATTTACGCCGCGCCGTACTAGTACAGGTCGGCGTAAATAAGCAGACCATTAAAAGCTACGAAAAATTGATTGCTGGCTAGGCTTAAAAATGGTATGTGTATTTACGCCACACGGTACTAGTGTTATATTTAATGGTCTCGATCATCCTCACATATGAGCATCAAGGTGTGTCAAGCTCTATGACATTAGCTACAAATCCCAAAGTCAAAATACAAGAGAAAACCCTAGGGAAGTACGCTTACTCAGCAATTCAAAAACACTTTGAGAAAACCTTAAAGTGGGAAACAGCAGTTAAGAAAGATAAAGATCCAGAAGCACTGCACCAAATGCGAGTTGGCTTACGTCGCTTACGTACGGCTGTAAGCAGGTTTGATCTAGCTGTAGATCTACCAAAGTCCGTAAGTGAGAAAAATGTTGGGAAAATTGCACGTTCTTTGGGTAATCTCCGAGATTTTGACGTGTTCAAAGAAACTTTAGAAAAGTCTTACCAACCACATTTACCCCATAAAGAACAGGAATCTCTGCAAACAGCTTTAAAAGCTTTGGAACAACAACGTGAAAATGCACTGGTAGATGTACGAGCAATATTAAAAGATGAGCGTTACAAGTCGATAAAACATGACTTGTCGGAGTGGTTGGAGGAACCAACGTATGAATCACTAGCATCTTTACCAATTCAGCAAGTGCTACCAGATCTACTTCTGCCAGAGGTCAGTAGCTTCCTGCTGCATCCAGGTTGGTTAGTTGGAACCCAAGTAGAGAAATCTGAGATTCAGATTCTCAAAGACTTACCAGCAAAGAAGATAGAGCATCAATTGGCAAAAAGTGGAGAAATTCTCCATAGTTTACGCAAACAAGCCAAACGCCTACGCTACCAAATGGAGCTATTTACGGACTTATACGGCGAGTCTTATAAGGCTTATATTGCACAAGTGAAAGATATACAAGAGATTTTGGGACAGATACAAGATAGTACGGTATTGGCTGAGTGGCTGATGGCTGTGCTAAACACAGATATACACACTCAGCTTCCTACCCTTGATTCTTTGTTCAAAGAAAATCTTTCTAAGTCGTGGCAGCAGTGGCAACCTGTGCAAGAGCAGTATTTAAAAGTTGCAACACGACATAAGTTTCACTTAGCCATACTACATTCCATGCAAGGAGCAGGTGTGTAACAGAGTTAGGACTTACGTTTCTCGCGCCCTACGGGTGGCGGCTCGAATACGACGGCAGTTTTACCCTCCGGGAAGCCACCCTCCGGGCGTCTACAAGTCAGTGAACCCGTCCAAATACACTCTTTTCCAATACAATCAACGCTTACCAGAGTATGGCGGCATTGAAAGCTGCGCTTGAGTTGAATCTTTTTACTGCCGTCGATTTATGAGCAAATGACACTACGAAATAAGATATATCGTTTCTTGGCACTGCTATTGGTAACGACTCAGCTTAGTATTAGCATTTCACCTGTTTTCGCAAACTCTTCCCAAATCAACCATTCAACCTTACTTCAATCATCTCTCTCATCCCCCTTACAACAAGGTAAAGCACTCTACGACACTGGACGGTTCGCTGAAGCTGTGCAGATGTTGCAGCAAGCAGTTCAAGAATATCAACAACAAGGGGATACCCTAAGACTTGCCGTAACCTTAAGCAATCTTTCCCTATCAGATCAGCAACTTGGTGCATGGAATGAGGCGAAGCAGGCGATCGCACAAAGTTTAAGTCTGCTTGGTTATCAACAGCAGAAGCGCAAAAGGGTAGAAATCCCAAGCCAAAATCTCGCAGTTCTTGCTCAATCCCTTGAGATCCAAGGTCGTCTGCAACTGGTCACGGGACAGGCAGAGAAAGCTTTGGTAACATGGCAGCAGACCGCAGAAATTTACAGCAGAGCAAATGATCAAAATGGCGTTGTGCGATCGCTGATTAATCAAGCACAGGCATTGAGATCGCAAGGATTTTATCGTCGTGCAGAAGCAATACTTCAGGACGTAAATCAGACCTTGCAATCGCAACCTGACTCCATAGAAAAGACAACTGCGTTGCGATCGCTTGGTGATGTTCTCCAAGTCGTAGGCGAATTGGAAAAGTCCCACAAAGTCCTACAGCAAAGTCTGGAAATTGCGCAACGTCTGCAATCACCAACAGATATTAGCGCAACTCTTTTCAGCTTGGGGAATAATGCCCGTACTCAACAGGAAAAACAGCAAGCAATCTCCTTTTATCAACAAACAGTTAAAGCATCCCCCTCACCCCTGTTAAAAGTTCAGGCGCAACTCAATTACCTCAGCTTACTCATTGAGGATAAACACTCCGCAGACGTCCAAACTCTATTACCCTCGATTCAATCCCAACTTGACCAGCTTCCGAACAGCCGTTCCGCTATCTACGCCCGGATTAATTTTGCACAAAGTCTTGTGAAAATGGGGAACTCGGGGCCCCCTCTGGGGATTAGGGGCAATGGGGAGTGGGGAACTCCCCACTCCCTACTCCCCACTGCCCAAATTCTCGCGACTGCTGTACAACAAGCCCACAGTTTGGGTGACAAGCGGGCAGAGGCGTTTGCGCTGGGGAGTTTGGGGAACTTGTACGAACAAACTGGGCAGTGGTCGGAGGCGCAAAAACTCACTCAGCAGGCGTTAGTCTTGGCGCAAGCAAGCAATGCACCAGAAATTGCCTATCGATGGCAGTGGCAGTTAGGAAGGTTACTGAAGGCACAAAAGGATTTTCAGGGAGCGATCGCCGCCTACGATGTTGCTGTGAACACTCTCCAGTCTCTCCGCAGTGACTTAGTGGCGATCAACCAAGATGTGCAATTCACCTTTCGAGACAGTGTAGAACCAGTCTATCGACAATCAGTAGAGTTGCTGTTGCAATCGCAACCAAATGAAAAAACTTTAGAGAAAGCACGCCAGCAAATTGAAGCACTGGAACTGGCAGAACTGGATAACTTCTTCCGGCAAGCCTGTCTGCAAGGTCAGAAGGTGCTACTTGATCAAGTGGTAGACCACGATAACTCTACCGCCGCCATTCTTTATTCGATTATTCTCCCCAACCAACTTCAGGTCATTGTCAAAATTCCTCAACAACCACTGCGGCTTTACAGCACAAACATTGCTCAAGCAGAAGTAGAAAAAACAGTTGCCCAAATGCGGCAAAATCTTGTCAAACCATATGCTATTAAAGCTCTCAAAGCACAATCGGAGCAGGTTTACAACTGGCTCATCAAACCCATTGAGTCCCAATTACAGCCAAGTGGAGTGGATACTTTAGTGTTTGTACTAGATGGGGTGTTAAGAAATTTACCACCTTCAGCGCTTTACGACGGCAAGCAATACCTAGTGGAAAAATATGCAATCGCCCTGAGTGTAGGTCTGCAACTCTTCAACCCCAAACCGCTAGCGAGACAGCATCTAAAAGCATTAACCGCAGGGTTAACTCAGCCACCGCCATTTTTCAACTTTGCCCCCTTACCTGCCGTCAAGACTGAATTAAGGCTGATTGCTGAAGCCGGAGTATCAACAACTACTTTAGTGGATCAGCAGTTTACAAAATCGGCCCTGGAGAGCAAAGTTAATGCTGTTCCATTCAACATCGTGCATCTGGCAACCCACGGTGAGTTTAGTTCTCGCGCCAAAGATACCTTTATTTTAGCCGCTGATGGTCCAATCTATGTCTCCGATTTCGACAATATCCTCCGCAGTCAGGATGAAACCAAATCGCATACAGTGCAACTATTAGTTCTAAGCGCCTGTCAGACAGCAGCAGGAGACAAGCGGGCAGCGCTGGGTCTAGCTGGAGCAGCAGTACGAGCAGGGGCGGGCAGTACAGTTGCATCTCTGTGGCAAATTGATGATGAATCGACTGCGATGTTTGTTGGCGCCTTCTACCGCGAACTGAAGAACGCCAACATCTCGAAAGCTGAAGCTCTCCGCCGTGCCCAACTACAACTGTTAAAACATCCTAACTACAATTCACCCAGCTTTTGGTCTACTTATGTGTTAATTGGGAATTGGCTGTAATTGTTATTTGTTGACGGTTAACTGTTAACCGTCAACAAATAACCACTTTGTTGCGTAAATTCAGCCACGACAGACGATATTTAGGTGAGAGGATTCTTCACTGGGGATTCAATTATGACGTTTACCACTTCTGATCTCGACAATTTTGCTTTAACGCTGCCTATTACCCAAGCAGCCCGCAGAACCGCCCAGGAGTTTGCCCGTCAACAGCCTACTCCTGAAAAAGTTGAGCAAGTTCTACTGAATACGCTTTCTGTTTGGGTAGTGAATGACTACTTAGAGTTTATGGGTATTCCTGCCAACAAGAGTTCCGGTGATAGTTGGAACCCAATTTTACGTCTGTGTGCTAATGTAGCTGACTTGGAGTTGCCAGGGATTGGTCGTTTAGAGTGTCGCCCCCTAGGTCTGCAACAGCAAATGTGTTACATTCCCCCAGAAACCTGGGAAGAACGAATAGGCTATGTCATTGTCCAAGTGGATGAATCACTTCAAGAAGCAAAGCTGCTGGGGTTTGTTCGTAGTGTTGCAGATGAAGAACTACCCTTGAGTCAACTGCAACCTTTGTCAGATTTAATCGAACATTTGGAGCAACTGAAACAGACCACAGTCAATTTGCGCTCTTGGTTTGCTGGGATCTTTGAAGCAGGCTGGCAGACCCTTGAATCCTTAAGGAACGAACCACAACTTAAATCGACTTATGCCTTTCGCAGTACTGATACTGTAAAAGAAAACGTCCTCGACCCAACGGGAGAGCAGGCACCTTACTCACAGACTCACCAAAAAGAAGCATTAATCAGAAGGGCAAAGTTGATGGATTTGGGAATCCAAATTGCCAATCAACCCGTCATATTAATTGTTGAAGTCAAACCTGAAGCTGACCAACAAACCAGTGTTCGTCTCCAGTTACACCCGACTGGTCGTCAAATTTACTTACTACCGGGTGTGCAAATGATAGTGATCGATGAATCAGGAGCAGTGTTTCTAGAAGCTCAAGCTAGAAGTGCAGATAACTACATTCAATTACAGTTTAGAGGTGAACCTGAAGAACAGTTTACTGTCAAAGTTGCACTGAATGACACAAGTATCACAGAACACTTTAGTATTTAGTCATTAGTCATTGGTCATTAATCATGAGTCATTGGTATGAGACAAGTGACTGGACAAATGGCAAAGAATAAATGACAAAGGACAGCAGTTATGGGTAAGTTAGTGGTTCTGAAATTCGCAGATGGCTGCTTTGAGCAGGGTTTTCTGGTTACGCTTCAGATTGGTGAAGAAGGAGAACTACCAAGAGCCGAAATCACAGGAAAGTTACCTGCTGCGGGTGAAATGCCGGTGTACTATAGCCATTGGCAATCCAGCTATCGACGTTTGGGGAACTGTTATCGCCTGTCTGCTGATAATGTGCAGGTCACAAATGTGTCGATGACCCAAGACTGCGACAACGCAGCCCAGGTTTTACGGGCACGCTTTAACACTTGGCTGCGTGCAGAAGAGTTTCGCCCCATTCGGGAGAAATTGCTGGAAAAATTATTGCCTACAGACGAAGTCAGGGTAATTCTGCAAACTCAAGATAGCCAATTGCAGCGATTACCCTGGCATCTTTGGGACTTACTAGAACGCTATCCTCATGCAGAAATTGCTCTGGCATCACCGAGCTATGAGCGAATGACTTATGTAAACAAACGTAGTAGTCATGTAAATATTTTAGCAATTATTGGCAATAGTCAAGGAATTGACACCCAAGCTGACCAAGTTCTATTGCAACATTTACCTGATGCTGATCTTCGCTTTCTGGTGGAACCCCAGCGCCAAGAATTAACTGACCAGATCTGGGGGCAAAAGTGGGATATTCTTTTCTTTGCTGGACATAGTTCGAGTGAGGGAAATGATAACATTGGGCGGATTTACCTGAATCAAACCGATAGTCTCAGCATCGATGAATTGAGGTATGCCCTGAAGAAAGCTGTTGAACGTGGTTTGCAACTGGCAATTTTTAACTCTTGCGATGGTTTGGGGCTGGCGCGAGAACTGGCTGATCTACAAATTCCACAAATTATTGTCATGCGCGAACCTGTGCCGGATTTGGTAGCACAAGAGTTTTTGAAGTATTTTCTCAAAGGGTTTGCTAGTGGTGAGTCCTTTTACCAGGCGGTGCGCCACGCACGGGAACGGTTACAAGGGTTAGAGGATAAGTTTCCTTGTGCGACTTGGTTACCAGTCATTTGCCAGAATCCGGCGGAAGTCCCTCCCACTTGGCAGGAGATGATGGGTATCGTTAAGTTGCAACCGCTAGAATCACCGCCATCACCTCCTTCGCCGCCACCCAGATTCGCGAGGGTGTTGTTTTCCTCGATGGTAATGACAGCCCTTGTCTGTGGATTCAGGTTTTTTGGACTTATGCAAACCCAAGAGTTACAAGCTTTTGACCAGATGATGCGATCACGTCCTATCCTGAGAGATGAGGGACCCGATTCCCGGTTGCTTGTGGTGACGATTGACGATGGTGACCTTGCAGATCAACGACGAAATGGCGAATCGTTAAACAGAAGTTCTCTTTCAGACAAATCCCTCAATCGGCTTTTAGAGAAACTCCAAATGTACAAACCTCTAGCGATCGGCTTAGATATCTACCGTGAGTTTCCAGCGGAACCCCAAAATTTAATCACTCGTCTTAAAGAAACGAAAAATTTGATTGGGGTTTGCAAGGGGGGTTATGAAGCCATCAATAACAACGGTACTGAACCACCGCCGGAAATACCCAAAGAACGTTTAGGATTTAGCGACTTCATCAGTGATTCTGATGAACGCGACCCAAATGGAGTTGTACGTCGGTTTCTCCTGTTCATGAACCAAGAGGCGACATCGTTATGTCCTGCTTCTTACGCGTTAAGCGTGCGACTTGCCTTCCAATATTTAGCAACTACTAAAGGAATTCAGCCAAAGTTCACATCTGATGGCGATTTGCAGCTTGGTAGTACTATTTTTCACCGCTTGGGATCTCATATAGGTGGCTATCAAGGCATTGATGCTAATGGTGGTCAGATTTTACTTAACTACCGTTCCTCGATGAACATTGCTGAACAAGTGACGCTGAGGCAATTTTTATCGGGTCAAATTAACCCCAGTGCTGTCAAAGATCGGATCGTTCTGATTGGTGTCACAGCAAAAGGAGATTTTCGAGACGAGTGGTCTACGCCCTACGGGACTCAGTTAGATCAGCAATTGTCAGGAGTGTTGGTACACGCACACATGACGAGCCAAATCTTGAGCGCTGTCTTAGATCAGCGTCCACTACTGAGGACTTGGTCGCCATGGGTCGAAGTCGTCTGGATTTGGGGCTGGTCAGTTGTGGGGGGAGTGTTTGTTTGGCAGATGCGATCGCCTCTGCAGTTCATGTTGTTGGTCGTTGGTGTGATCTCTGGAGTTCTCTACGTACTCTGCTTTGGTCTATTAATTCAAGGATATTGGGTGCCGTTTGTACCATCTGCTATAGCTTTGGTGATGACGGTTGGCATGATCTCAATTATCAATAGATATTTAAAATATTTATGAAGAAAATTGCACAACCGATCAAACTGGTTTTGCTACTAGCCCTCAGTGGCATCAGCTTGCTAAGTCTAATCACGTCGGTTGCGGCGCAGTCTCCTCTTGGATCTCGTCTTAGAGGCGTGCGCCTTGTCTTACCCCCACTTCCGCCCGGACCTCCTCCTGGAGGTCGCATCCGTGGTGGAGCCAAGCGGGGGTCATGTCCGACAATGGAAACAGACCTAACTGCCTTGGTCCCCTTTACTCAAACAAACCGTACTGTCGTCAATGTCTGGGGATTGACGACAATGGAACGCCCGACTTTATGGGTTTATGTACCGTACACCAAGAGTTTTGCCTATCCGGCGGAGTTTGTACTGCTAGATGAGGAGTCGAGTCCAGTATACCAGACAAGTATTACTCTCCCAGATCTGCCAGGAGTGATCGGCGTCCCCATAGGAGCTACTGCTCCCCCCTTAGCAGTTGGCAAACAATACCGCTGGTTTTTCAACGTCTACTGCAACCAGCAACCGTCAAACACTCTCACTTACGTTGAGGGAGTGATGCAGCGAGTAACACTAAATCAGGCAACTGTCCAGCAGCTACAAATAGCACAGCCAGAACAGCAAATTGCCATCTATGCAAACAATGGCATATGGCACGATGCACTGACAACACTGGCTCAACTGCGTCAGCAAAATCCCCAGGATGAAAAACTTGAGACTGAGTGGAAGAATTTGTTAGAGGCGATCGGCTTGAATGATGTAGCACAGAAACCGCTTGTCTCCAGCAATCGGTTTAACAGTTTGCCTTAAATTAGCGAAAATTTCACACGCATGAGCAACATGCGCGGGTCATGCAGTGATACTACGTTTTTGCAACACACTGAAAAACTTAATAAAATTGCCACCTCATAATTAAATCCAAACTTAAGTTTTTTCCTCACAAGTTCCTCACAAATATTCTGTAAATTTACGAGTAGAGGATAAATATTCTTTCCCACTTCAATTGGGAAATACCCGTATTAACCTGATTCATCACGCATTTATGCAACGCCCTCAAATTAAATCCAAGGCTGATGGCAACAGTCCATGGTTAATAGTTTAAGTCAGGGTTAAAAGTGACTTGATCTATTATTCCGCAACCAGGAATCTGGGTGTGTGTGAATGCAAATCAAAAAATTTGCCAGTCAATCAAGTCTATCACTGTCCTAAGAAACCTTGCGATTTCTTTACGTCCATCAGGGGCGATCGCCTGTGAACAGTTTTCATTGGAGTAGCATTATGTTCAATAAACTATTTATCTGCTCTTTTGCGTTAACAAGCCTACTGCTTAGCGCAGTCTCCGCCTCAGATGAGACTCTCGACCAAGCGTATGATCAAGGGCAAACTATTAAAGCCGATCAAGGTACTGTCAATATACAAGGCAGCACCGATGGCCTGACGACTTCTTTGACTCTGATGTAGCAAATTTTCAAACCTAAACATAAACACTATTTACCTATCTGTTCGGAGATTAAAAGATCACCCAGTCTTTTTGCCAGTCGATACATATCTCGCAAGAGTTTTGCTCAAAATGGCTGATGGAAACCAAGCGCACGGGTAAAAGTTTACGCAGTTTTTGTAACAATCGGTAAGCTTGGTGGTCATAAAGCAATAATTCCATCACACCTGGTACACCTAAAACCCCAGGCAAATTTTTCATAAATTCTCTAGCTTCATTTAAGCTACAGCCCGAAATATTAGTTAATGTATCCCCTGCATAGTGAATTGCCTTCGGGTCAAGAGGCTTCAGCGCTTGCAATTGCCAACGGCGACAAGGAGCCAGAACTCCCCGTTCAATTCGTCGCAACCCATTAATAGTAGCGAGAACGACCAAGCGATCGCCCACATACAGCCGTGTATCGTCTGAGGGCATCAGTTTGCTATCCCCCTCATGCTGAGAGTAATAGGAAATTGGCACTACTCCATACCCATAAGCTACCTGTGCTAGGATCTTACCGTTCAGGGTATCATTCGCTTCAATTTCATACTCCGTTACCAGGACGGTCTGATCCTGGAGGCGAAACAAACTCAAAATATTTTCCCCAAAGGCAGCACCCACGAAGGCTTCTGCTGATAGAGCATAGGCACAAAAGGATCTAACATCAGGAAGAAGTCCAGCCAGATGGTCGCTAAACCTCTGATCAAAGGTGCGAATGACTAGATCAATATGAGTATCCATCTTGAATGCTACATCACGAGCTATGAGCGCCACCTCTAAGTTCAGCATCTGATCGTCCGTCACCATAATCACGCTTTTGGCATGAGAAAGGTTTACCACCGTCAGTCCCTTGTTGATCGCGTCGCAAACGAGCGGCACTTGTGGCATAAAATCCCTTTGCTCACTCAGCGAAGTTAAACAGACAAACGGCTGTCCTAACTCACACAACAAAGTCGCAATCCGCTGTCCCAGTCTGCCTAGACCTACCAACACGACATGATTCGCTGACGGGATCGGCGGTCGTCGCTGCAAAAACTCAAATTTTGAACTTAAGATGCGATCAGCAATCAGTCCTAGGACGCTCAAGATGAACAGGAGGCTAAATCCTGTAATCACCAGACAAATAAACTGCACCCACCAAGGAACGGAAACTGCCGTTGCCAAACCACCAAACACATCACCGTACCCTCCTAACAGTAGGATAATGGCAGCAGAGATTGCTCCCTGCCAGGACATATTGGATATGTTCAGCTTTAGTACCACGGCTCCAATCATAGCCAGAATTAAACTAGTCAGCAAACCGAGAGTCACAACTCTACGGGTTTGCTCTCGATAAGCCCACGCCCAAGCATCAGCTAAGTTTTGCCGCCAGTCTAGCTGAGCTAAAGTATGGATATTTTGCAATAGCAACCGCCAGTGAAACTGAGATGGGGTTTTAGTTTTCTCTACGGTCGCCGCAGATTCTACCTCCTCAATATAAATGATTGTGTCCCCTGCTTTGACTCGGGTATCTGGTGTCCATTGATGAAAGGCTCTCAAAGGAGCTTCAGATTCAGGTAATTTAAGTTTGGTTAGCTCGAATGAATCTATCACCGCATCTGTTGGGTAACTTAGCAGGCGTTGAGTTTTCTTATGCAGCCGCTGTGCTGGAAGGTTGTCAAAGCGATAATCTCCTGGTGCTACCTGCTGCTTCACAACTCGCAGTTGGTGGTCAGCCAAATTGAAAAATCCTAAGGTTTCTTCGCCCAGAGCCGCCAAGGCAAAAGTGGCAGCATGGAGATCAGTTGGTTCAAGCGCAACAAAATTGCCCAGCTTTTGCTTGAGCAGTTCATTTAAGTTTTGCTTGCCAGATCGGACTACCAGACGAATGTCGGGATTGATCCGACGAGCGGCGATCGCAGTTTCAATGTTGACGTTATCATCACTAGTCACAATCAGAATCGCCCGACACTGCCGTATTTCGGCTCGCTCCAAAACACTATCTCGACGGCAGTCACCTAAGATTAAGCTTGTTGCCAGTAAATTCGGTAAATCCTCGAACTCCCAGCTTTGCGGTTCCTGCCGATCAATGGCTGTAATACTAACCTCAAACTCCTGTAGGGCAAATTCTTTGAGGGCCATGACGCAATGCTGCCCCAAACTACCTAGTCCACAAACTAAAAATCGCTCAACTCGAGTAGCAGACTGCCCACCTGGAAATTTTTCCTGCCGACAGTTTTCCTCATGTCTCAAAGCCAGAGTCGTAGCCCCTGTGCTTTCCGGATGTAATGTAATTTCGTGACTCCAAGCAGTAAAGGGATCTCCCACCTGACGTCCATAAACCCGTGCATTTGTGAGGGACTCATCTTTTAGTCTACCCACAGCTAGGCTGACTAATGCAACCATTTTCTGTTGTTCAGGTACAATCGCCGACTCCAGCAAGACATACAGACAGCTGTGTTCTCGTTCAGCTTTGGCGGTAATGCCTTGAGGCAAAAGTAGAGAGTTCATCACTGCTACAATCCCCTGGATGTCTTCTTTTCCGACGGGTTCCAGAAAACCTGATTGCATCGCACGCTAGCCTTGAATGAGATTGACACTCTCCGGAAAGCCACAGAGATTCTTAAGACCGACCCACGGGCAGCATACGACCCGTTATAAACGAAAAAAATTGTAGACCAATAAAAGAGTTGTAGAATTTTAGAGCCTATAACTCTTACTTTATCGTTACTAATCCAACAGTCTAGGAAAAATAAAGTTATATAATTTCAGCGCCCTACCACCCAAAAACAAGTAAAAGAGTTGTAGAGTTTTGCAAACGCCTTCCCTGTAGGGATTTTGTACCGCTCATTGCGTTACCAGTATATACATAGTGTATCCGCACGTACCGGGAGGGTTGATATAATATTTATAACGAATTGTTAAAGCAAAAAATTCGCATTGGTACACAAGATTTAAGAATAGCAGCGATCGCACCTTCCTTAAATAGTACAGTTGTGACCCGCAATCTTAAAGATTTTGAGAAAGTCCCAAAGCATGAAAATTGTGGATTGGTCAATTTAAGGTTCAAGAGGTAGGGCGCAACGTAAGAATAAGGTTTCTAACTAGTACTTTGTTGGTACACCTTAACAGGGTTACTCCTAACTCCTACATCTTTGGAGACCCCAAGTTCCCCACTCCCTTTGTTACAATTCGGATGCTGTCTCTGGGGCAATAATTTCACCAGTACCTAGATTTAGTATCAGATCTTGGTCAGTAATCAGTTCGCTGAGTTCTTTAACTTGTAAATTCATTTCCTCACAAGCTTTCCGTAATTCTCGCGCAAAGGTATTGAGATCCCCGCCGTAGCCACATTGGTGGGCAGCAGTTTCAATTCCCTGTTTGGCATTCGCTCTAGCACAGTCTACTAATTCGGTGCCCTTTAGCGGTGTTGTGGATGCCATAGCTTTAGTTATTTTTTGTTTATTTTTTAGGTAATCTTTGCTAATTTAGCAATTTTTCAATATTTACTCATCCTTCCAATGGTTGAAGCGAGTCTCTTTTCCTAGCGGTTGTGCCTCAATGTCGTGATCACCTCGTTACTTAAGATTAATTTACAAAAGAAGGGAGCTTTCTAGCAGGGAGCAGGGAGCAGGGAAAGAAAAAGCGCTCAACGCGAGTGTGGGTATAAAGCCCACTAAAAAAAATATGCATTGCGCTTTGGCGTAGTGAACCAGCGCTGCAGGAGGGTCAGCCCGACCTAGGCGACTGGTGTTAGCGTAAGCGTTGCGTTAGCGAGTACTCGAGCGTCAGCGGTAGCGAGTACTCGAGTGTCACCCGAAGGGCGCACTCGTCTGCGGTGTCATTGTTACAATCCCACGGCTTGAGCCGTGGGTTCCCCCTGCTAGAAAGCTCCCTCTGAACTATATTATTCAAAAAACTGGGGCTTTGATGACAGCATCTATGCTATCATCACTAGATGGCGATTAAAATTGTGGTTGATACCAGCGTTTTGATTAGTGCGCTTATTAGCTCTAAGGGTTCCAGTAGAGAACTCATTCGACGCTGCTTGAAAGGCGAATATCAGCCTTTGATGGGAAACACTTTATTTTCTGAGTATGAGTCAGTCATTCAGCGATCAGAAATTATTGCCAAGTGCCCTTTAACTAGTGCAAAAATTTCTGCTTTCCTCGCATCATTTATGAGCGTGAGTCGATGGATTTATATTTACTACTTATGGCGACCTGATTTAACAGATGAAGCTGACAACCACTTAATTGAATTAGCGGTCGCCGGGAATGCTCAAGTTATTGCCACTTACAATATCAAAGATTTCCAAAATGCCGAATTGTTATTTCCTAACTTATCAATCTTAAAACCCGAAGAAATTATTAGGAGTTAAACAAAAATGGCTACTTTAACTATTCGTTTACCAGACGAAAAACACAACAGATTAAAAGAACTTGCCCAAGCCAAAGGCATAAGCGTCAATAAGCTAATTGAAGAACTTTCCACCATCGCTCTGGCAGAATTTGACGCCAATACCAGATTTAAAGCCATGGCTGCAACTGGCAACGTAGAAGAAGGCTTAAGAATACTGGCTAAACTTGATGCTCTGACAGAATAGAAATACGAGAGCTTGTAGCGCGATCGCTAATTAAAATCTAATCCAAGTTGCGGGTTATCGAGTACAAAAGTACTATAGACGAGATGATTTGCACTTTAAAAGGGAATTACGTGAGCAAGACAGTGCTATGACTACGCAAATAGTAGATATTTCGGAATTTCAACAAATTGATAAGTTTCGTAATCTTCAGTTAACTTTGCGCGATCGCTGGAAAACTATTGAGCCATTTGATCAGAGCGATGCAGATATTTTAGTCATTCCCTCCCTCAGCCTCGACCAGCGCGAACTCAACAAGATTGAAGGCTGCGAGCATTATGAAGAACGACTTCTATTTTCCTTAATTCGGCTGCAAAATCCCCGTAATAGGCTGATTTATGTGACATCAATGCCTCTACATCCTAGTATAATCGACTATTATCTGCAACTATTACCGGGAATTCCTTTTTCTCATGCTCGCAATCGCTTGCTACTACTTTCGACTTACGATTCTTCTAAAAAACCCCTTAGTCAAAAGATTTTAGAACGCCCTCGTTTGCTAGAGCGGATTCGCCAAGCCTTGAGGCTGGAAAAATCATTTATGATCTGCTATAATTCCACAGATTGGGAAGCAAAACTGTCTTTAGAATTGGGAGTGCCCCTGTACGCAGCAGCACCAGACTTGCAGGTTTGGGGAACGAAAAGTGGCAGTAGACAAATCTTTGCTGAGAGCGAAGTTCCACACCCAGATGGCAGTGAGAAGGTTTGGAGTCCAAGTGATTTGGCCGCAGCAGCAGCAGATTTGTGGAAGCGCCAGCCAACATTAAAACGGATGGTAGTCAAACTTAACGAAGGCATTTCTGGGGAAGGAAATGCGCTGCTAGATTTAAGACCGATAGTGCATGTAGCACCTCCTAATGGTTCTGATGCTGAACGGGTGTCAGCAATTAGTGAGAGTTTCCCAAATTTGAGCTTTCAAGCAAAACAAGAGAATTGGGAGAATTTTTCTGGACGGATCGCCGAGTTAGGGGCAATTGTTGAGGCGTTCGTGGAAGGAGAAATTAAGCGATCTCCCAGTGTGCAAGGACGCATCTCACCTAATGGCGATGTGGAAATTCTCTCAACTCACGATCAGATTCTAGGAGGACCAGACGGTCAAATTTATCTAGGTTGCCGATTTCCCGCTGATGAAGTGTATCGGCTGCAATTACAGCAACTGGGGTTAAAAATTGGCAGAAACTTGGCAAAAAAAGGCGCATTAGAAAGATATGGAGTTGATTTTATCGCCGTTGACCAAGGTAATGGCACGTGGGATATTCAAGTGATCGAAATCAACCTGCGCAAAGGTGGCACCACCCACCCCTTTATGACCTTGAAACTATTAACGAATGGTCGCTATGACCTCTCAACAGGTTTATTTTACAGTCAGCAGGGACGTGCCAAATACTATATTGCCACTGACAACCTACAAAAGGAGCATTATCAGGGACTTTTGCCTAATGACTTTATGGACATCATTGCCCACCACAAGCTACATTTTGACACTGGAACCGAAACAGGTACAGTGTTTCATCTCATGGGTTGCCTTTCCCAGTTTGGTAAGTTGGGATTAACCAGCATAGGTGATTCTCCGCAACAAGCGCAAGATATTTATAACAAAGTGCTCAAAGTTCTGGATGAAGAAACCCTTAGTAGCAATCAAGATAGTTCCTCGTTAGCAGAAAATACCTTCCCCATTGGTTGGGATGGATATAGTTGTTAGGAAATTGTTAGTTGTTAGTTGTTAGTGGCTGGGGAATTGTCCGTTGGGGTGGGTTTAATCGGTTAACTTGTAAGCAAAACACACTACATTGCTAAAACCTCGCTGGCTAACTACTACAACTAACCCCCAACAACTAACCACTAACAACTAAATAATTTGTGTACAATCAACGATAGCATTAGTTTTTTAACGACTGTGTTCTACATTCAATAAAGTGCGTGCGATTCACTGCATTAATCCAGATTGTCAGCGTCCATATCCCCAGCGTTGGGGAGATAAGTTTTGCAACAGTTGTGGCGCATCGCTACAGCTTTTAGACCGTTATATCCCACTTGAGCGTCTAGGAGAGGGAGGGTTTGCCCAAATTTACACTGTTTGGGATCAAAAGACTCAAACAGAAAAGGTAGTGAAAGTCTTGGTGGAAGACTCACCAAAGGCACTTGAATTGTTTGTCCAAGAGGCTGCGGTTTTAAGCAGTTTGCGACATCCAGGTATTCCTAAAGTTGATGCGGATGGGTATTTTTTGGCAAATTTGGGCAATTCAATCCCGCGCCAATTACCTTGTCTGGTGATGGAAAAAATCAATGGTCAAACTTTAGATGATGTCTTACAGCAATTTCCTCAAGGGTGTCCCCAAGAGTTGGTGTTAAACTGGTTAGCCCAAGCTGTGGAGATTTTACAGGAATTACACAAACGCAAGATTATTCACCGTGATATTAAACCTTCTAATTTGATGTTAAGATCCCCCCTAGCGCCCCTGAATAAGGGGGATCTTGTACTGATTGATTTTGGTGGGGTAAAACAATTTAGTTCCAGCCTCTTTCGTCGAGAGCCTTCTTCTACCAAGTTATATTCTTCTGGCTACAGTCCACCAGAACAAATGGCTGGGGGTAATGTGGGACCTGCTACCGATTTTTACGCCCTTGGTAGGACGATGATTGAGATGTTGACAGGCAAATCTCTCTTAGACTTGGAGGATCCACTAACTGGAAAGTTGGTCTGGCGCAATGGGGTAAATGTCAATCCTAAACTAGCAGATTTGCTGGATGAGACGGTGCAAGAGGATATGCGATCGCGTCCTGCAAATGCAGCTAGTCTTCAAAAAAGCTTGGCGAAGATTTCCCAACCCTCCCCCCAAAAGCAGTTTTTCTCTCAGCTAGAGCTATTCGTGCGACTTTGGTTAGGAAGTGTGAAACAAGCTTTCACGTACCTAACGCAAGCCCTAGGCAAAACTATTCTTTTCATATTCAAGGCAATTTGTCAGGTCTTATTAGCTTGTTTGGATACAACCTGGACAATGCTTCTTACAGGTGTTGGCGCTGCTTTTGGTGCGATCTTTGGGATGATTTTGGCAAAGCAAACAAACTTAGACCACCAATTGACTGAATTGTTGTCTCGTCAGCTTCCTTCCCTTTTTCCGAACATTCAAACTGTTTCGGGTTCAGAGATGTTTTTATTTTCAGGAGCCGGCTTGGGAACTGCATGGGGGCTCGTGGTAGCGGGGGGTTTTGGTCAGCGGCGGCGGTTTTTGGTAGCGTCGCTGATGGGCATCATCGGCTATGGCTTTGGTTGGTTAGTTTTACACTTGACGACAGCACAAAATGCTACCGATGGATTGGTGGGAATGATTTTAGCTGCTGTTTCCCTACTCACCCTTGGTTTAGGTTTACGCAGCCATCACATAGTTCACGCTGTGATCGCGGCATTTGGTACTGCGATTATCTTTACGGGTTTGATTGTTCTGGGGCTTCCAGCTAATGTGTTCGACTTTTTTAGCCCCAGTTGGAATCAGTTGTGGCTTCGTGTCGGTTTTTTTGGCCTTATGGGCGTCTTTCTCAGCTTTTGGTTGGGGGTAAGTTACTACCTGATCGTGCCTGGGTTACGCTTTTTGGGTTGGCGTTGATCGCCGCTCCGACCCTGTGGGGTGTGGGGTGTGGGGGAAGATAAAACGACCTCACCCTGCTAGGGGTACAAGCCCCTGCATTAATTCGCCAACAGCATCATTTATGTATGGGGTTCCCCACACCCTACACCCTACACCCTTTTCATCCCACACCCTACCACCTGTTCAAGAACATCCCTCCACAAATAAGAACCCCCTTACCACTTTTTATTTGGTAAGGGGGGTCTGACTTTCGTTGTCTATAGAGTTTCTGTATATCTGTTCCTATTCTAGAAATCATTTACGACTTTGCCAACCCTGTTTATCAGACTTAACTTGATTTTTATAACTTTTTTATCATTTCTTTATAATGGGGGATTACAGTATCAAAGTAGAAAGCCCACTCTTGTTGAGGGTTGAGCGGGGCGAAATCCTCAACCGTCCTTCTCACTCGGGGAGACGCTGCGCTTTCCAGGCGTGGGGACGCCAGTCGCCGGAGCGAGGGAAACCAAGAGTGCAGCGCACCGCGAGTGAATACGACGCGACTTTAGTCCTCGTGTTTTACCATTTCGACGTGTGATCGGCAGCCAAAATCTGAGATGCTGATTAGATGACCCAATTAAGCTCATCTAACTC
>Ga0116229_10002870_pt1 | contig 28166 bp, 24 predicted proteins | sample S1TSphgellanicum_3_FD_87313 | JGI IMG/M metagenome (GOLD analysis project Ga0116229, IMG submission 87313) | Host-associated microbial communities from peat moss isolated from Minnesota, USA - S1T2_Fc - Sphagnum magellanicum MG | ecosystem: Host-associated > Plants > Peat moss > Unclassified...
GATCCCGTTATTCAAACTAGCATTGAGTTAGACTTCAGAAAAGAGTGGCTCCACATGAACATTCTGGGAAAGGATAATGCCACCATTGGGTGGCATTTCCTTCCCCCTTTGTACTTTTTACACTTTTCTAATGATTGATGGGGCTGTTGCCTCCCTCCCCGCAAGGGGTTCACTGTAGCCAGTTCAGTGGGAAAAGGAATCCCTACCTGCTTGTACATGATGGAAGTCAATTAATTATTTCTGGAAAGAGTGGGATCAGCTAAATCACACTCAAAATCATTCCACAACGCAATGCTGCTTTGAATGTTAGTGACTTCACAAGCCTAGGAATACACCTTGAGAAAGTTCCCACATCTGCTGAGTTCAATTGCATATTAAGGTCTGGGGTGGCAGATTATGTCACTTGATCAACATTATATGGTATAATCTTCTGATGATGATCAATACAGTTGTAAAAATGACCAAAGTATGTTTGTTGAACATGATGTTTTTTAAAATCGTTGAATCTGCCACCCCAGACCTTTATGTCATGGAATGGTCTCTCGACTGCCCATTCTGTTGGGTGCATCACCTGGCTCACACTAATGGGCTCGCTTGGTGCCTTACCCAATGTAAGAGGCTTGCCTGGAGGGGCATGACAATTCCATCGTACATTACCCACTTCGAAAAAGGTCAGGGGTTCTGCCCAACAAGAAACCCATCTCAAGAAGAACAAAGTCCCTTGAAGCTACCATACTCTGTAGTGATTCTCGACACAATATCTGAACCTTTGGTAGGCAGGGCCAACAAACTAAGTTTTGGGCATTCGATGATGCTGCAGCAGCAAGCAGACACCAACTCAATATAAGTTTAACACAGTGACACCAACCCAATAACACTTGCATATATTGAAACATAAGTTATGATGAGTACTGGTTTTTCTTGATGCAATTTCAGAGATCTTTGAAGGGAATTATTGTTTGAAATTGAAGTTAAAAGGTCAGTGTTTCTTAACACACATATGGTCTTTAAGTGAATTATTATTGTTTCTCTAACCCAGACATATAATATTTTCCAGTTCAAGTCATGATCACTGATGAGATACTATCTTTTTGGTACGTTTGAAGGTTGTCAGTGTCTGGTTGAAATTTGAAGTTATGAAAAGATTGGTGTTGTCTCTTTGCTTGTGTCTCTAAGTAGAGAGAGCCATCTCAACCAGCTCACAGATTGCAGCTCACTCTTCTTCAGCTCTCACTTGTTCCTTCTCAGGATCCATCCAATTGCTGCCTTCTAATTCCCGGGCACTAGTAGTTGGCTCGACAACCATCCCCATTCCCAAACACATCCAATGCTTTAGAATCAAGTTTTGATTTATACTTTTTTGCAACTCAAGTCTCCAAAGTATAATGGAAGTAACAAGTAGTGTTGGTCTAGTATCGATTTTTGAATGAAAGTGGAACACACCCACTGGTCATGGTTTTAACCATATGTACCCAATTGGGTACGGTTAAAAACTTTTTATACTACTCTGGTTAGTGATTTTATTTTATTTTTGTGGTGATTTTTTTTTTGAAAAGGAATATTCTATCAAAATTCCCTGATTTATTGAAATTTTTGGGTCAAAATTGAATTTTTATTTAAAAATCACAACAGTTGCCTACAATATTAAAAATGGGGCTTAAGATTTTCTACTTTCATATTTTGAGTATAGCCAAATTTGGCTAAATATTCTTATGGATGGTCACCACTTGAACAACATCACAAAATTGAAAAAAAAAAACACTGAGCCTGGTCCTGCTGTTGAGTCCAAGAGTGTTTTTGGGCTGGTATTAGGCAGGTATATATCTGGTATGGAGATCTGTATAAAACTGGTACAAGGCTGGTATTACCACAAAGCCCTACCAAGTTGGTAGCCGTATAAGACTGGTATTTGCCTCATACCATACCAGACTGGTAGGGTCCCTTGCTACCAGTGTTGATAGCAAGTGCAAGCCTGTATACCAGACCAACACTGGTAACAACTAACAACCTTAGTTTGCCAGTTGGAGTGTACCTAATGACAAGCCCTTCTGCATGAGCTACCAATGAAACACACCAGTTGGTACCCACCATAAGTGCAAACTTTGAACTGGTTGTGAAGAATGAATGGATTTGTCATTCATTTTGGGTTTCTGGCAGATTTCCACCAAAACCTCCACAATACAGATTGCTAAAAAGTGGCCATTTAGACTTCTGTGCTGAATGATTTATTATGATTATTGTTATAATTTTCATTTTGTTGGAAATTTATTACATTTTGGTTGATTCATATAAGAGTTCTTAGTGCAAGGTCATTAAAAATTATGTTAAAGGATTACCAAGAGTATTTTTTTATTAGAAAGTAATTCTATTTCATGTAGGTTAATCCCTAAGAAGTATCATGGCCAATAAGAAAAAAAACAGAGAAAAAGTGTTGGCTTAATATCTATAATACACCAAATTTTAAGGTATGCACCATTTCACATTTGAAAGCACCTAATTTTTAATGTCTAAAATAACCTTGACATTATTATTTGGTTTTTGTGCAATTATCAACCAAATATTCAATAGGTTGCCAAACATGCATGAACATGTGCACTAAATAAATTTGAACTAATGCCAAGAGAAAGGCATTGATTAGTTAAAAATATGTGGATTTGTTGGATTCACTAATACATTTAGTAGATACCCACTTGTGATAGTATGACAATTTTGAAAATTAGGAATGTATTGTAATTTGGAAATATAAATGTTATTTCCTATCATGGACATGTATGTTGGTTAGAAATTACATCTTGGGTTTTAAGATTTTGTTGCTTTTTCAATTTTGTGATGCAATGTACCAACTCCAAATTTCCATTTGATGAAACGAATCTTGACATTGGTATATCTTATGGTAGGTGAAAACTCATCTAACCAATCTTTCTAACCTCCTCAATGATACTTTGGAAATAGCTTATGTTCATAATGCAGCATATTTTCCATTTGGGCTAAATAATAATAAAAATAATTTAAAGAAATATTCATGTGCCATATATCAATGGGTACACAATTTCTTTCCCAACAAAGTGACATCTTTTTATTTTAAAAAAAGATGTCTGCTCAGCAGTTCAGTCCTACTTGTTAACCCTATTCCCCACCCCATGAAAATCAGGGGGATCCCACCTAGTGAAACACAAATTTGCAAAGTGTGTACATCACTAGACATTTGCAGATAATAAGCCTTGCTCTTCCCACCAGATATCAGTTCCTAGTATTTATCCTTGCATCAGCTTTCTTCATTCCTGGCTGCTTTGATTTTAATTCCATGGAGGCTAGGTACACTCTAGCACTCTTGTTGAGGGGGGAAAGAGTTATGGTTCCTACACTTTTCTTATGTTGGCCTCTTTGTCATGTAATGACTACTCAACCCCTTTGCACACACAAAATTCCATATCTGACCAATTGCATTCCAATAGAACTTCAGAAGGCATTCAACCCTTTTCAAAAACCTGAATATCTGGCTGCACAACAATGGTTAATAGTTAAAAGTAAAAACTCATTATTTATTGCATTGCACCTTTTTTAGGTACCTATTCTAATTTCCTAAAATAGTTGTTGGATTGATTTTTTTTAGTGCAGTTGTTCTCTTATTTTCTTCCCCAGCTGAACTACTTGTTGATTTCCTTAGGCAAGCATCATCACACACACACACAAATTCTCTCATTAGTCACCTTTTTTTTAATATCATCAAGTTTTGGGCGTTGTCAAGGTTGTTTTTTCCAATTCTTCCAGCCCAAAAAATTGTCAATTGTTGTTGGCTCATACACATAAGGCAGGTGTGTGTGCAAAATTTAGGCAAAGAAGGATGAAGCCACCACCATCATTGAGAGGGGGTGTCATAATGTGTGTGTATGTATGTGTGTGTGTGGGTGCACCTAGTTTCCAATTTTTTGTGTTTTGTGGTGACCTTTGTGTGTGCCTGGATGCTAATCAGGATCACATGGAAGCTTGCAACAACTCTCTTGTTGTCAGACATGTTGTTGTCATAGGGTCCCCATGAACTCCGGAGAGAGGTTCCTCATTGTGAAGTTTCCTTCTGCTTCAAACAAGGTAAGTTATTCCATTCCAAGTGCAGAAAATCATCTGCACCCCTTGTCTTCCTAATATACTGGGCATTTCATTTACAATCTCGTGTTAAAAAAATAATTAGAAATGGGTTGTAGAGTGGTGGACACCGCGTAAACTCGTGGTTAAACTGAAATTGCTAGCACATCTCCATTGTCAAATTCCATATTATGCAACTACCAGTGGAATTTCCTTCCTCAAGCCGTGGGCACCAGTTTGATTCATGGCCAAGAAAGCCTACCCAATCTCAAAATAAAATAATCCATTCCTAGCTAGAAAGTACGACACGAGAATATAGTAGACATGTTGCCAAAACAAATAACAGAATAATGGGGATGCAACACATGCATATAACTACACGAATGTGGTTTTTTCTAAAGCACGTGTGTTGGCTCATGACACTTGTATGAGGTAAATTTTGTGGCTTCATCTATTTGGATGTGGGATATGTGTGATACATTCGTACATTACCCATGTTGTTCTGGTACCTTACCCTAAGGTCAGCTTTGTCGTTAAATAATCCTCAAAATAATGAAATGAAATGAAATTTTGTGAAAATATAAAGTCCACATTTTGAAAAATCATCATAATTATCATAGGCTGCACTCTGAATAATTTCACTATTCATATCACAATATTATAGTAGATGATGGAAAAATATATGATTTCAAAATTTAAAAACAAATTCATTTTTTGAAGAAAAATAATTATTCATTTTGTCAATGTGGAAACTGACCCTAGGCCACATTATCCACTTTTAGACATACCAGTCTGGAAAGGTTTTGCACACTTCTTAAAATTTTCATATCAGCCTAGTCCTGGTGATGGGCCCTTTTCAAAGCTTTCATACCCGTGATTGGGTATTGGGTTCAAGACTAGTTTTTTATGGGTATGAGGCAGGTATCTACATGGTATTGAAACTGGTAAAGGAAATCAGATGCGAGGTCAGAACTCTGTCAGGTACATACCAGTGTTGGCCGGTTCTTGGCTTTTGTGAAGGTTCTACACAAAAATGGAGCTTAGAATCCAGTTCCGGTTGTGAAATTCAGATCTGATTTTGGTCCAGTTCTAAGTAACCTGGACTGGAATTGTAGTTAATTGGCACTTAGTTCTCATTTTGGTGTGTACTCATTAGAAAACTAGAACTAGGGGTTTTAAGTTTTAACCAATCAAACTGGCTACCCACCCAACACTGCTCCAAACCATGCTAATACTCGTATAAAATTTGGTATCAATATTGGTAATTGCCTAAGGTCATGCCAACTTGTTAGGGTCCTTCATACCAAATGCTGATACTGGGCACATGCACCTGCACTGGTATCTACATATGAGTGTTCTTAGGTTCTTTCAAGTTTAGGGTTTTTGTGACTCAAATTTAATTCAATACCCTTTTGAGCATATGATTAGAGCACTTGCTTTAGCTTGTCACAAATGTGTGGAGTCGTCTTCAAATCCTACCTCACTTTTATCAACATGATTACATCACACACAAGCTTTTGCTCATGTAGGGGAGTATGTGGACTAGTTTTGAACATATTTGTAGTCTCATTTTATGAGACCACAAAAGTCTTTCATCTTTTCCATCCACTTATTAAGGGCCTTTGCTCATGTAGGGGAATATGCTTGAATAGTACATGCACTAGCTTTGAACACACTTGCAGCTTCATCTTACGACACCACAAATGTCCTTCACCTTCTCCATCCATTTGCTGAGGTTGATTTTTTCCCCTTTGTTGATGATTTTCATCCTGAGACAAAGGTTACTTTAGATTAGGAAGCATTTATCTTTGCTTTGATTCGTTCACCACGTCTTTCTTTTGGTGGCCCCTCGAGTATGGTGTATGAATTTTTAGGAAATCGTTTTGTCCTAGATGATTCTACGAGTGGTTTTGACCTTTTTTTCAAAGTATGTGGGCACATTGTTTAAGGTCATGTTCCACTTTCAGTGTTGTGTTTGTTTTATGTGTCTTGACTCCTACCACTGGAGAAGTAGTCTAAAAGCATACATCCCATCGCGATTAGTGAAATAACCTATTGTTTAGTTGTTGGCACACTAGTTATTCCATTTAGGTATATTCTCACAGAGCATTTTAATCCTCATTAGTTTAGTGTACCGACTCATGATGGGTGTGAAACAATGGTCCATGGTATTTGAATGATGTTAGTTTTACACCTAGGTTAAGTGGTGCAACAAATGGATGTTTGTAACACCTTTAATTTTGTGTCATGATCAACCATTTTTTAAGAGTTATGGTCTTCACCTAATTTTCTAGGTCAACTTTTTTTGTTTGTTCAATGATTTTACGCACGCCCATCCCCACTATATTTTTTTCAAGCTTCCCAACACGGGGATCTCATAATCATTTTGTCAAAATTAGGTACACAACAAGGAAACCCATTAAAAAGATAGTTGTTTGTTCCAACTCACCTTTGCGTTCTCCCCCCTATAGCAATAGCCCACCCTATTTGTGTTGTCCTTTCGTTGGTGGATGATACACATATAATAAATCTTGCATTAGATGTGGTTTTTTTATAAAAATTATTATAAGAGGAATTTTCAACATTGGGGATTTCGTTGTAACCAATGAAGTGTGTAGCTTAATTTCCATAGGGGTCAAACCACTCTATATCATTTCCTCTTGGCTTTCTTATTCCTAACTCGAGTTTTCGTATTTTGGGCGCACCGATGGGATCTATTTCATTCAATGAGTCATTTGCGGAGGCTCTTCATGAGGATCTTGGGATGATATCTATTCTCTGTATGCTTGTAGATCCTTAAGCGACTTGTGTAATGTTATCATTATTCCCAACGCCTTAGTTATTTACTTTGTATAGTGTTTCCATCACGAAACATTTTGCAACATTATGCTAAATTCGATACTCGTACCATAGTTATGTTAGAAAAGTTACTTAGTGTGGGATCTTTTGGTGGTTCTATTGATCACCCAATTCGTCATTAGGCCATTTTTCTTGTTTTTTTGGGCAAGCTTGGCCTCCCTTTTATAGTTCGGATTGTTCCCCCTGATTCTTGGGATTTTGGGCCTTAATCGTTCTTGCACTTGTCACTCATTTCCAACAAGATGATTTCCCTATTCTTCTAAATGTAATAACACATGTTGAGTTTGGCACTTCCCCATTCCAAATAACATTACAAGATGCCAGAACCTTTTTACCCAAGGTTGTTCACTTTTAGGTCTCACCTTTTGAAAGCTTACTGGTTTAATCTTATTCCTAGTTGTAAGCTTCTTTGGTGGATCACCTACATGAGCAGGAATTTGTTTTGCTTTTAGTAGATGTTTTTTTAGATATCATGCAAGCATGTTTCCACTCATGTGCATGTCCAAAGGTAGGTGCTTGGTTATTAATTTGTCCTACCCCAACCCACTTTTTTATAGCACAATGTACCCATCTTAGTTTGCCACATCCTAAAGTTGCCCATCTTTCACAATGTTAATGTGGTCATGCCATTGATGATTTAGGTATCCATTTGCTATGATGCCCTTACAGGAATGAATGTAAAGCAACCTACAATACACTTCAAAACATTGTCATAGTTATTGTTTTGGAGAATGGAACACATGTTCAAAAGAAGGTCTCTCACCTTTTCTTTTGCCACATTCAACGACGAATGGATATCCTTGTCATTAGAGATGACTTGCACATTTTGATGAATGTTGTCATTACTAACCCCACTTGCACAAATATGGTGCATTGAACATCAACAACAACAACATGTGCAATAATGATGGTTGCTCAAAAGAAGACATAGTCATACGCTGAGCAAACACCAAGTGATGACTTCATTCCCCTTGCTATTAAGACGTATGGGTGTCTTCATTCTCATTTTGATTCATTTTTTACTGCTTGTGCATAGACCACTATCACGCATCATCAATAGTTTTCTTTAGTCCCCTTGATGCTTGTTTCTTACTATCGACAAAACGTGTTCATAGCCTTGCAACATGCACAAGCCATAATTATTCTTGAATGAGTTGTTGCACTTGGTCAGGGTTACTCATCTTTTTCACACATAATAGTTAATGCACCTCTGTCACTAGCCGATTTGTGATAGATGATAGCTCCTTTTCTTAGGTCTTCTTTGTTATCGTTGATTGTCATTTTGTAGTCATGAATCCTCTTTGCATAGGGTCTTCACCTAATTTTTGTTGATTGTTTGCTTTTGTTTTTTCTTTGGGTTGCATCTACTTGTGTTCTCATTCGCCTTGTACTTTTGATGGATGGGTTCCCATCCTTAATTTTTATTTATAGGGTTTTTCTTCTTTGGAATTAGAACAAGGATCAAATCATGGAACTAACCTTTTGCTAAAATGAGAACTTTAAGAATAAACCTTAAGAAATAAGTTCAAGTATTTCAGATCTTTAAATTAGAACCTTGAAAATTAACTTTTAAAAACAGGTTTAGTTCTTAAGGTAGGCATATTGATTATTTTTTTTGAAATCAACAAGAAAGTTGAACTTTGTAAATAAGTGATTAATTTTATTTTATGTTTGTAAATCTTGATACTTTCACAAATTTCAATTTTAGCTTGTGGTAAAACTCAATACTTTCATAAATTTCAACTTTAACTTGTAAAACTTTGTACCTATAACATTTCAAGTCTTGGAGTGTGTACATAGGAATTGAACCCTGTTTTCAAACAAACCAGGCTTGAAGGTTCTTGAATTTGAAAATAATTACCAAAATGGAAATCACAGTTTTTAAAAATTGAAAGAATCAGGCTGAAATCTGCACCCAAAAAACCGACAAAAACTGTTAAAGTGTCAAAACCACCAGGACCAGAAATTCTTTAAAAAAGAAGAATTGGACAACAGTGGTATACCGTGCATAGCATAGTTTGTACACCCATATGTAATATGTTGTTGGTAGGAAAAACCCACATTCTGCCATAGTGAATCATGAGACTCAGAATGAATACAAAAATATCAAATGCCGTAACTAATTGAAAATTCGTATGATATAGTGCATCCACACAATTTCAACCGCCTTCATGGAATCTTTTTCCCGTTGTCTCAAATACAGCAACAGAAAAAAGCGACAAGTTCATCCAGTGCAACAATTTCATCCACGTACCGTAGTACCTTGGCAACTTTGACACTAATTAGTGTATTTGTAAAAATGTGAAAATTTCCCCCCTCCCCAGAAATTCAAAGAACTAAGTGTAGTGAAGGAAAACAAAGAACCGTTTGGAAGGTTCCATTGGTGCACATGGAATCCTCAAAATGAATTAATTATTGGGCAAAACATGTGTTGAAGCTGCCACTGTTTTCTGGTACTTGGCAAAGCAGACAAGTGTGGATCCTCTTCTCCAAAAGGGTTAAAAGGTTAAAAAACACTCAGTCAGACTCAGAGACAAGGCTCCGACACAAAGTGATGGGTGGAGGTTAGATTCGAACCAGCAACAGCAGCAACTGTTGCACCTCTTACTTAGTTTAATTCTTTCATTCATTCATGCACTCGGAAGTTGGACCCTCAGAGGTTTTGTTAGTTGTTGCACATGGACTAAGTGGTTTGCTTCCAGAACTAGGATTGAATGTCTGCTGCTTTCCCCACCTACCAGTGTAGTAGCAGCCTGGAGAAGGGAAAATTGGAGTGTTTCAAACGTTCATCAATCCATCACATGACTGGATTGACCCAATAACTTCCCACTCTGTTCCTTCCTTGAAGGAAATCAAAAGACAATAGGGGTCCAAGAGTCTTTCCAATGCCATTCTCCAAAGACCATGTGCACACCCCCACACAAGTCCAATACAAGTGCATTGCAGAGCATAAAACCCACAGAGCATTTTGAAAATGCCCATGCGACTAATGAAATTCGAGTGTCATCTTTATGCTTTGGTAAAATCCTTAAGCCATGGGCATTACTGGATTCAGGCTTGTCCTCAGCTGCGCTCCACACATACCCTTATTTGATTACAGCCAACACCCTCAGCCTTTTACCCTACAGATAATAAACTATTGAAGAATACTTCTGTAGTAAATCCACCATTGCATTCTTTTTCCTTGCAAGTGAAGGGCTGTGGTGCTCCCTCAACACCCACCACCCTTTTTATACCACTTGCATGTGTTATATTGTATTATACTGTATTATACTTGTATTTGTACTGATCAAGCAATATAATACTAGCAGGACAAACATCCGCTTTTCAAGGAAGAAGGATGAAAAAGGCATTGCAAATCCAAACCAATTTTGGGTCACTCTTAACATTTGTTCCCTGGATGAGTCAATCCAGGTATCCAAAACCATTTCTCACATCCAAGTTCAGCTATTTACTTTTTCCCAACCCCACCCATAAAGCAACTGGGAATCCAAATAGGTAGACTAATAGCAACCCATCTAGACCAATCAAACTATCTAGCCAGTCAAAACCAGGTGTTAGACTGTGCTGTACAGAATGTGAAAAGAGCCATACTGGTCTGGTGTGTTCTAGAGTAAATCATGTGTCCTATGGTCGAACCCAAAGACCTATAAATTTATTTTGTCCTATTCAAAGGCAAGGACTCGGTCCTTGGGACATTGGCTTGCACACCCTAGGACTTGGCATCTTAATATATAGAATGTCTTTAAAAGCTTATGGCCATAAGGTTTGAGAGCCTAGGACCAGAGGATTTCAAGGCCTAGGCCTTGATGTTTTTTCAATCTTAAATTGCTAAAGTTTAAGACTTGAACAATACACTGGGTCTAGGATTTGCAGACTAATTCAAGACTAAAAAACTACTGACCTTAAGCACCTTAGGCTCAAAAAGATTTTAACCCAAAGCCCAAAAAAATTCAAACTTCAATCCTTATGGGATTCTAAACCTAGGTTCAAAAAGACTCTAGCTTAATTTTTAACTATAGGGCTAAAAAGATTTGAATGTCAAGTCTAAAATAGATTCTAAAGCTAGGCCTAACTAAATTCTTAGCCCTAGGCCCAAAAAGAATCTAGTTTTAAAAGACTTTAACTTGAGGCTAACCTTAAAAGATTCTAACCGTAGGCACAAATTCTATTCTTAAATCTTAGGAACATTTTAACTCTAGCGCCAAACTAATTCTAACTTTATGCTTATACAGATTCTTATCTTACCTGGCCTGGATAGATTCCAAGGTTAGGCCCAAGAAAGTTTTAGCTTGAAGCCTTAAAAGATAGAAAAGTGTTGTGAACATCCTAAGCCAAAAATATTATAAATACTTTAAGTCAAATATCCTAAACAACAAGCCTAAGCTTAAAGTCCTATGAACACCTTAAGACAAATGTCCTTGGGTCAAATGTGAGATCACCCTACGCCATAGAAAGAAAAACATATTTAAAAATCAATTTGTTTTGGCCTAGCGCAAGACCATAAGCCACACAGTTGTTTGGCCCACTTAATGATGCTAAATTGTTAGTAAGTAAGTAAGTTCAAATGCACATTTGGGCTTAGGGTCAGAATATTTTTGAAAACATTGGTCCTTTATAAGAATATTTTTTAGTATTTTGGCTTAGGGTTCGAATTATTCTTGACATCTGGGCTCAAAATTATAATATTTTTTTGACATCTTGGGCCAATTTGGCCCGGTCCTAGAGTCAAAATCTGGTATGGCTCTTTTTGTATTCCATAGTGCTGTGCCTTTTATCAGCCTCAGCACACTGTGTAAAATTGCTAGGCCAAAACCATTTTGCTGAGCCAAACGGGCATGTTTTTCACTTTTCATCATCCAAACAATATGACTTTGCAGGGTCACATACTGAGCACTAATGGAGTTTGCTCTGAGAACCCGCAGGTTTCAATCATGTCCTCAAATAACAGCAATTTCAAAATAAATACATTGAAAAATGGACTATTAGTTGGGGACTTTTCTTCTTCTCCTCCTCCTCCTCTTCTTTCTTCTCTTTGAGGGGTCAAAATGTCAACCAAATGGTCTTTTCATTTACAAACATCTAGAGCACCCGCGTTGTGCACGGTAGTTGTGGTTGGACTTGCAACGTTTTGGCATCAGTTTTCAAGCACAAAGCCATGCCTATGAACATAGAACACAAATTGTCATTCCTGGTGGTGGACTCCAACAGCTAGCTCTTCCAAGTCAATATAGTGAGGCAAGAGAATCCTACCCTGAACTCGGAGGACATTTTCAACTTTCAAAGAATTTCGAAAGTCAATATTGGTGCACAAAATTCATACAAGGAAAGCTGAGGGATTCCTATTTTCTATGAGGGGAGGCAACCCTGTCGCGACCTTTTTCCCTAGAAAATGCTGCTCATTAGGGCATTTCGCCCGAGGAAATGGAAGTCCAAATGCCTTGAGTTCAGTGTCTCCCCAAGATTAACGATGGATGAGCATTTGTCTAGATTGAGGGGCAGTGCTCCCCAAATTCATAATTGGCACTCATGACTGATCTTCCATGTAGTTCCTATTCTGCATTTGGTAGTTGGCATGCACATTGCACATTGAATGTAGTGCTGCACCCAAGCAACAGTCGGACTTTTCAGCTCTGGTTGTTACATGTAAGGTGAAGCCCAAGGGTGAGCGTATTTGGAGAATAAGGGGCCTAAGATGAGGTAATATCGTAGTTTCCGAACTGATTCGGCAACAAACTGTCGAGTGAGATTAGGTACGGGGATCTTATGCCTACATCTAGAGTGGGACTATAGGTGTAACATCCCTGTCTCTTTTAAGGAGGGACGTTTAGGAATATAAGGTGCCCCCCTAAAAGAATCGGTACACTAGTAAATTTCTCAAAAAGATTTACTTTTGAGTTACTTGATTTGGGGGTGATATCTAATGTTTTTCTCCAGTAAAAACACTGGCGATTCTTGCCCCCATCTGAGGATTCTGCGCATTGTAATCAATCCTCACTGTCACATTCCCAATTCGATAGTTGGTTGGATGGATTCCGAGGAGAATGAGTAGGGAGGTAGGAAAATGGGGGGGGGAGAATGAGTAGGAAGTTAGGAAAATAGGTATGACGCTATTGTCTTTCATTGTTTTCCGCTACTGTAAAATACAACTTCGTCTTCAAACGCATTGGGAAGCGTCTCTTTTACACTCGGCCATCGTGTGGCCCGTCAGATTTAATTCGGGACACATCCACACCGGCCAAAATTTACAGCCCGTAAAAGATACGTTAAAGAGTTGGGACACTGGGGTTGTTGGGAGGGGGTTTTGAATTTGTCTTGCAGTTGAATGGCAAGATCTCCTTTTTTTCTTTTGAATGGTTCAGATTCTATTCAGTACGTACACCGTTGGATGTGCGAAGATATCGAATCGCTGCCGTTGGTTTAGAAAAAAGAAAAGAAGAGGGGAAGAAGAAAGACGACGGCGGATCTTTTCCGGGGACGGCAATACTTGCGATAGATAATCGTGACCGTAAGGTCAGAGTATTGTAGGGCATCTGGGTCGTTGGAGTGGAAAGATGGATGAGTTGTGTTAAGGAAAAAAGGGCTTGAGAGGGCCTTGTGTAGATCTTCGTCTCTCCCGTTTCTTCTCCCGTTGCTGCGGTGCGGTCATCTGCTTGATTCCGGGCGTTTCTTCTCTCGCGTCGCAGTAAGTAGAAAAAGGCAAACAAACAACCACGCTGCTTCTTCTTCTTCGCATTACTATCTGCCTGCTCAAGATTCGTATTGGCTTTTTATCTACTCTTTGGAAAAAGAAAGGAATACCGGTGGAGAGAATGGATGGTGAATGAAACTTGCTTGTGCACAAAAAGCAAGTCGCTTCTTAACTGTGTGCGTTATCCCCCCATTGGATACCATCGCCTCCAGTTGTTCTCCCCCAGGATCCGGCAGACAGGCAGGCAGTCGGGTTGGTCTTTCTTAATTCAGGGAGGGACGGTTCTTCCTGTCTGTCTCCCCGACTTCTACTCTTCTGTTTCTTCATTTGCTTTCTCTCCCCTTGTGCTGCTGTTATCTCCATCAGCCCGTAAACACTAGTGTGGTAAACCCTTGATGGCCCTTGCCATCACTTGAGCATCTGTCTTCTTTGAACTTTGGTTCCCGCACTGGCCGAAGGCTGTGAAGGATTGCGAGCTGTTGTGGAGGTGGCTATTCAGTTCTCCGTAATGGCTCGAAACCTTCCAATCCAGCTGAGGACGTGCTTCAGGCAGCTGCTGCAACTTGCGGCTTCGGATTGATGTTCTTTGCTCGACTCTTCTCTGCACTTCTGCGTCGCAATTTTTCTTCAGAGTAAATGCGACTTGCACCACGGAATTTAACAGCTTCACGCGCATCTGGAATACGGACGAAGCAGGTAGTGGACGGGAAAGAACAAAGAACGACGTTTGTTGTGCAGGAGGTTCGAGAAGGATGGGTGCGGGAAAAGGAGGAGGGAGAGGAGGGGGCTTGGAAAGCGTGAAGAGAGCATGCAGAACTCTCTTCTTCATGATCCTCATGCTGGGCTCGCTGCTTGTCTCTTCGGTTCCTCTTCTTGTCACCATCGCGGATATCTCCATTCCCTGCATCGTCCTCTCCACCTTCACCTGCTGCGAGTCTTGCTTCTCGTTCAGAGTCGACTGGTCAAGCTACAGTTTCCACTCCTCCCTTGTGGATATCCCGCTCATCTCCCTCGTCCGGTCGCTCGCTGCGATCTGTAAGTCCCTTCTTTGCCTCGTATGGAGTCTTCTTGCCTTCTCTTTCAGAATGTTCGATCTGTTTGTCGTCATGTGCACCTTGCTATGCACTTCTTTTCTTGAGCTCGTGTAGCTTTGTTTTCGATGCTCAGGTGCGTACTTCATGTGCGGGATCCCGAGCCTCTGCCATGGCCCTTACTTGGGCATCACGGTCGTATCAGGGATTGCAAGCACGGCGTTCTTGTCAGCCAAAGCTTGTCTCTACAACACCTTTGATTCCAGAAACGGAATTTCGCCTGTTGTTGCAGCAGCTGTGGAGAGAGAGCACCGTTTGGGGTTTCCCTTGCTGTTGATATCGTCAGCTGTATTTGCTCTGGTTCACATCGTGGTGGCCTACAAGTCAAGATGTCAAGCCCGCCGCAAACTTACTTTCTTCTTGACAGATGCTGAATCGGTTAGTTCCTCAGATCTCAGTATTTTCTGCAAGCTCTGAAACTATTCCTTTCTCCTTCTTTCAGATGCATAGTACTAAAGTCACTACTGTGTGTGTCTACAGGTTTCAGTCTGCAAAATCAGTGGAAACACATACCCAAGATACCTTCCTCTGTTCAGGAAGCTGGACTTGGACTGTCGTAGTATCTTGGGAGGAAAGTATGACAGTGACAAGGATGTGCCTGCTCGGATGCTTGCTGATAAACAGAGCCTCTTTATGGACTGTAAAGGACTTGTTCTGCATTACAAAGTCATTGAAGGAAGTTTTTACCATAGCCAAGCTGATGACACTGCCATGGCTACAGGAATTCATGCAACCCGAAACCTGATTCCATTTCCAACAACATGGAACCCATTGAGTAGAGCCCCTGCAGCTGCCTCCTCACTTCATGTTCCATTGCTGAGCAATTCCTTATCTCAGTTTGCTATTTCTTTGGACCTCAATGAACGGCCAGCAATTATGCAGCAATCAGCCGGCCAAAAGTCCTCTGGACTGTTTGAGCGCTTGGATTTCCTATCCAAAGGGGATTCTAAGCTGACAAAGCAGCAACCACTGCATGACAAGGACACAGGAGTGGTGCTGCTCCATGGATTTGGGGGTGGCGTATTTTCTTGGCGTCATGTTATGGGTTCTATAGCAAGGGAAGTTGGATGCCGCATTGCTGCATTTGATCGGCCTGGCTGGGGGTTGACTTCACGGCCTCGAAGATCTGAGTGGGAGACAAAAGGTCTCCCCAATCCATATGACCTTCACACGCAGGTGGATCTGCTTTTTGCATTCTGTCATGAGTTAGGGTTGAGATCAGTGGTACTTGTGGGCCATGCGGATGGTGGCTTGCTTGCTCTCATGGCTGCTGCCAGAGCTCTGAAGTCCAAAGACTCCATTCAGGTTAGTTGCACTTTGTGCTTGGGAATTCTGTCTTTTTGCACATCAATTAGAGACATGGGCTTGAGTCTCTGAACTTCTTGCTTCATCAGGAATTGATACCAGGGTTATGTACATTGGAATGCAGGTGGAAGTGAAGGGACTGGTGTTGGTAGGTGTTAGCTTGTCAAGAGAGATCGTTCCACCTTTTGCAAGGGTACTGTTGCACACATCGCTTGCTCGACATATGCTCAGGCCACTGCTTCGGTCAGAGATTGGGCAAGTAACAACACGCCGTGCATGGCACGATGCTTCCAAGCTCACATCAGAAACTCTAGATCTATACAAGGTCTACTTTCTGCCTTTTTATGTGCTTCTAGAACCCTTTGCTGTTAATCCTGTGTTGCACAGATCATGTTTTAGCTGTGGTCACTGAAGTTGAGGATGGATTTGCAGGGGCCATTACATGTGGAAGGTTGGGACAAGGCATTGGCAGAGGTCAGTAAGGCCTGTATGAGTAGTGCAGTCTTGTCCAGTGCCAGTGCAGCAGAACTGGTACGGTGTGTGACCAACTTGCCAGCCCTTGTTGTTGCTGGTGTTCAGGACCGCTTAGTTCCTTTGAAAACTGCCCAGTCTCTCACATCCCAGCTACCTCTCTCTGTAAGTTTCTATCTTCCTGTGTACACCTGATTGCAGAATTCATGGGTGTCGCAGAATTTTAATTTAAGTTAAAGAAGATTTTCAAAGAAGACTCTTTTTTCTGGCAAGTGCTGACTGAGATGTTGGTTAATGCAGAAACTGGCAGCAATTCCAGGTTGTGGTCATTTGGTGCATGAGGAATGTCCAACCGCTTTACTCTCATCCATGATTCCCTTCATATCCCAGTACCTTTATGAACAAATGACAGATGACCTTGTATGATGCAGGCTCTCTGTCTCTGTGTCTCTCTCAGGGACTGATTGAAGGAAGTTGCAATACTCTTTCCAGTTCAGACATTCACCATGTTTTTGTAGCAATTAGTCAGAACTCCAGTAACATTTAGCAAGTGCACAAATGCCTTTGCACAACATCATTAGTTGAGTTACTAATGAGTTCATTTAAAAGGAGGGGGAGAGGGACCGTCATCTCTCTCATTGTACCATTCTTGCCAATTCAACTTGGCCATTCTTTCTCTACCTGAAAGTGTGGTGGCTTTCTTGGGGAAAGGCTGGGCATCCAGCTTGTACTTTTATCACTGTATTCTGTTCCAGTCAATCACTATGACTTTGACAGGTGTTTCTCCCATTTGAGATAATGCTTGTGGATTCAGTAGGCACCATGTACAATTGGTAATTATTAGTAAAGAGTTGTCAAATGGTTTGCTTCATGGCATCTTGCAGCTTGCAGTTTTTTCATATCAAGAAGCAACCCAGGTTTAATGTATCAGTTTGTTTTGAATGCATTTTGTTGCCCTTGCCTTCAGTTTTGGATTGTTACATATTGTAGCTCTTAAAAAAATTTGAGGGAGGGACTCTGGGATCTGTGTCAGATGGTGTTGATGAATTCTCACAGATCTCTTCATGGTTCATGATGCTGCCTGCATTGTGATTCATCAACCTTGTGCACATGACAGGTGCATACTGTAACTATTGCAACAAAGCTTGATGTTCATGGTTTTGCTATGATTCAGATATTTGTTATGGGAAACCTGAAGCTCAAAGTTGTATAGTTGAATGAACATATATATAGTTTTGTCTGAAGTGATCTTGCTTCACCAATATTTTTCTCAGGCTAATGTCTCCACTAATTGATGCTGCTGGCTGAAATGAATTTGACTTTGCAGGTGTGGTGATACTAACACATGGAGCGAGCTTCTGTATGCAGTGAAGATGGTCAATTCTTGAGCATGAATGGCATGTCCAGCATCATGGAGGTCACAAGTGTGTTGCAGACAAAAAGTACAGGAAGGTACTTACCTGTTGGCATAGAATTCAGCATGATGTTGCCTTCCTACCATGCTGCTCTCATTCTCTTGATGTATCAGGTTTATCCCCTGCTTTTTGAGTCATTGTGTTCTCTTCCAGGGATAGTGATACAGTGATGCCCATCTTCTGCAACGCAGAGCTTACACTACTGATGTGTTTTTTACAGGTCTTGAGATTTTCTGAGCTCCAGAAGTCTGTGGAATTGGTTACAAGTGACAGAAGAAGCCCTTGAGGTGATGCAGTGCTCATAACCAACCGACATGGTTATGAGCAGAAGCTCTTCAAATTGCCCATTTGTTTCTCTAATTTGGCTGTCGAGCTTCAGATTATTTGCTTTCTAGCAAGCTTGTCAGTTGAGAGCTGCACATGTCTACCTGATAACTGCCCATGTGAATTGACAGCTCCAATCCAGTCATGGAGGATCTGTTACTTTGGAGCAGGAGACAGCATAATCAATAGAGGAAACAAAGTCTAGAGTGCAGGGGCACAGAGAACTGGTGATTACATTAGGAGACAAATGCCAGAAAGTGACTGCAATGTTTGACAAGGGACCAATTTTGCTACCAAAAAGCTGCAGGGATATTGTTACCTGCCACTTGCAAAAAGCCAAGTTGCTGTAGGTTTTCCTCTGAATGGATATCATATTTGCAGACACAAGATGGAACTGATTACCAGTGAAGGTCTTGCACCATTCAATTTTTTTATCAAGCTGCTATGTGATGCTGTTCATCATGGTGATATCTTTTGGTCCCTCAACTTGGCAATGATGCTGTCCCTCATTTTTTTCAGGTAATGTCAAATTATTCCTGTCTTTGGTCTTTCTTTTTGTTCTGGACATCTATACCCTGTTGCAGCATAAACTCTTGCTCTTAGCAGCAGCTGGAATGCAAACATCTCTTGGATCACAGCTTGGCTTATGGAGTGCAGCTGGTCCCTTATGAGCTGTAACAAATGTGAGCAAAAAATCATACTGCAGATGTTATGTGTATGCAATTTGAGTATGCTTGTGGAGGAGACTTGCGCTTACATCATCTGTCAACTTCCTCGTGATGTGTATCTTTCTATTAAAATTTCATTGCTTTGTTGGATCCATGCCCCTAAAGAATCACTTCTTGTTCTAGGCCAGTACATGATCATGCACTAGTTTCATCTTCCATTCACCCATGAATAGTTTTTTCATTGTTTATAGTTTTTGTCTCTGTTAGGCACAAAATTAGTGCACCCCCTAACTACTTACTTTGAATACCTTCCCCACCCCCTTAAGAACATACAAGAGGGGTCACAGTTACGGAATGACCCTTCTACCCGTTTCTAGGTATTTTACTGTGGTCACAAACTCATCTCACTAACCAACAGCACCCTTAATCTCAAGACCCTCTTTTGATGACATGATTGTAGCCCAACTTACAAGTTGTAAAAGTTGTAGCCAAGTCACCTGAGTCATCTCCACCTAGCAGAATTTCCCCTTTCCCCTTTGTAATTTATATTCTATCATGCCTTTGTCTGATTCAAATAACAACTTCCTTCTTTGTTCACAACTATGTCCCCTTACTCATGTTATAATTAACCACAACCCTAAACCAGTGAATTATAATCAAGAATACACAGCATGCATTAGATGGAACAAGGTTTTTTTCAATTCAAATCTTCACATCAAAGGAAAAAAAAGGGATAGTTACATTGGAATCTTTAATCCCTAGTTGCTGATATCTTATTCCAACCAAGCTCCTACTCATGCCTAACAAAAACACTCTCTTAATTATGAACAACTCTACTTCTTTCTTTCTCTTTCTCTTCACTTACTCTTCACTCCTGGCCACCTTAACGACCACTACCTGCTCAAGCTCTTTGAAACTGACCTTCTTCTTTCCTACTACCTTTATTCCCACACAAGAGGACAAACCTTTTACTTTACTCTTAGGTCAAACCTCCCCCCTTCTTTGTTTATCCTCCTTTCCTATTCCTACCTTATTAAACCAAGCATCAATTCTCTATACCTTCTCCCCCATTTGCCCTTGAGTGGAACAACACTTGGAGATTTCCCTTGAACAATCGCCACCACCAACTAGTTATGCCACCACCTCCATCTCCACCTTGTTACATGGTTGGGTGCACCTTGAAAAATCACATCCTCATGATGTAGAGCCCTTTCACACTACCTTGCTTCCTCATGATACGTCCAACCCCCTTAACAACCCAAATCTCACAACTTCATCATCACTTCTCATTCCCTCCCACTTCATCCCACATTATTCATCAATATGGGAGGTGGAAGGGTGATCAACAATGTCTCCCCCCTTAGCTTCAGGAAGAAAATGCCTTTATTTTCTTGATCTAAACCTAATTCCTAGCACCTTAAAAGCCACCCCCACCATTTTTGTACCTCTTTATTCGGCAAACTTAACTGACCCAGGTGAAGATAAAATAACCATGTCTTAACCTAATCCAACTAACCTACACCTTATCCTATCCAAGCCACCCGCCCCCTAACAGTCCATTAAGGATAAGATCCAACGAATTTTAAATTACCCCCAAAATTCCATTAGCCAACTTACATATGTTTAATCAAAATTTGGTTAGGCTAATTGGGGCCCAACAGTCTCATCTAACCAAAAGTTGATGGTGTAGAAGATACAAAGGCATTGTTTCAATGATTTTTTTATCTAACTTCAATTGGGTAATGAAATAGCCTTCTAAAATCAATAGTGAAAAGATTGATTACTCCAAATATTTTTGTGATGAACAAGTATGTAACAAATACATTTTCATTTTTTTATGTTGTGAATTCATAATGGAAAAAAATAAGGACTTGAGATGTGTGAGCCATGCAATATTGTGAATGATAAATGAAAGGATGCATTAGTGATGACATATAACATACAAGAATATCTTTGCATTTTTTTTTATGAACTAGGTTTTGTTAAATTGTTTTCATTTGATTCCTTTCTTTGGATTTCAATGAAAATCTTGTATGAGTGACTCTAGATAAAAATACCTGGTTCCAATTTTTGTTATAATTTGTTGTTTTGGTTTATTGTTAAAGTTAATTTTTTTATAAGTAACATGTTTGTTTTGTTTTATTTGATTGTGTGGGTTAAAGGTCTCCTTGGATCAACAACCAAACCCAACATCATGTTCAATAACATGTATGAAATTAGGTAGAAAAGAATGGTAGGCAAGAGATTACATATTTCAAGTCTTTGATTAAGTAGATTATGTCATATTCAAATTATTAGACTATTAAAAAGTATTGTCTTGGCATGGTTTAGCCTTTCTTGTAAAGCACTTGTTCAATTTAATTGCATTTGGTATTTCTTGTTTATGTTTTCCACTTTTTCTTGAAAGAGTTTTTTGAAATTACTAAATTCATTTGCAATCATGCATGTGTGAAATAATTGAACCATATAAACCACCCTTCATTTAAATAAAAGAATCAGTAGATGTGTACTAAATGATAATCATGTCCATATTGGAATGTGTCTTTCACTTGGGTTGCCTTTTTAAATGTCATTGAACAAAATCACATATCATGACTTTTGTTTTAAATAAATTAATTGAAGATTTGTCTAAATTTTTTTGATAAACTACAAAGAAAAACATATTTAATTAAAATGAATTTATAAGCTTTTACCAAACTCAAAAAACGAATGCAAAAAGAATTCCTATCGTAGTCTTTAAAATGGGCTTTGAGACATTAAAAATAATAATTCATAATTTTAATCTTAATTAAGGTTAAATTTTGAAACAAGATTAAATTCATGAAAAATGTTGAGGTTAATGTTGATTTTCCATATTTTAATAATTTTTCATATAATTACAAGTAATTTTAATAAATTTTGGGCAATCAATAAAATATGTTGTGTGTTTTTTATTTATTATGAACGTTGTTTATTTTATGGTTTTTACTTGTGTGTTAGTTTTTTTTTCAATTTTTCATTGAAGGGTCAATATCAAACATCCCAAGAGAGATTTAACAATAAATGGCAACCTATTATTAATAATAAAACCTTTTATAGTTTGGCAATATACATTAGCCAAGAACAAAGACATTTAGTGAAATGGATCCAAAATGTCTTTTTCGTTGGTGGTTTTTTTTTAAAACATAAATAATATTGTAAATTAAAAAATTCGAAAAAGATTTCATAATAGTGCAAAATTTTGCACCAAAAAACTTTTCAATATGGTTCATAATGATGGAATTTCTTTACATTTAGAACTTTGCATCTGCAATAATCTTATGCAGTATCACATATGTAGGTTTTATTTAAAAGGAAATCGCAAAACAATGTAGTCTATTTCTTACTTCACATGTTTATGCAACAACTAGTTTGTGATACAAGGCAACATCATTACAAAAGTTGATGGATGGGAATGGTTGAAATAAGGAATCAAAATGTAGTTCGATCAAGGTGGGAAAAAATACTCACACATTTGTTTTGAGAAATAACTCAACACTCAAAATTGTCAAAATGCATTTTGAGTTAAATAACTTGAATGAGGAGATGGAAAAGGCAATATATGTTCCTAATACTCATTGCAAGATGCATGATGTTGATGAGTACAAAAAGAAAAACCTTTTCCATTGCCATAATGAAAAGTTGGCCATTGTGTATGGATTTATCAACATTCCTATTGATATGTCATTGATATTTGGAAGAACATGTGAATATGTAACAACTACCATACTACAACCAAACTTATCTCAAAATTGTGTGGGCAAGAAGTTATTGCTAAAAATGTTAATCTTTTCCATCATTTCAATGATGAAGTGTGTTGTGATAACTACTTTTGATGATATTAAATGCAAAGCATTATCAATTGGGAATCATGTGATGAGCTTTGAAAACAAGATTGTTTCATTGTATGTGCTATACCTTAAACCATGACAAGTTGAAATCAAAATAATGTATTAGACTTTCAAAGCTTATTAAACACACTTGAAGTATATTGCCTTCCAAATCAACAAAAACTAGTTTTTTGAAGTTTTCATTACCTTCAAAAATCATGGTTTTCCAAGCTCTATTGCTCAATCTTTAAACTTTACTCTTGTTGTCGGTCCAACTATATTCTTCTCCTCCAAAAATTAAAAATGATATTAGAATGTGCAAATTGTAATTTGAGTCTATTATGAATTTGCATTTGTAGTTAGTTCATAAAATAATGAAATTATGGGCCTAACAAATATGTTAGGCATTATGCAAAAGTGACCTATGTTTCAATGGTTCACACCATCTTAAAATGAATAATTCAATGGTGTTTTGCCTATCTTATAACAATTATCATCAAAAGGGAACAAGGGAAATTCATTACTATCATTTCTAACATTTGAATTGTGATGATCCGCAAGAACTATAGTCCCATGACCATCTTTGTTTTGGTCAAAAAAGTTGCAAAATGATTAAAGTTCACTTTGGGCACCACTTCATGCATTAAGTGTAATCTCTTGTTGTACTATCGCCATGGTTGTGATAACAACAATAAAGGAGAAAAAATTGTTGGAATTGGTCACAAAGTCAATTGCTTGGATCGCAAACAAAAACATCTTTAGTTTAATGAGTGAATGGGATTCTAGCAAAAAATAACAAAAAATTCAAATTAAGGAAATATTCAATGAACTTGAAAATAACAAAATCCCACATTTAGCTTCATCTTGCAATAGTATGTTGTACTCACCTTTGATTTGATATTTGTAAATTCATAAGAATTTAATGATGATGTGTGTAATGTTTACAATGTCCATCCCTTGAAAGGCAATGGTAGTTGTCCAAAACAAATTAGGTTTCTTCCATCTCATTTACATATAATGTAAAAGAATTATTCTATTTAAACATCTACCTCAATTTTTTGGCCCAATTAAAATATGGAAATAACATCTAAATATGTTTTTTTAATTATTTTCTTGATTTAAGTAGTATAGAAGGGATGAGTCCAAATGTGTCAATAGGAGGTGACTACTTACTTATCATGAATTATTCTTAAAATATTTTTGGAATATTTCATTTGGAATTTCAAAAAATCAAATCTAATCCAAAAAAATGTTGCAATATATTATTATGTAAATATATGTTTAAATAACCTCTCCAAAATATGTCATGTTTAAATAATCTCTTCAAAAATAAAAGTCCTTACAATGCTTTTAGCACTAATTATAATCACCACCAATTTTCTATTATTATTTTTATTACTTCTTCTCTAAGCTTTTGTTAAATTATATTCACCTACATGTGTAACTTTTTAAGTAAATGTTTTTAGTTTGTTGAATTGTACAACTAAAAAGTGAAACAAGAAGAAAACTTGATGAATTAGTTTCCCATGTTAACCACTATGAACATTTGGTCTTTGAAAATACTCCCAATTTTCAAGACATTCAATCATACATCACTTCATGAGAAAAACTAGTGTTTACTACATTCTCAATTGAAATCCTAAGAAAGTTAGCACCAAATTGACTTTTTGGAGAAGCCACATTTGGGAGGCCCAACCAAGGTCTTTTCAAAAGTCTTGTTGCATAGTATTCAAGTAGATCAACTTTATGTGATCATTTTGAGTAAAAAGGTCCTTAACCTTCCTCAATGGTGGGAAACATGGAAGCTAGTGGACAAACTTCTATGGAATGTTTGACAATGTGTTATTCCCCTACAACATCTTGAAGGTAGAGATTGGAATTTGGACTTACCCAATGGCATTATTCCAACAAATAAAAAGGAACTATTTTAGTGATGCAAGGAGAAAGTGGATGCACAACAAAGTGTTTGATTTCAAGTTAAGCACATGGTGATGGATATACACACCAATGAATTTTCCTAAGCACAAGAGTCATCAAACAACAAAAGGAAGAAATCAAAACTTGTTTCTATGAACTCTAGAGGTGCACATCTATCATCAACATATGCAACTAGCTTTGTCACACCTCATTTGAAATACATGACCTTTTGTTAAGTTTATTATGCATCAATTGCCCTTGTTCTTAAGCCATGGGGAATTAAGCTTTCGTGCCCAATGTTGATTTTGTTAATTGTGACTGGTATGTTTGTGACATGTGTATGTTCAAATGAATAAGAAGTCCTCACAAAGGTTTTAAGACTTTGATCAAATGGATGGAGGTTTCTATTAACAAATTGAATATTGTTTATGGAAAAGATGTTGGAAGATGTGTGGATATGATCATCCTTGGCATCCTTGATGGCTTATGTGTCCATGGCATTGATGAGGGAAATAACATACCTTCTTGGAACACCCAATGCCTTAAAGATTGGTGGGATCCTTTGTTTGACTTCTTTGAGCTCTTGTTGTCAAATGATGGATGTGTGGTTATTAGGTGCAATGTTAAGTTGCCATGGTTGCAAGGGAAGATTGTTAACTTTTCACATGGAAATAAAGGATGTGAGCTTGAGTTTTTTTTTATTGACATTTTCAAATTTTAGATTATGGTTAATTGTTTGTTGCAACTTGGTTCTATTCCAAGTTATGCCACAACCCTCTCCAACATCTTGGTTTTTAGGAAACCAAAACACAAATTTGATTTCTTTGACATGGCATCGTACATTGAACCCTCCATGGATGTCAAATACATGGATGTCATCTTCAACAACATAATAGTGGATACATGTCTTTGAAACCATTTGGTGAGCTATGGAAGGGAGGTAAGGAAAAGAGCCTATTGATCATGTAATAGTTAATTGAAACATGTTCACCTTTAAATGGTTGCATTTTAGACCTTTCTAGGTGAATAGGCGAGCACAAAGAATTTATTTATGTGATATGTTGTAACTTTAATATGGATTTGCAATAGGCATGCATTAATCAAACCAAGAAATTCATGAAGGTCTACTATTGGGCCTCCTTCAAACAATCCAAATTGGTCAAGACATTATTATTGCAAATGGCACCCAAGTTTCAATAAACACATAACCTTCTTTTAGTTATGTTGTTGATTTTGCACGGTAAAAAATACTATAGTGGATTTTTTTTGATGTCACAAAGGCATAATTCTTTTGGTTGGACATATACTATTATAGAAAACCCATAAGAAAGTTGGAAATTCCAACAAAATGGACTCAAGTAAGTGAGATTAACTTCTTTGTCCTTCTTATTTTCAAATAATTACACCACATCCATTAATTTCAATGAAATATGGACTTTACGATCTAGGTAATTCCAAGTCACAATCCATAATTTTTTTGTTATGGATTCATTATTGATAATGGATTTTTTTTTTAATTTACAATTTTGGGACATGCTATAGTCTCAAGGGTTATGACATTTAGGAGCAAATGTTTTAGAAAATATGAATTGTGTGATGGACTTTGTAAATTTTTATTGTGTGTAATAAAAGTAAAAAAGATTTCAAAGGATGTTTTCCATGACCAATATTAAATAGAGGTGTTCAAAAAGGTTTAAATACATAAAACACCATTAACTTGGACATGAAAAAAGGTGTCAAATTTGACATCATTTCAAAGTTTTTGTGTTTTTGGTACACTTTAAACCAAGGTTGGATGTAGATTTATGGTGGACATGAACAAATCTAAATAATGTTGTAAGTAAATCCCACTATGGGTAAAAACACAATCAAAAGGAGCCACCCAAGTGAATGGACATTATTTAAAACTACATTTTTGTATGTTTGAAAGATCATAAGTGAAGCATAATAATTTGGATTGTCATAATTTTTTGTGGAATATTTTTCATTAATTGCAAAGATTACATGTTCAAAGCTTGACACAAATTTAAAATGTTTTTGCATGTTCAAAGCATTCAAACCTCAAAAGTGGATAGTCTTTGTTTTTTTTTTCAAATGTCATTTTTTCTACCAAATGTGCACCATTCCTTCTAAAAATTGGAGATTAGAAGGGAAAAATGACTTGAACTAGTGAAAATTGATTTTAAAATTGATTTGAACACCTTTGGTTCAAAAGTGTTTTTGACCTTGAAAATTATGGATTTTGAAAATGTGTTTTTAACAAAAAAAATTGTTCATGTTTATGTGATAGAAGGTATGAATGCATAATATAAATGATATAAAATCAATTTGTAATCAAAATGTATTTATATTTAAAATGCAGTGTTAAATGGGGTACCTGAAATACAAAATTTAAAGTTATAAACCAACACAAAAATGACATGTGTCATGTGCAATTCTTGGAAAATGACTTTTACCTTAATGCCCTTAGCTCTTTTGACTGTGTTTTCACCCCTATCCAATTTCAATTTGAAATTATTTTTGTGCTTCAAACATTCATGGATTTGTTTTTGTGTGTGATATCAATGATGTTGGACGTAATGAGATATTTGGTTGAATGGCATCTATTCCACCATTTGGTGAAAACATGGTAAAATATGCCAATGAAGGATACTTTTATTTTTGGAGGAAAGTATCCATAAATTAAGACTTAACACATTGAACTCATGAATATTTTTTATTTTAATGATCAATAAGAGGAAGATATTTGACTTCATTACATAATATTGAATAATTGCATGTTTTAACATGCATTTAAATACATTTTTAGAAATACAAATATAGGAAAGTAGGTGTCATGCTCCTACTTCAAATATATGAAAATATGATGAAAATATAATTATAATTGGATCTTTTGTACTTTCAAATGGATAGAACATTAATATGTATAAATGTGTTTTAAATTTTTTCATATCATAGTCATAATTTATTAAAATTCTCATATAAAAGTATGTTAAAATTTTTGGAAAACCCAACAAGTTTAGAACATATTTTTCATCCATTTTTCTTATATGCATTTTTTTTGCATTATATGTGTAGCTTACCATAAACTCAATGGAGTGCACCATTGTTTCATAATGAACGTTTAAAAAGTTTTGAATGGATTTTTTTCAATTTTATGCCATAAATGTGACTTTGACTACATGTATGATTACTTTTTTTTGCATACTTTACCATGTTTTCACCCCATTACATGAAGCTTTATTGGAGTGTATACAGAAGACATGGCAAGATAATAAGTAGTATAATTAAATGTTTTAGGACAACTTAAAGATTCAACCTTGGAGCCCATAAATTTAGTAAAAACATTTCATGGACATAGAAACCAATGAAGAAAATATTATGAACATATGGAGTAGGTTGTTTCATTGACATTTGTTATTATTAATGTATGGGAATATTATTGTATTGATTTGTGTCATGACCTTAACCTTGGGTTCGTAACTAAAACAAAA
>Ga0116229_10002871_pt1 | contig 28166 bp, 21 predicted proteins | sample S1TSphgellanicum_3_FD_87313 | JGI IMG/M metagenome (GOLD analysis project Ga0116229, IMG submission 87313) | Host-associated microbial communities from peat moss isolated from Minnesota, USA - S1T2_Fc - Sphagnum magellanicum MG | ecosystem: Host-associated > Plants > Peat moss > Unclassified...
AGTGTAAGAAAGTGTGAGAAAGTATGAGGGAGTGAACCCTCACACTCCCAAGGCAACTCCCACTTTGGGATATGGAGTCCCAGTGGACTTCCAAAACTTCAGGAAGCAATTTCAAGGGTCAAAACTCAATGGCTTGTGGCATTCTTTATATCATTGGAAAGCTCTTGGAATGTAGATGTCTAAAATGGGCTTGCATTGCTCATTTGGACATCTAAAACACAAGTTATGGCCCCAAAAAAAGGCCGGGAGTCAAACTGCCAATTGACTCCCGACCAAAAAAAGTCAAGAATCGACTCGATTTACTTGGCTGTAGAGGGTGTGCAACATACCGTTGGAAAGCTCTCAACAAGAGCTACAACTTTGCTTCAAACTGCATCTCAATCTGAGGTTTGCTCGCAAAGTTATGGGGCTCCAAAGTCGCGGGAGTCCCATTTGGTGCGATTTCGGGATTCCCATTTGGGAGTCTCGGAAAAGAAAAGTCATTTGGATGTAGGCTCCGTGGCCAGCCACAGAGTATACTATAAGGGGGAAGGTGGTGGCCTCCCCCAAGTCCGGGCCGTGGTGAGTCTAATGTATCTGTGTTGCCCGTGGCTCGTCTTAGCACCAAGGGTGCTCCAACTATGCACTAACCACTTTGTGTGGATTGCGTATAGGCTCGTGTGAGTGAGTGAAGCTTGTAAACTCTTCCTAGTCCCATCCTGGAACTCCAACACGCCCCTCTACCCTGCAAAGTGTTGTGAGCTAAAGAGCATGCCCCGACTCCTCCCTCTTCCATTGTCTTCTACTTGGACTCACATTTGAGTCTTTCAAAGAGTTGAAAGTGCGTCATTTGCAATCCTCTAATTTGCTCTTTTGATAACATATAAAGTTTTCAATTCGGTTAAAAAATGAGGAAAATATTGGAAAATGTTGTGTGTAAGGTTGTGTAGTGTTGGGTTGTTCTATCATATCACCTTCTTTGTCTCATGTGTAAAAACATTGTCACATATTCACATAATAAAATACCTATTATTTAACCTACTTACTTATACCTACTACTTAGCTTATTTAATAAGTTAATTAAATGTACTTAACATGTATAATTAATTCAAAAATGTCTTTCATTTAACCTACCTACCTATTTTACATCTATTACTTATCTTGCTACTACATACAACCTATTACTTAGTTTATTTAATAAATTAATTACATGGCCAAATGCATTAAACTAGTGATTTTTTTTTTGTGTGAAATTTGTAGTAGTTTGATATCCTAAATAAGCAGCATTAAAACCAACCAGGTCCATTCATGATTAGGGTACCAAAAAAAAGAAAAAGAACTCTAGGACTTTTGTAGGGCTACTTTTTGCAAATAACATTTACTTGAAATAAATTTAAATGAGCAAAATTAATTAGTCCAATTTAAAATAATTCATGTTACAATGGTGAGTTTTCATGTATTCATACATATTAATTGTGTATAAATATTTTGGTTTATAGTTGCCAAAAACATAGAAGTCCTAAAAAATCCCAAAATGAATTTTAATGGACAACCAATCATGTTTTTTGGCAAGATTATTTCCTCCACATGTGACCACCTAAAGCTACACATTTTGAACCCATTAAACATAGTTTTTTTGTCAAATGGTTAAAAAAAATGAGTCCTTCGCCTTGCAACCATTTCTTTCAAAATTTCAAAATTTTGACATTTTTGTATGATTTGACTTTTCATCAAGTTCATAAAATGAGAATGTATTTTCATAGAAGGGGGCATGTTTTTATTGTACAAAAAGTTAGAAATCAGTCATATGACTTTCTACAATTATTTTGATTCCTTTAAAAAATGTGCAATTTGGACACTTGATATAGTTAGTTTATAAAATTCAAAATGACATTTACATAGTATCCAAATTATTTTTAAATATTTTTATTAATTTAACAAGACATCATTTTATCTATTGGCATACAACAATCCATTACAACTAGAATAATGTAATATAAACAAAAATGAAAGTTGTCCTTTGTAGTCCTTAAAAACTTAGACACTCTTTTTTGGTACCTCAATTGTGAATGGACCCAATCATTTTTTTTCTAACTTTATATACATCACCCTTAGTTAAATTATAATTTAAAAGTGTTGTCATATTTTTTGGAGATATTCACTAGAATTTTATTAAAATCTACTTTAATTATGTCTCCTAATTAACCAAATTTGGTTAAATCTTTTTGTGGTTCAATGGTGTTTTGGTTCCAACAAAAAATTACCAATTTGAAACAAAATGCACTTTCAAGTAATGTGTAAAAACCTCATCCAATTTAAATGGCAATTACAATCATTTTTAAAAAATCACTCAAAATAATTAAAAACAAAATCAAATCACCAATCCAATAATCCCATTTAATGTTTAGAAATAAAAATGTTCACACTTACACAATACCCTATTGTGCTTGCAAATAATAGTCCAATTCTACCATTTTGATTGGTCTTATGAAATTTTCACAAACCTATCAAACCTATTACACATTTAACATTTAATTCATTTAAAACCAATAAGGAAAAAAAATTTGACCATTAAATCTTGCAATTCATTTACTAATTCATATTTTTTTCACATTTTAATTACATGTATATTTGCAATTAGGATTTATAGACACAATTCAAGTTGAATAAAATGTCACACGGTGTCTAATGTCCCATGAACCATATCATTAGTCGCAAAAAAAATTACATTCTTATTTATTTTTGCCCAATCATTAAAAATGGATGATATAAATGTATTTTTCATTTTCGTCCAAATGAATATTGGTCGCAAGTCATAGTTGCATCAATAGTCACAAAAGTGGTTGATTTGGACATAAGTCATAAACAAATGGGTTGGAATTGACAAGATTCTTCATAATGAAAGGAACCCCAAATGTTACTTTCTTAAAAAAAATTCCTTCACCATTATTTTTTTGTAAATCTAATTAAAGTTTCAAATTGTACATGACTTGATTTTTTTTTGATATAAAATTTGAAATGAAGGCTTTCCTTAAGGGAGTCCTATGTTGTCCTAAAATTAGATGGATTTCAAATTTTTGGGGTGTGATATTCTTAATGGTATCACCTATGTGTTTACCTTATAATAACACTATACTTGGGCTCAAATGTGCAAACACACAATTCACACCCACACCCTTTTGTGGCATGTTATTAAAGAAACATTGGAAGGTTATATTCATTGTCCGTATTTTTGTTGTATTTGTTTCTTTGCAAATTAATCAAATTCCAACTAGTTTTATTAAATAAATTACAAGTACAAGTCAAAATAAATTGAAGTATTTTTTCAAATCATCATAATTATTTTTAAATATTTTTAAACTTTTAAAAAATCAATTTTCTATTCCATCCATAGTGGTTTAAATTTAAAATTTTGGAATTATGGTTATTTTTTTAAAAGAATGGTTCTAGGTTTCCACATGAAATTTATCCATAAATATAACCATAATTATTGATGATTGACCAAACGTCCTATGAGCAACTATAAAATGCAAATTGAACAATCCCAAATCCATTTTAAGAGAAGGAATTTTTTTTAAAAAAATAGAAATATAAAAGAACCAAAGTTCTAAATGGCTACCAAGGGGAAGGTAATCATGATTTCCAAATAAATTGTTAAGGAAAAAATTAAAAACAAGTAAATAGGAATTTCCAACAAGTCTAATGAAAATAAGACGGTAACTACCTTTTAGCTTGCCCTTGTAATTTTGTAGTAAACTAACCCAAAAAATTACTAACCTTCCTATCATTGCTTTCCATCTTTGTTGCCCTTTTGTTTATTATTATAATTATCATCAGGTTCAAATTTTTTAACGTGTACTAAAATCTTGTCATAGTGTCACCCTTTTTTGTCTTTTTTACCTAATCCTTTTTTATTATGTAAAAACATATTTATGGATGATTATGATGGAATCCAGAATTATAATGGTTTAAAATATAGTCCTTCTGAAAATTTTGACAATTTTTGACTCATTATTTTTTATGGGGATCAAAATGTAGGGTAAAAAAGTACTAGGCCTTATTTTGTCTTAGTTGGTACACCTTAAAGGATTTTCACCCCATCCACTATCGTTACCTTATTTTTAATGTTGCAATTACTTTCCAATGATGTTTATTCATAAACAAAAGAAATGAACAAAGAAAATAAAGAGTTAACATCTTTTACATTAAACACACCTACATCCTAATGTTTGCATTTGAAATAAAACAAAATTCTAAGTGTTTGAGACATATTTGAAGTTAATTGAACTTAAGGAATGACTATTTAAAGAAATTCAAGTGGCAAAAAATTCTAAATTAGGGTGGCAAACCTAATTGAAGTGAATTGATCTTGAGGAAATGTGGAGCTAAAATATTCAAAAAAGAAATAATAAACTTGCCTATATTTCCAACAAATATTGTGCAAGTCTTGTGTCGTACACATGGTGCTTTTTAACCACCTCCCTATGATTTGGATTCATAGTGTGTTTGAAAACACCACCATGACAAGATTGTCGCCTTGCAGGAGAGAGGAGATCTGTCTTCACTGTCCTTACGGATAGAGTCCAAAGAAATTGTCTAGACAAAGTCATAAACCCTCGACACTTGACAACCATGGACAAATTCCAAGGGTGCAAATTTATCAAAATAGCCTTTTGTTTGTGAGAAGAATTTGAATTTGAGCTCACTACCACTGTCAAAATGGCATGCTTTGTTACCAATTTTGTTCCACTGTTGGACCCCTTTACACAACGCCAAAATGCAATGTTTTGACTAGTAAATTGTAGTCGTATATGCCATTTATGATTAGTCAGGACTGCTTGATTATGTAGTTAAAAAAACCAGGTTATATTTGCCATTAATCACAAATGTGATTGTAATCCTAACCATCAAATCATAATTGTGTCTTCTATGATTGCAATTTTGAAAATATAAATAACTATTCTTTTGACAAATTCTATGCTTCCACCTATCAATATAAACTTAATTCAAATTTTGTTCCTTAATTACAAACCACCACATGGCAACTTGAAGCAAAATATTGAATTATTTGATCGAATTATATGATGCCACATGGCAGCTTCAAGTTAGATTTTGAATTAATTGATATAATTACTCTCAAACCACGTGCATTTAATGCTGAGTTTTAACATTTGATGCCTTAACTTAAGAAAATTTGATTATTTTACGGATAACAATGCGCAAGGGTTAAAAGAGGGGTTAGGGGATGAAAGAAGGGCCCAGGAGTGAGATGACTTTACGAATTTCTTTATTACGCTATGGAGTTTTACAAACTGGAAAAAAAGAAGAGGTCAAATTTCAGTATACCAACAGGGATGCTTTAATTCCATGCATAAAACTTAGGGTTGTGTGCTGGGTCTGGACTATTCTATCAAAAGCTAGTTGTGGCTTTCTGGCAGTCAAAATCTTTTGCATGACCATGGCGATGCATTTCATATTGACAAGCCCAACCCCACTTTGACGCTAAGAGCATTCACTTTTGAGGTTAGTTCTTCAAAAATTAAGTTGAAAATGTTTCATAACTCAAATTGACTAGTTTGACAGCCAAGTCAGGATTGTCAAGCACGGGAACTTTGACAATTCCATTGTCCAAGGAATGAGTTTTCAACCACAAACAGGATGACACCTGAGCACCATCCAATTCTGTAGATGCTCCTAGTGTGACCAATGCTGCAAAATATCAACTCATACTGATGCCAAAAAATTAGAACATTTTATAATTGTGAGGTGCAAGAGTGGCAACATACGGAGCTCAATGCAATAATAGTGAATGGCTTTCCTCATGCCACAAGAAAACCTTCAAGATGTATGATTAATTTTTTTGGCATTTTTTTTTTCTTGATGTGAGAGGGGAAACAATATATCAAGATATGAGGAATGAATATTTTTACAGCTAAACCAAGGTGTATCACTTCCTAAATGAAATCTGAAATTTAGCACATCGGGGAAAGCTATAAAAACCACTAGAACACCTCGGTGTCAAACCAAGAGGCTTGGTCACCAAAGTATATTGAACCTATGTCTGAAGCTAACAGTACCTATGGTAAAAGGAAAGAGAGCTTTCAATACAGGAAACTTCAAGTAGGATACCAAGTTTTGGTATTAAGGTATAGTACACACAAAATGGTGTCCATTCTCTATTATTTGAAGTCCCATCCATTCTCTCTTATTTGCAATCCTAGCCATCCAGGTAAGATATGTTTCGGTAACCATGCCACATTTGACCACTTGTGACAATTTGTTTTCACCATAATAAAGATGCACATATTTTCCCAAAAAAAAAAAATATCAACAAAATATCCTAAGTTCAACAATTAAAAGCCTTTCTAAAGGTTTAACATGGCATGACAGACCATCAATCAACAAATCATCCACATCAGTTGTGTGTGTTGTAGTAAATGGAAGGTTTGTAGTTAAATAGACTCAAAAAGTTGTTCACTTTGATGAGCATAAGTATCAAACATTTCTGGTCATGTTCATGAATAATCTTTGAGGTCACTTCCATTTTATTCTAAATGGCATGCAAAAAATATAGGTGCAACATATGGAAAAAACTAAATTTTTTATTTTACTTAAATATAAATACATTGCCTATAATTCATTATGAAAACATATTTAGAATATATCTCAAATTTGTCTAAAATAAACTCAAACTATTCCATTATTTTATAGCAAACTAAAAAAAATACTTTTATTTCAAGTGGTTCCTAAAATATACAAGCAGTGAACTCCTGAAGATTCAATATCCTTTGCTTGTTTTCAACCTACAAACTCAGAAACACAAGCCAAGCCCTTGTACTTCAAATCAAGCATGAAGGCCACCATGTAATGTGTTTTATCGATCTAAAAACTTTGAACAAAGGATAGAAATGGACCCCAAACTTTCATCACATCTACAACCATTCAATAATACAAATCTCCAATTTTGAATCATAATTTCCACATTGCAATAGGGATTGCATTGCTAATTTGTCAACATCAATTTGCAAAACATTTAGGAAAAGCCAAAACCTTTGAATTTGATTCATTAAACATTGTTTCACTATTGGATTAGATGTTTTAGTCACAACTCTAGCCATTGCTTATGTCTTTTCACACAGTACCCTGGATTGCAATTGAAGGCTCTTCCTATTATAATATTGATGGTATTTGCAAATCTCAGAGTCTCTTTAACAAAAAACAACAACTTTACTCATAAACCTTGTTATCAAACTTAGTTTTGGATATCCCAAGATCAAATGTGACACTTGTAGTTGCACATTTGACCAACAAAGGCAAAACATTTGTATCCATTGTTTCTATTACAATGTTAAGAATGTTTTTTGAAACAAGTTGGTGGTGTGTAAATAATTTAACCTTTGTATCTCTTTTCATTACCAACCTCCTAAACCAAGAAGACTTATCAATTGAAATGCTTTTGTACCCCTTGCAAGCATGCAACACCAAATTGTCAATGAACTTTTTTTGAACAAGATTATTTTTGGAATAATTTGTGCCACCACCAAAACAATTAGTGATTGATGAAGGTGGAACACCTTGGTTTTTGGATTGTTAATGCTTTACAACTCTTCCATCTTTAGCCTTTGCTATTGCTTTGTACTTACATTGGATTTTTTATTGTGTTTATTCTATAAGTGGTTTTTCCAAGATGTGTTGCCATGTGAAAGGGGTTCAAATTTTTTAAGGTGTACCAAAATCATGATGCACTATCATTTCTTTCTATATTTTTTACCTAGTCTTTTTTTACCATGTAAAGACACATTTATGAATGATTATGATGAAAACTAAAATTGTAGTGGTCTAAAATATGATACTTATGAAATAATTGACACTTTTTAATTCATTAATTTTGATGGGGATCAAAATATAGGAAGAAAAAGACTATAATAAAAATTAATTTTTTTTGTCTTTGGTTATACACATTTAAATATTTTCACCTTAAAATTATTCTACAACAATGTTTTTTGGTTGTAAGTGACCATATCAATTCAACATTTAGTCAAATCAATCATATTAATTTGGCTAGCTAACCTACTTGTCAAGTTTAAGCTATTTATGTAAAGCATGGGCTATTATCATAGTACAATATTTACTTTAGGTTATAATATGTTATCTTAGGCTATTAATATGTTAAAATGTTTTTGAAAAATGTAATAGCTTAAGATAACTTAGGATAAAATAATTTTGAATACTCTAAAATAACCTAAAATAACTTAAGATGGAATAATTCAAAATAACCTAAAATAAGCAAGAATAGTTTAAGGTAGAATAAGTAAAAATAACATAGGATAAAATAAACTATAATATTCTAAAATAAAATCACCTAACATAATTTTAAATAGTTTAATGTAAAATAACCAAAAATAACATAGAGTAGAATTGCTTAAAATCAACTAACTTAACATAATTTAAAATAAAAATTTAAAAAATAACCAAAAATAATCAAGGATAACTAAAGGTAATATAACTTAGGTTATAATAGTTTTTAAATAACTTATAATAAACAAAAACAGCTTAAGATGGAATAACCTAAAATATTGAAAACTAACCTAGGGTTAAATAGATTGGAATAAGATATGATATAAAAGTTTAGCTTAGCTTATAATAGATTATATAAAAAATTTAATATCTTAAAATAACCTAAAATAACTCAAGGTAATATAAGGTAGCTATGTAATTAAGGTAAGTAGGCTAGGCCACATAGGTAGGATAAGTAAGAATGTTCATAATGATTCAATGTTGAAATGATGTAATGATTAAGGGCTTGGACTTTTAATGTGAAGGTGAGGGATTCAAATTCTCACACTTGCAAAGTATTTGTCAAGAATAAAAAAGAACAAAGTGACCTCACAAATAGGATAAAACATGTATCCACTTTGTAGCCTTGCAATTGACTCTAAAAATATGGAGAAAAAAAACTCATACTTTGAAATGTAAACAAAAAAAATTGCAAGAAAAACATCAACACAAAACTAAAAAGAGTTCATTGACACAAAAATAGAAAAAGTGCCAGCACAAAAAATTGGCATCCTTGCTTTAGTGAAGAGAAGAAATTCAATCAATAGCCTTGAAATATAAAACAATAAATATGAGAAAAGATGAGACTTACCCAATGAGCTTGTGGTGCAACAACAAGGTATTGTTCACCCCCTGCCCCCCAGTTGATCCTCAAAATCTCTCTTGCTTCCCATAATTAATGTTGCAACTACAAACTCCATATTGCTCCTTCAAGTTGAAAACAACACCCTAATGCCATTACACTTACCCCGCACAACCTAAACTTTTCATCCTCAATACTGGTCTCAATAAAATATGAAACTTATGAAAGAATATATTGATATGTTTCAAGATTGGATAGGTCTGCTCAAAAACCCTAAGCACTACAAACAACCTGGGTATGAGTTTCAGGACATACCTGATGGGTAAGTTTCTGTGATACCCATACATGTACTTGCTCACATACCCAGTGTATACCACATATACCAATGTTGTTCAACTATTGAGACAATAGTTGGTTATTTGCAGGGGTCCAAGGGTAGGTTATCAAACTGCCATGTCTGGGATTGTTTGATAATTACACAGGAAGAAACCCTATGTATCTGGTATCTGGTCTAAACAGACTAGACAAGACCCTTATTGTCTGGGAATTTCTTTGATCTGAACACCCAACCTTCACTGGTACCCTTCCTTGTTTTGTCCCAACAGATTCTTGAGTGATTCAACATTCCATCCTTTAGATTGTCACCTTTTCATTTGGCTGCACATCTGCAACCAGTGATTTCTTTTCTCAATTCTCTCATGTAGCACCATTGGCTAGCATCCCAAGAAGGATTTAGCTTTAAATGGTGACAGGACAGGCAAGGCAGGAGAATTTTTTTGTATTCCTGCTTTTATTTGGCGACCCACAAGAGGAGGGCTTCTAAATCTGGCAAAACTAGCTCAAAAACTTTTCCCTTTTTTTTTCAATTTTTTTTCAACATTTCAAGGAATCTGCGACAGATGTTCTTTTAAAATTTTATTTTTCGAATTTTGGAGAAGTTTCGCAAAAAAAAAAAAAAAACGCTGTCTGCAACTGCAGCTCCAATTTTAACTTGAATTTGGTTTATGCATGTCAGCTCTTTTTCTGCAGAATTCAACACTGAAAAATCAAAATTTTGGTCACATATTCCTTGTTTCTTGAGAAATATTCGTCAAACTTTGGAGGGACAAAAAAAATTCTCCACAATTTCTCATCGCATTTCAACTTGGATTTTAGTTTGAGGGCATTTTCTAAATCGAACTTTCACTTTTTGGACAGGGTCTAAGATACTTCTTAATCGTTTCCCCCAAATCTCTCTTGGGTCTCTTGGGGTGCTCATAATTGATGCTACACAAGAAAATTGAAAAGACCACATTGGCATGAGTTCACAATTGTGATAAGTACAAATAATTGTGTGTGACCTGGAGAAATAATTTCAAAAAGATCCTTCCACATTATTTTGAAAAACATTGAAGAGCCAGGGCAACAATCATTCACAAATGTAAAGAATAAAGGGTAAGCCTCCCCATGGAAGGTGAAGCCATAGGGTTGTGTACCAGGATTGTCCCTGGTCAAGAATAGGGGCGTTGAACCATAATATCTGAAATGAGGAGCCCTACACTCAGTAAATTGTTTGGAAGATATTCACAAATTTGAACATGTGACCTATCAAATCTTTGCAGACAAGAACTAAAACCCTGGAACTATTTGACTCACCCCAATTTTTCAGTTTTGAAAATTAATTAATAGTTTGGAAGATTGAATGGCATACCTCCAACTAATAATAGACACTTCTTTGTTGAATATTTATTTATTTTAGAAATCAAGATTCAGCAGTTTCAAATTTAATTTTTTAAAATTTCAACAATTGAGGAATAGGTATGCAAACTACACCTTGAATTCTGTATTTGTAATCCAATGGAGTTTGATTTTTAACAATTTTGATAAATTTATTAACAAGAATTTTTAATTTTTTGGATAAGCCTTTTGTGAATTATTTTGTGCCAAACAGCAGTAATAGGTACGATATTTACAACTTCAAATCACTATGTCAAAACATGTCTTTTACAACGAATCCTATTCGACCATAGTTGTTTTTTTTAGTCTTTTTTTATGTCATTTATGTTATTTTTTAATCATCAAAACATGTCTTTTACAATGGATCCTATTCGACCATAGTTGTTTTTTTAGTCTTTTTTTATGTTGTTTATGTCATTTTTTTATGGCTTATGTCATTGTAATCGAATAAGACACATCCTAAAAAACATGTTTTAACATAGTGAATTTTCAGTTCTGAAAATTCAGAGTTTGGAAGATTGATCAGCAGCTTCAACTTTTTCAGTTTTGGAAATTAATTGTTTGGAAGATTGATGATCTACACTAGTCTAGCTTCAAAATAATTTCAGTTTTGGAAATTAAAATCTAGTTTGCAAGATGGTCTATCCGCGTGATCTAGATCTGCAGCTTCAAATAAATTACGGTTGGAAATTAATAGTTTTGGAGTCTGAATGAGCAGGTTCGTGGAGTTCAGAAAACTAGTTCATGAGTATCTAATGGAATCTGAAGATTGATCGATCAGCAAAGTTGATTGTGGAGCTCTGTCGGTCATCATCTCTAGTTCTAGAGCTCAATATAAGGCCATGCAACCTAGTTCTTTGACAATCTGATCATTACCAGCTGCTCTAAGCTCTTCAGAATTCCCAGAATCCAGAATTCAGAATTGCAGCACACACACATCTCTAGTCTCACTCCCACACAAAATTCTGGGATTTCATCAACTAGCGGAACACTCGAATTAGTAAGCGGAAGAATAATTGAGCCAGCTCGCTAGCTAGAAGAAATTTGAAGAGTTGATCTGCAGGATCGTAGGAGGAATTTGAACTTGCAGCAGAAGTCGCTCTAGACGGGCCGAAAATTAAATTTAGGAGAATCGATGGCCCGGAATCTACATGCGTTCGTAAACAGAATATCAGCAGCTCATGGAGGTAGAAAGCTGGAATACAGCGGAGTTGCAGCAAAATTGCAGCTCCTCGTATTGCAGCTAGTAACGCTACTTGTCGTTGGTTGTGGCTCTGGTTGTGATGCAGCGCCGCACAAAATCAGTATGTCAGAAGTTCAATTCGATGGAGGATTCGCTTTACTACGGCGAGCTGCAATGGAGCAAGTAGTTCCAACTGGAGAATCTCAGGCAAGACCATATAACTGCTATATGTTGAATCGATGCAGGATCTTTTCTGCTACTGCAATTAGAGATTCCGAAAGAATTAAACAATGAATATCCATTGCACATGACTAGACTAGTACCTAGATTCATTCATGTTTTTGCTATGGCATAAATTCCCTTTACACAAATTCTTCCTGCAGCTTTAATGCTTCCAAGAACTTGTGTCAATCTCGAATCAAAACAGCTGTTGATCAATTCTATATTTTATGTAACATCCTGCTGCTGCATGATCATGCGCTGCAGGTGCTAAGATTAGAGCTTCTTCGCAGGGACATTTATCCCAGCTTGGCGAACTCGACCAGTACTACTGCGCCACCCAAAAGCTCGGCCGAAAGATCTCTCGAGATAGTGAAGAGGAGTCATGCGCGCAGAGATGCTATTGCCAGGTCCATGCAATTAGCCGCCCACGGCCGATCATCTGCAAAGGGGGCCGTCGATGCAGAATTAGCGCCTAACAAGAGGGCCAAGCCATCCCTGAGCATTCCAGTCTCGGAAGACGGTGCCGAAGGAGCGTTCCTGACTCAGATTGCACTGGGGACACCTAAACAGAGCTTCACTGCGATTGTAGACACAGGAAGCGATTTGGTGTGGACCCAATGCTTGCCTTGCGAGTCATGCTTTCCACAAACAGGACCTGAGTTCAACCCCACCAAATCCTCCACTTACAAACCCATCAAATGCGGCCTTCACAACTTGTGCGAGGTATGAATCTGCAAAAACCTTCGACATATATGTGTGATCACGATGATCTCAGATAACTGTTTCTTTCACAACAAAGATTTACAAGCTCCCCCGCTAGGAGATGGTGGCAAATCCCATATCTTTAGGGAGGGGATGTGCTCCATAAATTGCTTCACCGATGAATCAGGTGGTCGGAGAGGAAGGTGGAACCACCCGGGATTTGTTAGAGAGAGAAAAAAATGACTTCGCCTTTGAAGCTATCAAGGATTGAATCTCAAACCTCTTTCTACTATCCAATTCAAGACCTTAGTTTGTCCTGATCAACTAATCAAGCACACTTTCCTTTATGTGAGTGAGAATTGTATTCTATTAACTCCCCTCTCACATTTCAAAGGGGAAGTTTTGACAATCATTTCTCAAGGAAATCACAATGGGCACACACATAAAAAAGACCCAGTTCATTATCCTATTGAGCAAGATGTTACAGGCGAAATGTGTGCATTCATTCGTTTCTTAGAGGGCATTTCTAGTTTTTTTTGGAGGAATGTAAGAGGGGAACTCAAAAATCTTTCTTGTGTTTTGCTGCACCCTGATGATCATCGGTAAGTTGAGGGATCACTACTACTGCTCGCTCATTTACAAACATGATCGGTTCTTCTTTCCAGGACCTTCCAGAAATCACTGGCTGTCCTACTGCTGGATGCCAATATCTGTACGAATACGGAGGTGGAGGAAGCACAAGTGGCAATCTTGCAACAGATACAGTGACATTCGGCAATGCTAGCGTTCCCAGCTTGGGATTCGGATGTGGTCACAACAACACGGGCTTTGCCGGACTAGATGGAATAGTGGGTTTAGGACAAGGTCCTCTTTCACTGATCTCTCAGCTCAGCAATGCAGGAGTGATCAGCAAGAGATTCTCTTATTGTCTTGTGAGTTACAGCAGCCAAAACTCAAGTCCTTTGCTTTTGGGAGATCTCGCAGTCACCTCTGCGCCGCCAGGAGTTGCTTATACCCCAATCCAAGCCAATCCAGTCTACCCAACCTTTTACTACTTGCAGTTGGATGGTATCAGTGTTGCAGGCATACGTTTGAAATACCCACCTGCAACTTTTGCAATCGATAGCTCCGGAAATGGAGGACTAATTCTGGACTCAGGAACTACCATCACGTATTTGGCAACAGATGCATACAACGCAGTTTTGGAGGTACTGAAAAAAATCACCGTCGCCATATGAAGTATCTTAATTTAAATTATTCATTTTTTTCACTTAAGTTTATCTTCTGTAAACTCCATTTTCATGAATGGAGAGAATGAAACAATCTGTTGAAAGTTCGTCATGGATTCATGGACTTTGCTCTTTAGATATTCATGGACTAGTACAGCTGCAATATAATTCTAACTCAGAATACAATTTTGAAGTCAGCAACACTAGACTAGAGGACGGAAAATTTGTACACAAACAGATCCAGGGAGTTAGAACTGGATCATGAAAATCATGCATTTTGATTTCAAGAAGAGACTATTAAAATTGACAAAGTTGTTGATTATGTGATTTCTAGCTAGATCATGAAAAATGATGCATTTAATCTCATGCCAGAGGACTATCAAATGACAGTGTTTTTCTTTGGGGGTGATTGACCTCTTGGGTAATCTTGTTTTTTTTTGCTGTGTGTGCAGGCTGTGAAGGCAAATTTGATATACCCTCTTGTTTCTGGAATACCATATGGGCTGGATTTATGTTTCGATATTGGAAGCGCGATCAATAATCCCATCTTACCGGAGATGGTGTTTCATTTCACCAATGCAGATGTTGTTCTGCCGATTGAAAACCTCTTTATTCTTGCTGACGTCACAGGTCCAATTGTATGTCTTGCCATAGCTGTGAACTTTGTGCCGATCAGCATTTTCGGCAACGTTCAGCAGCAGAATAACTTGGTTGTTTTTGACCTTGAAAATTTCCAAATTGGCTTCAAATCTATCACATGTGGATAAGATACATCATTGTACATACCTTTTTACCAAAAGGCTAACAATATGACAATTATTCATGCTCATTGTCAGGATTATTAATTTAGGTGCCTAGTTAAGTCACATTTAGTTTAGTGATAAGCTCGGATAGCATAGTTAATTGTGTTTCAGTTTGGAATTGATTTAAGTGTGAACACAATTCAAAATATTTTGCTATTTGGGTGTATTGTCACAAGTTTTGTGATCTTAAATCAACTTTGGTGATTTCAAAGGTGATTTGAGATTTCAAAACATGGTGTGTTCATGTTTTACAAGTTTTTTTATGTTTATATAATTTTTAATGATATATGGTGTTTGTGTTGTTGTTTCTATGTTTTGGGTTTGAATTTTTGCATTGTTATAGGTCAGTTCTTTTTTAATCATCAAAAATGTAAGTCTAGTTTGTTTAGTGTTGCAACTAGATTTACGGGGTTAAGTATTGTTTTGTGTTTTGTGTTTTGCATGGGTTACAAGTTGTGTTTGTAAGAGTTATGCTCAGGGTGCAAATCATGAATTTTCATGATTTTTGGTCTACTTGTGGCATAGGGGGCACCTTCATTATTTTTATTTTTCTTTCTCCCTCTCACAACTTTCTCCCTTTCTTTCTTTCGGAAGCTTGTTCATGCTTTTTGGTATACTTTGGCATAGGGGGCACCTTTATTATTTTTCTTTTTACTTTTCCCTCTCACAACTTTCTGCCTTTTCTTTCTTTCTTGGCAGCAACAAAAGGAGAGGGTGAAGGAGGGTGCTAGGCAAAGAGTGTGTCAATCATTGTGTTTTTTCAAGCAATAGTTTGAAGACCAAAAAAACAAAAGAAAATGAAAGGAGGAGGAGAAGAGGGCAAAAAAGGAAAAGAAGAAGGAAAAAAATAAAGGAGGAAAAGGTAGGCAATGGTAGCGGGAACATGGAGCATCGCGACACCATTGCCATGAATTCCAAGCTCATTCAAACCTCCCCCAAACCTATCAAGTTCCGCAAGTTGGGAGGTTTGCAAGGCTTGGGGGAGGTCTCAGATAAGGATGCTTGGCGAGTCTAATCTGAACTTCCCATGTAAGGGATTTTATTTTTATTTTTCAATCTTTGCTTGGGGTTTATTTAAAATAGATTTTTTCTTTTTTTTCTTTTTTTCAGTTTTCATCCATGTGGAAGAAACTTCATCCATCTTATGTACATCTCATCTAATAATCAAACAATGGGTTCATGAATGGACAAGTAGGTTAGTGGATGAACGCCCCACCTAAGATTGGACATTAAACATTTCAACCCTTAACATGGGACATCTTAAATACTTAGACCTTTATTAATGAACATCAAACTTTGAAAGCAAGTATCTTTTTCATACTTTGTCCTATTGGCATGTAGTTTGTGATGTTGGGCTTTTACTTATGAAATTTACACAAGCGCAAAAGGGTAGGTGTTTTGGAAACAAAACTTTTGGAGGTCCAAAGCCAATTTTTTTAAATTTCTTGAATTAATTTTCATGAATTCTTGAAATTTTCATATATTTTGCAACCGGAATTGGATTTCAGTGTTGTTTGCACCAATGAGTTTCTAGAAAGGAGGTCTATGTGTTTGCAAGTTTTCATCCCTTTTGGAGATAATTCTAAAAGTACTTCCCATGAACATGGAAAGGTAATATGCATAGGGTCGATTTTGCCAAGTTTTTTTGTAATAAAGTTTTGTGTTAATAAGCCCCAATCTTGTACCTTATACATGGTGGAATGTTGCATACCGTCAACAAATAGGGAAACTTTTGAATTCTTGTTGTGATTCCCACAAAGGAATCACAAGCATGATTTGTGCATCTACCCTTGTGTTTGTTGGGTGCACTTATTTCTTATCATTGTGTAGGTTGGGTTGTTAATTCATTTTCAAGGGGTAAGGGGTTTTGTGAGTTGTGTGCCATTGGTCAACAATCTAATGAATAAGCACAAGTTCTTAAATTGATTTCTCATAAACTTGTGCATACTACATAATGGGAAACTCAAGGTGAAAGGTTATGTATTTCCCATGCATGCCTTCATTATCGTAATGAACCTTGGGGTTGTAACTAGTGTGGTTAATGTTTGGGCATGGGATAAAGCTACCACCCAATTTTTACCATTATGTAGGTCTTACTTAACTCTTGTTTTGACCATACATAATAGATTAAGGTTTAATCAAAGTTAGGTTGTATGGGGTTGACACTATTGTGGATGTGTTGGATTTGATCATCAATCACCCAACGTTATATTTGTGGTGGTGAGATTAGGTTAATGAGTGGTAGACTACTCTTGTTATGTTCACAATGTGCCCAAGTTATGTTGGCATTGTGAAATGTTTTGTGCCTACTTGTGCCCCAACCATTCAAGTGCAATATCCATGGGTCCATTTTATGGGGTTTATAGTTTAAAGGGTAAGTTAAGTTACAATAGATTCAACATGCCTTTAGGTTTAACGTAATCCATTACAAGTACAACTTTTGGTTTAAATGGTTTCCAAAATGGATACCCAAATTTTAAAAATTAAGGTTCACCATGGAGGTGACATAGGATTTAAGGATAGGAGACATGGTTATTATCATTAGTTGTTTTACTAGGCGTGGGGTGCAGTTCAGACCACTCACACCACCTTTATCATCATCTTAAGGGGAATCTTCAAATTCATAGTTCACCACCAAATGTGGTCACCACACCATTGTTGTGGGACATGGATGACCTCTATGGAGCCACAGAACGCCCCGTCGATATTTAGCAACAATTAACACCATTGAGCTCGATGATTTCATCCAAAAGTTTGGTAGCTGGTGTGATATGCAACAAATACATAATCCACAATTTTTTACACCTTTCATGGCATGGAAAGTGTTATTCCAACATTCTACTAGTTTGGTAAGCAAAAGCAAAAATATTAATAGTAATGCAGCCATGGAAAGCGAAAATGCTAATGGTAATGGAGCTATCAAAAATGGTGGAATCGTCGAAGGTGGTGGTATAAGGGCTTCCACTAATACACAATGTCTTTTACTTGCATTTAACGTTGTTTGATGTTTGCACACTATGGTGTAGACAATTTTTTTGAAAACAATGAGTGTTGAAAGTACATAACTTGCATAAACTTTTGTATACATTTGACTTTAGGCCAAAGAACTTGTGAACCATAGATGAAGATCCAAGGATAGTTAATTGCCCTTACTATCTTTATTATTTTGCTTAAATCAAATTAAGGGTCTTCATGAAAACACACCCAAAGTTCATGATGTCATTTGTCCTTCTAGTTGAATTATTTGTGTATTATTTTAGCTGTAAGAGCCACTAATGATAAGGGCAATCCTAAGACTGGTTTAAAATGGCTTCCCACTAGTATGCGAACACATTATTGGTTCCTTTTGTTTTAGGCACGCAAAATGTGAGTCATCATGCCTTTAGTGCCTTGATTTGTTTTTTAGTTTTTATGCATAGGTATTTCATAAGACCCCACAATGTATGTATCGTCTCTCTCCTTTTGCTACCACTGGAGTGTGGTTGTTTTCCGTTTGCACCTAGTTTCAATTACCTTTGTGCTTTGAGCTTTCTTGCAGCCGAGAACTTTGTGCTTACATTTGTCTTTTCACAAATTTTATGTGTAGTTTTGTGTTTGGTTTCAATGCAGTTAGTGTGGAGTTTATGGTTGAAGCTCAAGAAATATGAAGTTTCAGAATGTTGAAGATTGTGAAGAAAGCTACAAAAGTGAAGATACATTCAACACTAGGAGATTGGACTCTATCAGCAAGTCCAAGGACCCCACTGCAAAAATAGATGTTAAAATAGAAAGGCTCAAAAAACCTCCTCTAGAAAGGGACTTTGCATATTTGATGCGAATTGGGTTGAATGGAACGGGCATATATAAATCCTCACCAAATGAAAATGGGTCAATATGTGGCACACGAGAAGCTTGTTGAAACCTTCGAAAAGGCAACTCTACGGTTAAAGTTTCACTACTTGGAATGTCAAAACCTAGACAGTAAAGCCAAGGTTGAAAAAATATGGCCTTTATGTTATGGAAAAGCAAAAATGCCCTATTGCATGATTATTACAAAAGAATTTGCTTTGGGGATTGTTGTTGAATCAAAGCTTGATAAAGTTGTCAATCGGGCTACATTCGTTAAAGAAACAAACACAAATTAACAGAACGAGTTATTTAAATGAATGGCAAGGATGGAGGTGCAAAGGGATGAGTTGATGAAAACAAGATGCTTGCAGCCAAAGCGACCATTACTTGTTGAAGAAAAGTCCATGGCCAAAGAAACAAAATCAAAAGTTGTTGCAGCAAAACATGTACTCAAGTGACCACAATGGCTTCTAAACCTTGGATTTTGAAACTCCAAACTGAGTTACCCAACTACTACAACTTGCGTCCATGGAGCTCGAAACTTCAAAGAGTAATTATGAACAAGCCCAAAAGGAAAAGGAAAAACAAATGGACCAACTATGAACAATTTGGACGCTTATGGAATCTATCCAAGCATCTTTATTCAAGGAGAAGGAAAGAACTCGACTTCTGGAGGCTAAACATTGACAACTTGAGCCAACCCCTATGTTCAACGCCATTGTTGAAATCCCTCCTAACCCCACAAAATCTCTCATTGAGTCTTCAATGATCTCCCTTAGTTAGTAAAGGTATCGTCACCCAAGCTAAAAGTTGATGAGTTAAAATTGGATTATGATGCATTGATAGCTCAAAGGATGCAAGAAAAATGCTTCAAGAATTTGACCATCAAGCTGAAGCCCAATTCAAAAAGTTGGGGGCAAAACTAAATCTAAAGGAACTTGAACTCCAAGAATTAGAATAGAGGAGGAGCTTTTGTGAATTGTAATATAATTCTTTGGAAGAGTAACGCCTTGCTTTCATAAAGAAGGGTACTAGATCATTAATGCATCCCCATCCAAACTACAACCCGAAGGTGAAATCTAACATTACACCAAGTTTCTTAAAAATTGTCCCATGCTTTGTTTATTTGTCTAGATTTCCACACAATGATATTATAACATTTGTGTGTAAGCATCTCTATCACCCATGGTGTGCCTTGATGCACTTCAAACATAGTAGCAAATGTGCAAATCCACATTGTAAAACAAATATGTCCTTAGAGTGGTTTAAGAACTTTGGTTTTAGAGAATTTGACAAGGACCTACTAGAGAAAGAAATATCCAAAGGTTGTGAAGCATCTCGACTACAACAATTCAATTTGCGGAGACAAGTTACATTTGCAAACTATCCAAATGTCGGTAAGTTGTGGTTGCAGTCTTCATGGCATTGGAAAATATTAAGATTACTATTGTTTAATATTTCCACTTTCTGTATTAACATTGTCAAATGTTGGTGTTCTCATCTGGAATGGGGAAGATACTTAGATTCACAAATCCCACTTTTTGAAATTAGGTTCTATTTTTCTTGAAAATAGTTTGGTATACTATTAACATAAAGAATTAATTTACAAACAAGTAACATACATGGAGTATACATTTTGATGTTGTTGTGTTGAAATTATTTTGGAATGTGCTACTTTCTGGAATTTAGTTTGTAGTGTGTGGCACTTCATCACAACAAGTTGTACTAGGGTCATTAATCAATGTACAATTTGTAGTTTTAAATAGATAGCAATGTCTTTACATAATGTACTGTAGCAATTTTGGGACTATCATGATACATTTTATGCATGATATGCATAAGAATAATATTTTATGTATCAAGGTTGTTCATAAGTTGGTATGTGAAATATGAAGTTGATGTTCTTTGTGTAATTTCTGCAAATGTTCATACTTACCAGACAAGGTATGTTGTACTACAATGTACTTTTCATATTGTTTTCATACTTTGAATATTTTAAGTATGGTTTGATTTCATTGTTATTGTATTTTATATATTCCAAGTTTATTTTGTTAACATTGTTTTTGCAATATACATATTTTAAATATCATTTGTTTATGGGTGGGTATATATCTTATGGAACAATTTTGCATTTTGTGCATTTGTGCATGATCCTCCATGAAACCATTTATGGAACCAACATTTGCATGCATGGGAACCCTCAATGTGGGTGAAACAAACCATGCCAAAGACTCATTTCATGAAAAGAAGACAAGTTCATGCATGTCTAACCCTTCCTTTAAAATGATGGAGTAAAAACAACATGTATCTAAGAAGGCATTTGTCACAAAAAAGTTGATGGAAGATGGGAATGGGGATGAAGAATGTCTAAATGTGCCAAGGCCTACCTGGGAAGAGGATTTATATGGGTCAAGCCGAAAGACTAATAGTTTAGGTCAATAATTCAATAGAATTCAAGACATGTCTATAGGAAAATCAAAAGAAAAACCTATAGAGTACCCAACTCATTTTATCCACAAGTAGTGTGTTTCTAAAAGGACACCAAAAAGAAAGAAAACCCTTGAAATTTCTACTAAAGGCACCCTACATGGATCCCCCATGAAGAAAAAAAAACTTGTTTCATCCTTAGATGAAGTTCAGTCAAAGGAAGTTGTAGGATATGTTCAAGGGCAAGAGTTCCAAATAAATCCCAAAACCCTTATTTACACAATTCAAAATCTGCAACCCATAAAAAAGGTGTCATATGTAAGGACACAGGGCACACTGATTTGCCACATAAAACTATAGTTGTGCCCTCTGATTCTAACGAACTTAAGGTTTTAACCCATCAAGCGGTTGAGGTTGATGATTTCAATGACCACAAACACAAATTTGAACCAAGAATCACATGAAGATCACAAACTCTTGAAGCAAAATGTATGAAGCAAGATTTCCAAAAGAAAAAATGTGTAAGTAGGTACAAAAAAAGCTTGTGAAGAAGGGCAAGAAATAGTGGTGATCATTTGGTTTAGGTCTGAAACTTGATATGAAAGTGTAAACTTTATAGGGTTTATGCTACTTTTATGTTTGGGCACATGAAGTTTTGGCTATGCCCAAGCCTATTATCTATTAGTATTATGGGTCACACCACACTTTAAACTTTCATTTGTTCTTTTTCTTTGTTGCAATCAAATGTTTTGTAAATAATGAGTCATTGAACTAGAACATCACAATTAATGTTCTTTAAATAATCTACTAGTTTGGACAAGTTGAAGACCTACATAAATTTTTCAAAGACATCTTTGGTGGGCAAGAAGCAATACCCATATCTTGGGTTAATGATAAATTAAATGCCTTGTTTCCTTTTAACTTTGTGTACATCACAAAGTCCATCTTTCACTATAATACACACAAAAAGCAAGCCAAAATGTCAATTGATGATGAAGATCTTGTTACATATTGTGATAAAGTACAATGCATGGACCCCATTGCGCATTGCATTTGTGCATGCAAAAGTGGGAGCTAGTATGCTTATTTTAAATGTGGGAATTTGCACCCATGATTTCTTTCTAAGGTACAATGTGTTTATTGTTCTGAATAATTGTGTGTTGTATACATGTAACATACATTATAATTCTCACAACCCATCAAAGAAACTAGGAAAATAATAATCACATATGGCACATTCGCAAATGTCCAAGCTTCTTAAGAGAATGTTCCAACAAATGTGGTTGTTCTAAAGACTATGTAAATAGAATTGTGCAAAGAGGGATATGCCATAAACTACAGGTTTCCTACTTCACCCTTTACCTATCAAATTTTTTAGATCTTTCTAATTTGCAATTCAATTACATGTTATTATCATACTTTGGAAACACTAGATAAGTTGTTTTTAGTTTTGAAGATCATGACACCAATGGTTCCCAATTTTGGTTAGGTTTTCATGCCTACATGAGGAAAAGGATGGGGCATTAAAACAATGGAGGACATTTAAGTGGGTTCTTTTGTGTTCGATTTCATTTTTGAAATTGTAACAAATGTAGAAATGGCTTATCACAACTATCGTGACCCTAGCCTTAGGCTCGCGACCAAGGCAAAAGGGCTTGCAAGGGTGCGGGCCAAGACTAAGTCCGGGAGTCGCATTCTCATGCCTCGGGAGTGCAAAAGAGTGTGAGGGTTCTTTTGGGTTATGAACCCAAATGAACTCCCATGTTGGGAGTTGGAATCCGGGTGGACTCCCGAATGTTCAAAGAGCGATTGCAAAGGTCAAAACCCAATGGCTTGAGGAATTATTTATATCATTGGAAGCTATTGAAACGTAGATGTTTAAAATGGGCTTGCATCACCCATTTGGACATCTAAAACACAAGTTATGGCCAAAAGAATGGCCGGGAGTCAAATTGACAATTTAACTCCCGACCACTAAAAGTCAGGAATCACCCCGATTTCCTTGCATGCAAGTGGCATGCTACATATTGTTGGAAAGTTCTCAATGAGGGCTACAACTTTGTTTTAGACCTCATTTCAATTGGAGGTCTGCACACAAAGTTATGGGGCCCCAAAGTTGTAGGAACCCCAACCTTGGCAATTTTGGGACTCCCAGGACAAAATGCCATTTGGATGTGGGCCTCATGGAGAGGCACATAGTATACTATAAGGGGGAAGGTGGTGGCTTCCCCCAAGGCCGGGCCATGGTGAGTCTTGTGAGTCCAAGTTTGCCTGTGGCTCGTCCAAACACCAAAAGTGCTCCAATTATGCACTAACCACCTTGTGTTGGTTTTGTGTAGGCTCGTGTGAGTAGTTGATGCTTGTCATTCTTTCTAGTCCCATCAAAGAGCTCCAGCACACCCCTCTACCCCTCAAAGTGCTACGAACCAAGGAACGTGCCCTGACTCCTTGCTCTTCCATTGTTTTTAGTTTGGACTCACATTTGAATCCATTAAGGAGCTTGGGGGTGCATCACCTTATACTCTTATGACTACAACAATAATTTGGGGATATTGCAATAAGTACATTAAGATCCATAAGAGATGACACCAGTCCTATCATATACACAAAATGCACATTTCACTAGCAAGTATTCTAACAACAATTTTAAAACCCATTTATAGACTACACATATTACTTCCAAATCAAACAGTGTAATCATATACAGTATGTAAAATTTACAAACTACGCACAATAGAAATAGGTGAAATAAAATCACCATGCCTATTACATTATCAAATGTGATCTCATACTCCTCACAGCAGCCCACAAAAAATGAAAATAGAAAATTTAAATCTTGAAAGAAAAATTAAAAAACAATGGTTGTAGGTACTAGGTTTATCAAATAATGTACTTATGTCATAACAACTATGTAGACAAAGATTAAATAAAAGTCTTCAAGATTGTAAACTTTATAAAAATTGAAGGACTTGCACTATTGATACTACCTATGATAGATCCCTTGTCTTTATACACATTCGAATCATGGCGATTACACATGTTTATGCCCTACAAAAAAATCATAAACTTCTAGTAACAAATGTCAAAGATTAATTTCATCAAAAAGGGTACATGTCTTACTTGGGTTTCAAGTAGTAGATGTCCCGCATGTTCCTCATACACTTTAGCAACAATTTGCTTCCTTGTGACATCAAACCTATCAGGACTAACCCTTGTCTCACTTCTCCACCAGTCCATCACATGCGAAACAATGGCATTATCAATAGTATCTGCCCATTGTTTTCTTGTAAACAAAGCCCATTGTGATTAACCAAATGCTTCAACTTGTTTTCGTCTCTTCACATTAGCAGAAATGTTCACTGGATTTGTATTAAACACTTTACCTAATGCCCTAATTCTAACTTTTTTTTTTCTGACCACAAAATTCAATAAAACACCCTTGCGGGCTAATTTTTCCTTGGATTGCACCCCTTTCACAAGGTCAAGTTTAATTTTCAACCCTTGGACGAAGGTGTGTTGAACCTTCACTTCAACAAGAAGAAGATAATAATATGGGAGATGGGGTCTAATCATTTTACTACCCAACAATTTCTCCATGACCACCTGTCTACTAAGTTCAAAAGCAAAAGACCCAAGCTCAGAGTTTATGAAAGTTTCCATCATGTGCATTGAAGAGTACACTTTCCATAGACCAAGCATATTTTCTTCTGGTGTTGTGACACTAAAGGATGATGCTAAATCAACTACAACCCTAACCAAATCCCTAGCCTTCTGCCTACATCATTGGATTCTTTCTTTTTCTTTGCAAAGCGTTTTCATTTAAAATAACCTTTGTTGCTCTTCTTCTTCGACCTAGCTCAGTAAGCCTAGCCTTTTTTTGTTGGTTTTTAGTGTTCCCATCAAGGTGATAACACTTCTAGAAACACAAAAGCTTTAATGTCCTACAAAATGACACAAATGACACAAATGCAAAAACCTCGACTTGACCCACACTCACAAAGAAATTAGACTAGTTGCAAAGTTTTGAAAAGCAAAGGATGCATTTTTTTTCCAAGAAAACATACCTTCAAAATTGAAACACACGTTATTGCAAAGTTCAAAATTCTACTACAACATGACATTAAAATAAAAAAAGGTATTTTCGACTGGTCTCTATAATTAAAATTTAGTCGCAAGCAATGTTTACAACTAAAATCTCATTAGTCACCTTGGACAAGTCGCATGAGACATTAGTTACAAACAACAAGGGGTATTAGATGAAAAAAAAATCAACAAATACAAGTTCATCTTTTGACTCCATTGTATATTTATTGTCACATGCAACTACGATGTAATTATTTTGGTCATAATTGAAGCAAATGATGTGTTGCCACGTGTTTTAATATTGAATTATTTAAAATATAATTATTATAATTTTTTTGAAATAATCTAGGATATTCAATTCAAATGCTTGGATGATCATATATTATGACCACTTGGCACCTTAAGATGAATTTAATACAATATATTAATATTAGGTTGGTAGGTGCCTAGGTGGGTACATAAATAGATGCTTACAAACCTAGGCTACATATCTACCTACCTACCTACTTAGGTAAAAAGGTGGATAGGTCTACTTTCCTAGGCTAAATACCTACTCGTATAAGTAGGTACTTAGGTAGGTAAGTACATAGGTTGACGTAGGTGGGTAGGTCATACTATGTACCTACCTAGCTAGGTGGATAAATAGGTTGGGGAAATTGATAGTTTAAAATTGTACATAATTTTTTGTTTTGGGTTAAGCCTTTCGATTGGCTCATCCCATGTGCACAAATTTCTTAACGTGAAATTTGATGACCACACCCTTGTTCATATAGTGTTCAAAATAGGAATGGAAAAAACAAACAATATGGGATAAATTTTGAAATTGCAACTTTTTCACAACCTAAATTGCAACTCCAAAACTTTCCTAATGCCTTTTGTTATTAGTTTTCATATTTATAAACAATTCAAGTACATCGCTCATTAGATAATAAGATAACCATTTAATTAATAATGATTAAATTTAACATATACTTAAAACGAAAACTATACACTACAAATATTAAGTATTCATTATCAATTCCTTAAATAAATAATAATTTCTAAATATTTAACTAACTAGCTATCTAGTTTTTCACTAGTTGTTAATACATAACTCAAAGATAAATAAATAGCTAAAATATTTTATTACTTTTTTATATCTAATCCAATTATAGATAATATAATTAATGTAAGAATAATTTATTTACTTTAATATTTTTTTAAAATTAAATTTTCAAATTATAAATAATGAACAAGCAATTCTTATTCAAAACAATTCCTATGCGATTTTTTTAATTAATCTTTAAATAATTATATTAATTACTATATAATCACAAATTATTGTAAAAAAATTTAACATAGATAAGTAATTACAGAATTTTTTTAATTAAAAACTTAAATTACCTTATAATGATTCCTAAGATTACAATCATTACAATTCTTCCAAAATTTTAATTCACATTTAAAGTTATAATTACAGATTTTGAATAATTATGTTCAATTAAAAAATAATTATGCATATATTATAATTAATTCTTATATGACATAATTATAATGATTTTTAAGTAATGTAACATTAATTACAGTAATTAATTTCTTTTACTGTGGGAATACAAAATATATAATGTAAAAAACTATGTTTAAAAATAATTATTTAATGTAACTTATAATTAATAATATAATCATTTATAATTATTTTTCAAGTGATTCGTACTACTAGAAAAAAAAAGCCTTAAAACTTAATCAAAAATTTTAAGAATTGAAATATTAATTTTAGATTCCAAAAAAACAATTCAGAATTCAAATATCATTTTTTAGATGAAATAAGTCTTTGAATTTAAATTTAAAAATTCAGAATTGAAATGTCAATTTTCAATTTCAAAATTGAAATGTCCATTTTTAAACTTGATTAATATTTTTCTGAATTGAAATATTAATTCTGAAAATCCACAATAATAATTTGGAATTGCAATTTCAAGTCTCAAATCAAATAAGTTTTTAAATTTAAATTAAAACACTCAAAATTGAAATATTAATTGTTAGAATCGAAAATAATAATTTAAAATTGAAATATCAAGTTTAAGATCAAATAAGCTTTTTTAATTTTTTTAAATTCAAATTCAAATATTTTTTTAAGGAATTGAATTAGCAAATTTCAGATTCAAATATCAAATTTGAAATTCAACTAATTCTTTAAAGAATTGAAATAGTATTTTTCATAATTGAAATATAATTTTAAGGATCAATGTTTTTTTTAAAAAATTAAATGTAAAAAATAAAAATTCAAGTATTAATTTTCAAATTCAAATAATTTTTTTTTTAATTCAAATAATCAAGCAAAGAACTCCGATAACAAATTTTTAAATTAAAATTTAAAAAATTTAGATTCAATTTTTTTTAATTTTATATATATAAAAGGAATTCCAATAACAATGAAACTAACAATTTTAAGAATTCATATTTAAAGCTTCAAATTCAAATATTGATTTTTAGATTCAAATAAAATGTTTCAGAATTGGAATAAAAAATTTCAAGCTCAAATTTAATTTTCAGAATTGAAATAAGAATTTCTAGTATTGAAATATCAGTTTTCAGATTTGAATAACAATGTTCAAAGTTCAAATATTGAGTTTTAGATTCAAATAAAATGTTTTAGAATTGGAATAACAATTTTTAAACTCAAATAATGATTTTAATTAAACAAAAAAATCAGAATACAAATAAAAAACTCAAATTCACATAAATATTAATTTTCAGATTTGAATAATAAATTTCAGAGTTCAAATATTAATTTTTAGATTCATTATATGAACAATATACATACATACACATAATTAATATACACACAAATATATATTTATGATATATGTAATATA
>Ga0116229_10002872_pt1 | contig 28165 bp, 20 predicted proteins | sample S1TSphgellanicum_3_FD_87313 | JGI IMG/M metagenome (GOLD analysis project Ga0116229, IMG submission 87313) | Host-associated microbial communities from peat moss isolated from Minnesota, USA - S1T2_Fc - Sphagnum magellanicum MG | ecosystem: Host-associated > Plants > Peat moss > Unclassified...
ATTGACTTCACTCCAAAACCTTCATTTGTCAATGTGTTCGAACTTGGAAAAATTACCTTCATCTATTGGTCAATTGAATGCACTCCAAAAGTTTGATTTGTTAGGGTGTTCCAACTTGAAGGAGGTACCTTCATCTATTGGTGAATTGACTGCACTCCAAAAGCTTGATTTGTCAGGGTGTTCCAACTTGAAAGAACTACCTTCATCTATTAGCCAATTGACTACACTCCAAAAGCTTAATTTGTCAGGGTGTTCCAACCTAAAAGAATTACCTTCATTTATTGGCCAATTAAATGTAATCCAATAATTTCATTTATCAAGGTGTTCCAAATTGAAAGAACTACCTTCATCTATTAGCTAATTGATTTCACTCCAAAAACTTCATTTATCAATGTGTTCGAACTTGGAAAAATTACCTTCATCTATTGGTCAATTGAATGCATTCCAAAAGCTTGATTTGTTAGGGTGTTCCAACTTGAAGGAACTACCTTCATCTATTGGCAAATTGAATGCACTCCAAAAGCTTAATTTGTTAGGGTGTTCCAACCTAAAAGAATTACCTTCATTTATTGGCCAATTCAATGCATTCCAAAAATTTGATTTGTTAGGGTGTTCCAAATTGAAAGAATTACCTTCATCTATTGGCGAATTGAATGCACTCCAACAATTTGATTTGTTAGGGTTTTCCAACTTGAAAGAACTACCTTCATTTATTGGTCAATTGAATCCATTCCAAAAGCTTCATTTGTCATGGTGTTCTAATTTGAAAGAACTACTTTCATTTATTGGCCAATTGAATGACTTCAAAAGATTGATTTGTTAGGGTGTTCCAATTTGAAGGAACTACCTTCATCTATTGGTCAATTGAATGCACTACAAAAACTTGACTTATTTAGGTGTTACAACTTGAAGGAACCACCTTCATCTATTGGTCAATTGAATGCACTCCTAGAGCTTGATTTGTTAAGGTGTTGAAACTTGAAAGAATTACCTTCATCTATTGGTCAATTAAATGCACTTTAAAAGCTTCATTTGTCATGGTGTTTCAACTTGAAAGAACTACTTTCATGTATTGACCAATTGAACACAGTCCTAAAACTTGATTTGTTAAGGTGTTCCAACTTGAAGGAACTACCTTCATCTATTGGCCAATTGAATGCATTTCAAAAGTTTGATTTGTCAGGGTGTTTCAACTTGAAGAAACTACCTTCATTTATTGGTCAATTGAATGCACTTCAAAAGCTTGATTTGTTAGGGTGTTCCAACTTGAAATAACTACCTTCATCTATTGGTCAATTGAATGCACTTCAAAAGCTTGATTTGTTAGGGTGTTCCAACTTGAAATAACTACCTTCATCTATTGGTCAATTGAATGCACTCCAAAAGCTTGATTTGTTCGAGTGTTACAACTTGAAATAACTACTTTCATTTATTGGCCAATTGAATGCACTCCTAAAGCTTGATCTGTCAAGGTGTTAGAACTTGTAAGAATTACCTTCATCTATTGGCCAATTGAACACACTCTGAAAGCTTCATTTGTCATGGTGTTAGAGCTTGGAAAAATTGCCTTCATCTATTGGCCAATTGAATGCACCCCAAAAGTTTGATTTGTTAAGGTGTTCCAACTTGGAAGAATTACCTTCATCTATTGACGAATTGAAAACATTTTGAAAGTTTTATTTATAGACATGTGCCCACTTAAGATAATTACCTTCATGTATTGGCCAATTGAACGCATTCCAAAAGCTTGATTTGTTAAGATGTCCAACTTGAAAGAACTACATTTATCTATTGGCCAATTGAATGCACTCCAAAAGCTTTATTTATATGAGTGTCCCAACTTGAGATAACTAACTACTTTCATTTATTAGTCAATTGAATGCACTTTAAATCTTTATTTATAAGTTTTTTTCAACTTGAAAACATCGTGAAAAAAATACATTCATCTATGGGCGAATTGAATGCACTCAAAGTGCTTCATTTGTCAAGGTGTTCCAACTTGAAATAACTACTTTCATCTATTGACCAATTAAATACATTCCAAAAGCTTCATTTGTTAAGGTTTTAACTTGAAAAAACTACTTTCATCTATTAGTCATTGAATGCACTTGAAAATTTTAATTTGTGTGAATGCTTCAACTTGCAAGAATTACTTACATGTACATTGGCCAATTAAATGTATTCTAAAAGTTTTAATTGTGGGAATGTATGAGCTTATAGTAATTACTTACGTTTATTGGCCAATTTAATGCATTTAAGGAACTTTATTTGTTAAGGTCTTTCAATTTGAGGGAATTACCTTCATCCATTACCAACTGAATCACTAGTAGAAAACCCCTTTTTTCAACTAACCCAACTTCAACTTGACATCATCTTCAACTACATTTCAATTATAATTTTTTGAATATTTAAGAACATTATTCACAAATGCCAAGTAAATCATGTGTTTTATGTATGGTAACTAATAATTATGTATAGTAAGCTTTATGTATACATTATGTACTCCACATTCATAATGGTATATATATATATATGTATTATTTTCATAGATTAGTTAGGCATGGTTTGAAAAAACTATTAGTGTATATTACCTTCATATTAGTGTATATGTGAAGGTGGCAATACATCAATCATCCATAGGTGTATAAAAAGTACAATAATTATTGTAGAATTGTAATTAAAATAACCACCAAAAAAATATACATAATTATAAATAATCAAATTATTTAGAACTTAAAATTATAATTTAAATCCATATTTAATCTTTTTACACTAATCATAATGTAATTCAAGTAATTAATGTAATTATCATCATTATTGTAAAATTAATATATCTATTATCTATAATTACTTATTTATAGTAAATAATTAGTCTTCGAACAAAGAAATTTACCCTAATTATTAAAAAAATTACAATATTAAAAATTCACTAAAAATTATATAATATGTAATTGCATTTATAATATGTAATATTGATGATTGTAATTTAAATTAACATTCACAATTCTTATGGTAATTTTACTATAATGTGAATAATTAATGTACTTATTGTAATTAAATTAAATTAATTATAATAAATTATTCTATTTATAACTTAAAATTATTTATTTACAGTTAAAGATTATTAGCACTATAAAATATTCACATTAATTATTCATATTTTTATAGTAATCAAAATAAATTATTACAATTATAGTAATTTAATGAAAGTTCATGATTATATGTTTGGTGTATATTTTTTTGAATTTCATGAATATGTGCATATTCTTATTCAAATTGGCAATTTTAATTTGTAAATGTTTTTGTCACATTAATGATTTCACCCTATGTTTATGACATTTGAATAGAATACAATATGTATAAAATCAAATGTGATGAAAAAATGAACCACCCTATCTTGCAACTACCCCACATGTCATCTTTGTGGATTGTGATTTAGTTGCAATAATTTATTGACAACCTTTTTCAAGCATGCCTATCACCCTTGGTGTATAGGAGAATGCACACAACTTTGTCCCATGTTGTTGTTCCTTTTTGTAACGTCATTTTTATTACAAATTGGTGTGCAACTTGGGGTTTAAAACTAGATTCCAAGGATATTCAAACAAGGGTGGGCATGAAAATAAAAGCGAATATGATACAATCATTCCCAATGGAAACACCCAACATTTCATTTTCAAATGTGAGAAACACACTTTTGAATACATTTTGTTGTCTACATGTTTATGTTATTTATTTCCATTCATTTGTGTGTTTTGTTTCAAGATCTATGGTCTTCAACATTCAATATTCCATTGTTCTCTTTTAGTCCTTAATCTTGATGCACATGAATCAATCTAATTCATTGAGTCTTAGTGTCCTTTTGAATATCATCTTTAATGAATTTCTTACATACACATAGTCAAGATCAATTAGTGCACCTTCATAATTTTTGTCACAAGAGGTTTCAAGCCACTAACTTTTTTAGGAACCAAGGTGTGGTTTCAAGAATCTAGAATCCTTAATAAGTTTTAGTACAAGACCTTATAATTTTCCAAAATATAAGAAATCGGAAGGAAATGAATTAAATCCTTTTGAATTGAGAATATGAATCCTTGATTTTACAAGAACATTTACTACCTAATAGTTCTTAGAAAATTGGATCCATGATTTAGGATCCTCAATTCTTCATTAAGACCTACAATCTTGTGTTAGAAATTGGATTCTTGGGTTACAACTCCACTTTTGTTTTATGAAACCCAATCTTGCATATTGAGTTTAATTAAGTCTTATATTTCATTTTTCAATCCTACTTCAAGAGTGCGGATCCTAGACTAACAATATTATGTCCTATATTGAGGAGAATTCATTTCATTTTTTATCATTGTATTGGTAGGGGAAGTAAAAAACATCATTGGAAATACACTAAAAATTTTGGGCATTAAAGATGTTTCACCATTTGTCTCCAAGGTTCTACAAAACTTGACCAACATCTTGCCAAAATAAAACACAACAATTCATGGCAGAAAAAAGGATGGTAGGGTAATGTTTCATGAACTCTTACCACATTCATCAATAGGTGAAACATTCATTCCAAATGGCATAAACATAAGAAATCATGACAAGCTATCCAATGTCGCATGTGAGCATGCTTTAACAAACTAGTGATCATTTTTTAACACTTGCACATGAAGCAATGAACACACCCATTTCAACTATTGAATCACATGATCATTTACCAAAACCTAGTTTATTGGCCCAAATGGCCCAACAATGCATATATTGGCTAAATTTCATTTAAAATTTGGTGTATGATGTGTATGTGGAGTTTTTATAATAAAAGGTTTCACCCTAAAAAGTTGAGGTGCCAATATATACTACGTAGGTGATGGTCATTGTTCCTTTTTGCTAATTTTTGTTTGTAATAAAAAAAATTATCATCCTTAAGAAGATTTAGCCAAATTTCGCTAAAAAGCAAATATGAAATACAAATCTTTAATCATTTAAAAAATATTTTTGACTACACACTAAAAATCAAATATTAGAATGGTGATGTTTATTAAGTTTTTTCTTCGCTTATAGTCTTTGAAAACCTCCAATATTTATTTGTGAAAAAAAAAAAATTATTTGATTTGTTTGTCACATTGAAATCTCCCAAACCATGGTGCTTCTTGTCATGCTCATGGTGTCATTGGCAAGTTTTCAATGAATAAGGGTGTATCAAGTTGGTTTCATAATGTTTCAACTTATAATGAAAAAGTCATTGAAAATAAAAAATTCATTTAAATCAAAATATATATAATGGAATTTGGGCACACTTTCGGTATTGTTAGAAAATTTCCAATTCATAGGATTTAATAAAGGTGTTTGGATTTGCATAAATTCAATGGCATTTGCGAAAAATATTGAATTGAGTAGTTTTTTTGTTTGAAATTTAATTTAATTACAAAAAAATAGTTTTGGAAGGAAGAAATGGGTAACCAATTCACATTCAAGCCAATGACATAGGCTACACCAATACATTTGAATCATGAAGCACACCTACCCCCTTAAGCCATTCCTTTTTTTCAAGAAAATTATTGATTTAAAAAATATATATTTTTAAAAATATTTTTAATATTTTTAATATTATTATGTTAAGGCTTATATTTTAAAAATTCAAAAAATAACTAGGTATGAATTCTTTTATGCTATAAAAACAATGGTTATGATTGTTTCAAAAACAAATTTGTGTATTTTTTATTCATTATATTTATTTTTAAATTTAAAACTATGTATTTCAATATATTGAAAATAAAATTGTATAAAAAAATCCATTTGTAGTTCTTTTTATATTTAAAATGTTAAATACACAAAATCAAATAGTGGTTTAAATTGTTTTGGTACATGTTTACAAAACTACATTAAACAAAGTGATAAGAAATTTGGATATCCAAAAATATTGATGGCTCGCAAAAAAATCCACGACAATTTTTTTCAAGGGTTACCAATGGAGCTAAATGGTCTCCATGCTTCAACCATAATTTCCAAAGGTGAAAAAAAATGACACTTTGGAAACCTTAACAACTTTCTTTTGCAAATCCAAAATCAAGGAAAAAAAGATCTTAATGTAATTTGCACATATCCTCAAGTATAAGTTAGTACCCAATGTCTTTTTTTGATGAGTACCTCTACTAGTTTACAATATATTCTAATGGACAAATCCTTTAAACTAAAGCCCAATTTTATATGTCAATTTTTTACATGTCCTTTAACTTTAAACTGTGTTGGTCAAAAGTTTTATTATACATTTGACCAATATACTTGAAAAAACTTGAATCTTTATCCCTAATTACAAGAACTTTACTAAATTATCCAATGGATTAATAAGTTTCTTTACCATTTTTGCCATGGTCATGAAAACCCCATGCATCATGCATTTCATTCAATTTAGCTAACATCAACCATCCTAACCACTCTATTTTCAATTACAAACCCTTTTTTTTGTAATATCTATAAGCATTAACTAATATCAACATCTATCACCATCATTAGCATGCCCAACAATATTAGGTTGCACAATGGTTTGAAATTTTGACCTCTATAGAACATTTATAGCATTCCATTATTGTCAAACCCAATTGGTGTCAAAACAATTGCATGTACAACATACCACAAAGACCAATCTCATCAACTTATCCTAAAAAGGATCAATAATTAAAAATTTTAGCAAAACTCGCAATTGTGTTATCTATTACAAATACTTTGAAAACTTTGTTGTAACTAACCTCTCCAATTTCAACAACAAGGTGGAAATCACTCACACAACAATGATCCAATTCTACACCATAAAAGCCAATTAGATTATTACCTTTGGAATCCCATACAATTAATTTGGAGGTGGATAGGAGCCATCACCATAGGCAATTAAGGTGTAGTGTTGTCATGACCGACTTTCTAGGTCCATTCAATGCCAAAACCTTTCCTTCTTCATGGCCTCCTTTGGCATTCACTTGCATTACAACTTGTTGCCATTGTCTATAATTGTGCAAACAACAAAGGTGAGAGTGTCACTTGTATAGAATTTAAAAAATTTGTGGTAATAGGGTTAATTGGATGAATGTTGTTAGGATGTTGTAATAGTAGTAGCTAGGATGGTGCAATGGAAGAATTACATAAAAATTGAAACACATAGGTAGCTTGAAAATGCACATCATGAAGGTATAAATTTTAATTTTTTAAAGTTTGTTTTGATTTATTTTTTTGTGTTGTTTTGGAATTTTCATTTTCAACATTGAGTTCTTAAAATCTTGGACTCAAGAATTGAACATGACAGATACTAAAACATATCAAACATAGTTTGCAAGAATGTTAAAACTTACAAGCCTTTGAACTTCATTGGAATGGTTATTATTTTTCTTTTAATGCACTTGAATTTCAATCCAACCTTGATGTTTTTTATTGTGTTGATTTGGAAAAGAGTTCAATCCAACTTTGATTTCTTTTTATGTGTTTACTTGAAAAAGAGTTGAAATGTGTGACTTCATGTGAACATCTATTTTGATATTTTATTCAAGTATCCAATTTTTCTTGGATTTCATTTATAGATTCAATTTTGGCTTATGAATCATTTTTGTTCTTATTCATTGTTTGTTTAATATTGTCCACAACTTCAATTTTTACTTGAAAAATTTCTTGCTTTTGTTCATTTTCTACTCAATTTTATTAACATATGGGATTGTAACTTATATTTTGTTCAATTTTATTTGCAACTTTTATGTTACCTTGTGTAATCTCTCACTTTTGTTTGTTTGTTTGGCTTTTTTTGTTTTTTAAACTTCAATCTTGGCTTATGAAACCTCTTCCTTTTGTTCATTTGTACCTCCAATTTTCGTTTTGTGAGACCTCTTGTTCTTGTTGTTTTCTACTTGATTTTGTTTACGACTTTGAGCTTGGCTTGTGAAAAGAAACCAAACTCGATAGTGAAGACCAAAAGATCAAAGACATGCACAATTCACCATCAAAACAATCAATCATCTTGCAAAGTTGCAAACTATAAACATTCAAAATGTCTTACACATTCTATGTTTTGCAAGTTTCACAAATCATGATTATCTCGTCCCAATTCTTGTTGCAACCTTGAACAATGCATAAGTTGCAAGCATTGTGTGTAACTTAGTTTAAATAAAAAATTATTTAGCACTTTCAAATCCTTCATTAGGTCTTAGATCCATGACCATGCTAATTGGAACAATTGAACATTCAAACACATTACCTATTAGATTCTTTTATGAATGAAAACCTTCAATAACATACCTCTTATGTTCATCACCATTTCATGAGGTGACTAAAACCTTTAGGCTTTTTCTATTTTTGCAACACTTGCTAAGGTCTAAATGAACAAGCTAACAACAACACTAAATTTTTTTTTAAAAATTCAATTTGGCAAAAATAACATTTTTTTCCCCCTTCCTTTTTATAAGTTGGTTACTCCAAATTTTTTGGGGTTGAATTTTGGCTAACAACACTAGTTTTTTAAAAAATTCAATTTGGCAAAAAAAACATATTTAAATTTTTTTCTCCCTCTTTAGAAGTTGGTTACTACAAATTTTTTGGGGTTGAATTTTGGCTAACAACAACACTAGTTTTTTTTTTAAATTCAATTTGGCAAAAACAACATATTTAAATTATTTTTCTCTGTCTTTAGAAGTTGGTTACTGCAATTTTTTTGGGGTTGAATTTTGGCTAACAACAACACTAGTTTTTTTTTAAATTCAATTTGGCAAAAACAACATATTTAAATTATTTTTCTTCCTCTATAGAAGTTGGTTACTTCAAAAAATTTGGGGTTGAATTTTGGCTAACAACAACACTATTTTTTTTAAAAAATCAATTTGGCAAAAGCAACATATTTTTTTAAAATTCCTCCCTTTTTAGAAGTTGGTTACTCCAAAAATTTTGGGGTTGAATTTTGGCTAACAACAACACTAGTTTTTTTTTTAATTCAATTTGGTAAAAACAACATATTTAAAAAAAAATTCCACCCTTTTTAGAAGTTGGTTACTCCAAATTTTTTGGAGTTGAATTTTGGCTAACAACAACATTAGTTTTTTTTTAAATTCAATTTGGCAAAAACAACATATTTAATTCATTTTTCTCCCGTTTTAGAAGTTGCTTATTCCAAATTTTATGGGGTTGAATTTTGGCTAACAACAGCACTTTTTTTTTTTTTAAATCAATTTGGCAAAAATAGAACATATTTAATTTTTTTCCTCCCTTTTTAGAAGTTGGTTACTCCAAATTTTGTTGGGGTTGAATTTTGGCTAACGACAACACTAATTTATTTTTTTAAAATCAATTTGGCAAAAATAACATATTAAATTTTTTTCCTCCCTTATTTGAAGTTGGTTACTCCAAATTTTGTTGGGATTGAATTTTGGTGAAATTTCTAGTAAAATTAGAAATTGAGCTAACCACTGTGGTTAGCTAGGGAACCAGAACCAAGTTTGGAGAACGAATAAAGGATAATGGAATACGTGTGATTATGGATGAAAATGTGCGGTTTTTTCATCCATTTACGTAACTCAGGGTTTAAATAGTGATTTTGGAGGCTCGGAAAGGATTTTGATCAAGACCGTTTTTCTTGCCTACCTCTGAGGCGCTGCAGCCCATTCCCCCCCTCCACGCATACGGTTCTCTCTCGCTCTCTCTCGTCGCTCAGACAGCCGCTGCCCTCCCAACACAAACGCACGCAACAAGATCGTCTCCTGCTCCTCCTCCTCCGCCTCCTCCCTCGCGTTCGTTGTCTCTTCAACCAAACAAACTCGGAATTAATAAAAGCCACGAGTAATTGAGAATCATGAATTGCGCGCATGCGTGCAACCAAAAAAAATAATCCCTTCAAAAAAAAGCCAATTCCGTGATATGATTGTTTCTCTAAGTTGTACTGTATTCACAAGAAAAGAAGATCGCAAAAATGCAAAAGATGTACCTACTAATACGATCTTGGACAAAGAGGAGAGGAGAGTTTGAGAATTTGAGAGAAGAAGATATGGAAACTGGACGATATTATTGTGTTCAAGAAATCTAAGACGGGGAGAAAGAGAGCAAGCGACAAGAAGAGGAGGCCCTCAAGATTTCCATATAGATGTTCAACGTAATGACCATGGTGTTGATAGCGTTTCTTGTTTGGTGATCTAGATTGCTTTTGTTTGGTTTCGGACAGACCTGTTGTTGTTTTTTTGTGCTTTGTTAAAGCGAAGATGGCGCAGTACGTACATCCCAAGCGCATGCCTTCCAATGAAGATCGGATCTACAAGGCCAGGCAATACGAAATGAAATTACAAGATTGCATACAGAATGTGAAAGAATATAAGCAGGCAATGTGTGCAGCTTCATTTGCTGCTGCGTCTGGACCTAAGAATGAACATCGATCATTGTCAGACAAGTTGGAGGCAATCCGAATGTGTAGAGAGAAGAAGCTTCAATGTAGGCGAGCTAGGTTGCAAGCATTATTGGACGGCGAGGAAGAGCTTCTACAAGACGAGCTCAAGACAACCACAATGGGACTCGCTGAGAGAAGGCAATGGTTGGAAGCTCGTGCCAGGGCGTTGAAGCAAAAGAGATTACAAGAGAACGACAAGTACGCGGCAGAGCAACTGAATCGAGCATGGAGAGACAACGCTGATGACATTCGCATACACGATTCAAAGCTTTCCGTGCTTCGTGCCGTCGAAGGTCGTAAAAGGCAACTTGAGGAAGCCGTTGCAAGGAAGATATTGGAGGAAGAAGAAGGAAGGAAGATGGAGGAAACGATGGCACGCGAATGGCACTTGAAAGAACAAGCGTTACTAAGGGAGATCGAGATGAAAGAAGCCAAGAAGATTGAAGCCATTGATATCCTTGATGAACAATTGTATATGATGAACGCTCTTCGGAAGGAGGAGAAGGACGCAGTGAGAGCAGAAATGGCGGCAATGAATGCAAAATGGAAACAAGAAGAAGAGGAGCTCAAGCTTCTACAACATCAGCAGAGATGCTATCAGGTAATATATTACCTTCCTTATTTTCCTTGCGCTCGTGTCCTCCATGTAGTAGTAGTGCCTTCAGAAAGCAGCGTCCAAATGCGCCACAAGGATGATGATGACAACAAGAAGTGTGTGTACCTCCGGTGATGGCAGTTGGAGAAAGCAAAGGCTGTCGACGAGTTCAACAAGAATCAGAAAGGTCATAGAAACGCAGAAACGGCAAGAGACAAACAGTTCGAGGCCGATTGCATGGCGATGACAGCCGCAAGAGAAGCGGCGGAGATTTTGCAAGAAAAGGAATTGAAGGACAGCCAGAGGCGGGAGGCGAAGCAGTATGCAGCTCATTTACAAGCCATCATGGGAAGGCTAGCCGCAGATGAATCGATTAGGAATGCGGCCTACAAAGCTGAAGAAGATGCCGAATGGGCGAAAAAAGAGGCCGGTTGGAAACGTGAAGAGGACCAGCGGAAGCGTTTGTGGGATCGCGTACATGAAGAGAGGCAACAACAATTGTTCGAAAAAGGTGAACCGTTGTTCTTGTTGTGCACAATCTTTCTTCACCTTCAAACCATGTTGGCTTGCACAATGAAGGATCCTTTCAAGCAATCGAAGCTCCTCCTGCCACAAGGATTGTTAAGTATTCTCTGGTTGTTTGCAGAGAAAATTCGATATACGATTGAGGAGAATAAGAGGAATGAACTCGAACATAATGAAAGGATGGCAGCCATGCAAGAGGCTGAAAACAAAATGGCGATTGCTGCACACAAGAAGGTGACATCTCACTTTCTTTCCTCAAAAGATAGCTTGGTGGTAAGAGGGAGAGAGAGAGAGGAGGATTCATGAGAAGCACTTTGCAAAAATTTTGTGGCCTCTATTTGATGCACCCAGAAACAGGCCAAAGTTTGGTACCCCTACATTCTAAGGTCATGTGGGTTCTACTATACAAACATCAAGGGTGGGGGAGGCAGGTTATGTCATTTTCTTGACCACATAATATGACATAATCTTCTGATGGTCGTCATACACTCATAATAATGATCAGAATGTGTCTGTTGAACATGATTTTTTTTTAAACATTCAATCTGCCACCCCAGACCTTAATGTCATGGAATGGTCTTGCCCTTGCCCATTATGTTGGGTGCATCACCTGGCTTGCCCTGATATGCTCACCTAGTGCCTTCCCCAACACAATAGACAGGGGCTTCACTTGGCTTGCCCTGATGTGCTCACCTAGTGCCTTACCCAACATAATGGGCAGGGGCTTCACCATTCCATAGTTCATCCTTGGCACAGCTGAACGATCCACTCGGGCTTCACCATGCTCACCACCATATGTTTCTGATTTTGTATGTTAATATTTATCATCCTTATGGATACCATTTGAAGGGCAGAGCCATAATGTGACAAGTCACTTGTTGTGATTTCTCTCTTTCTATACCCATCCCATCTTCTGCTGAGGGGGATTACCTACCATTTGCAATCTCTCTCTCTCTCTCTCAATATTTGTTTTTGAAATGAGCACAATTATTAAGCAAGTAGACTATTGTTAGAATATCAAAATTTTGGGTGTTCCTCAATTATCACCAAACCTCACCCCATGAACATGGTTTGTTGTCATGTGTGTGTATTTGGAAAATAGACCAAACAAGGACTGTTGGAGGACATTGAGGAACAAATACGCAACAAGCAAGCCGCTGCTATCACAGTCAAAGAACAAAAACGTGTTGAGTTTGAAGGTAAGAGATTCCTTACCACAATCGACCTTATTAGCATTTACCATTGTTCTACTGTCCTCTACTATCAAGAGATTAGAGCTTTTCAAAAGGTTCTCAAATGAAGCACAAGCTGTATTGAACAGCAATAATAATACAGGTGTTGATTGTCTCCTCCTTCCCCTTCATATGACATCCCTATTACACAACTATCGAATCTCTGGACAACAAAGTTGAATCCTCCTCACAAAGAATACAGACCTCTACAGCTGTTGGTAACATGCCTCATTGAACACATACCTGACGTAAATTGCTAAAACTTTGTTCTGTTTGCAGATATTGTGGATCAGGAGAAAAAGTATGCTGACAAGGTGAAAGCGAACATCATATCAATGCCCTTCCCTGAACCCAATTTCAAGCATAAACTTGTGAAGTGGTATGAAGATTAAGGGTTCTTGCCCAGTTATGTCAACCAGAAAAAAATACTCCAAATTTATATATTAAAATAATTTTGGTTGAACTGACTTTTGTAATCTCTAGTTAAACCAACAGCATTCAGGTTGAAGCATTAGAATTCAGGTGCTAAAGATTGACACACACAAAATTAGATCAATGTCACCTTCTCAAAATGGTTTGCACATACATATCTATCAATGTTGATGATTTTGACTACTACAAGCGAACATTTTTGTGCACCTTAACATCCATTTATCACTAAACTTGATGGCTTTTGCACAGCTTGTCATACTAGGATTGTCAATGGTCCAATTCTCCATGACAAAACATGTAAGTACCAATTCCAGGTTCCCATGTGAAGGGTCTCTTCTTGTGTCCTTTGTCATGTGTAGATACATAAAACATCAAAGTAGATAACAATGGCAGGTAGGATAAATGGTCACCTTACAATTGGTAGTGGATTCAATTTGCTGCTACAAGATCATGCTCAATGTTAAAATACAATCCAACTACAACTAGGTTGTCGGATACTTTAATCATCAAGCGTGTTGCAATGCACAAGGTTTCTCAGTCTGACTCCTCCAAAACAAGCTTTTTAACCTTGAAGAAGAGGAGGAGGTTACAATACTCAATTGTGCAAACTTTGCATCATCAATCTTTTTTCACCGTGTGTTTGCCAACCCTAATACTTTGCATGTTTCGAATGTCTTACTGTGTGCACTCAAATGACAGTATAGATTTTGTGGATACATGCAGTTTTTTCATTGCAAGTAATGAATATGTGCAGCATCTCCACACCCATACACCAAGTGAATGCTATGCTTTTGAAATTTTCTCAGGTTGTGCCCCTCTTGCTTGTCTTGTATTCCCTGAAAAGATTCTACAAGCGCACTCTCTGTGATGCCATTGCAGCTAACTCTGTTTGAGCTTTGCAGTGTGTCATGAAATGGACTCTTGACTCAAAAAGAGACTGGCTTTTTGTGGAAGAGTTTGTTTCAATCATGGTCACTGCTGTCAATTATCATCAATTGCCACACATGAGAATAGTCATTGGATTTTGGTGAAAAGCTTTTTTGTTGGTGTTTGCTGCAACAGGGGTTCTCAATTCTCGCTTGCTGTGTTCATGTGCATCATGCATGGACAAAAAAAAGATATGAGGGTTAGCTGTTTTGCTTGTGCATGTAGAAATCTGCCCATATAGTGGAGGGCACATCTTGATACCAAAAAGAAAGCACAGATCTACATCACCTTCAGCACTGAGAATCAACCATTAAAGCTCCGAGGGAAAAATGGCCACAAACAAATCCCAGGTGAAGTGCTACAAACCCTCCAACCTCTGTGTCTGGGTATCTATGTCTCTCTCTCACAGCAAAACAGATCAAAACAGTCGCAAAATCAGGTCTCAGATTTGCACCAGTGGTCAAATCTATGTCTCCCCAGCATCATCAGGCACAACAGCAACGAACCAAGACTCTCACATCAGGGTACTTCTTGCTTCCTGCAGAAGTTTGCACTACAGGAATCAATTGCACATGTTTGTTGCAAGTGTTTTTTCTTCTTTTTTTTTTTTTTGGCTTGCATGATGGTTTGGTGTGTAGCACTGATTCTTTTACTTGCAAAGGGAGGATGTCTCCAGAAGTCAGATCTGCTGCTATGCTTGTACAAAGCGAAGTTCGTGATGCAGGATAGTGAGAGAGAGGGAAGAGGATTTGTAGTACCTTGAAGAACGGTGTCGGGGGCCAGGCCAGCCGGTAGGCATCATGAAGGCCAACAGCTCGCCTTACGTGATGGTCACGGCACCTGCAAGCGCTCACGGATTCAGGTCTTTCATTAGGTCACGACGTTGATGCTGCTGCTACTGCTGTGTTCCAACCAGGTCGATCAGGTTTAGGCTCTCGTCGTCGTCGTCTTCTTAAGAAGATCTTGTTCCTGATGCAGTGAGAAGACGATCTTCTTGGCTGGCAACGGATGGTGGTAACAGTGAATAAGAAGATCTCGGGAGAAGGGGAAGCAGATCTTCCTGGAGATGGCGGAAGGCGATCGTCACCGAATAACGGATCTTGTAGAATCGGCCACCATGTCGCCGGCCAAGAACCTGGACTTAGGTGTGCTTCACGACTTCAAAGCCATAGTCCGAGCATCAGACGCTAATGTCCGCATCGCTTTCGACCTCCTCTTCGACAAACTCAAGAAGAACAACTCCCAGGTTCTCCTTCTTCTTCTTCTTCGCCAGTTTGTTTCCAAACCATCTCTCTCTCTCTCTCTCTCTCTCTCTCTCTCTCTCTCTGTGTTCTGTAGACTACTGCAACAGCTTCTTGACTCAGCTCTTTCTGGTTTTTCCTCTCTGGTGTTTGTTTCTTTGCCCCGAGATTTCTTCCCACAGCCGGGGAGAAGAAATTTTTCTCAAGTTGAGAAGGAAATCTTGCCGGGCTTTGCATGCTGTGTGGTGGCAGGTGCGGTACCTCACGCTGCTGCTGATAGATGAGCTCTTCAGACGCTCGAAGCTCTTTCGCTCACTTCTGGTTCCCAAATTCGAGATGTTCATGCTTCTTACCATAGGTTACAGAGCTGATTACACTCTTCCAAAGCCATCTGATCGAGCCACTCTGCTGCGAGCCACGAGCATGGAGTATGTTGAGAAATGGAATGAGATGTTTGGGGTGCATTACAAGCCAGTGCACCTCGGATATGAGTATTTGAAGAAGACTCTTAGGCTTCAGTTTCCAAATGTGAGAGAAGCTGCTGCAATGGCTGAACGGCAGCGACAAGAGAAGGAGGAGAGAACACAGGTATTTTATGCTTTCAGATCCAGCCAAGGATTAAGGTTTAGGGTTTATGGACTATCTGTGTTGGAGCCTGAACCCTTTTTGCTTGTATGCAGGTACTTCTTCAGAAGAAGTATGAGAGTTTGATACAAGAGTTCCCTGATTGGAAGGCTGAAATACAGTCGACAATGGATCAGATGACAGAGTGCTTCAAGATACTTGTCCCAGAAGCTGTGCACCACCAAGGAGCTGCTAAGGAAGGAAATTTGAAGAACATAGGGGAACAAGAAGAGGAGGATGAGTATGAAGAGTACGGGAATTCAAGTCTCCGACGCCAACTCCATCAACAAGCTGTGGAAGAGAATGATTTGCCAGAAAAGCCGGTATAGAAGTAAAACCACTAGCAAGAGTTCTGATGTCTAGTTCCAGCCATGACCCTCGCAAGCTCTCTTCCAGGGGAAACACCTTCTTGTAGAACTTAGGAGTTGCATGTCTCAATAGTTTGCAGTGATGGCTTCTTGATGAATTTTTCAATGTCAATTCTTGATGTAGATTTGTTGATGCAGCGGGAGACAGGCGAAAATGCTACCATTTTTGCAACACTGAGGGACTTGTACAAGCTTTTGATGATGCGGCATCTACCCAGCACACAAGAGTGGCTATCAACTCTCATGAGGGTTGATCCCCCCCAGGAGAAACAACAGCGTGATGTCTTCCTGAAGGAGGTCATAGATCTGCGAAGTCAGTTGCTGGCATTCCGCAAGCACTGTGAGGACCTGGGTATTGAACTCTTGGAAGTGGGACAGGCAAGCAAGGCTTTGACTACTGTGGAAGATGAGGGTGAAGATGACATTATCTGGGAGGAGGGAGGTAGTGGGTTCAGTTTTGCTGAAGCAAAGAGTGTTTCTCAGTCTGTTAAGGCTGATGAAGGTGAGTCTTTCATAAAGCCACTGGTAGGAAGATTTGCAAGAAGCTTGTGAGATGTTGTGCCATGATTCTCATTGAAATACTTTGTTTCCAGTCTGGTATGGTTGCATTTGAACTGTTTCTGGTGTGACTCCTCTTGGTTTTACTGTTGATTTGCAGAAGTAACCAAGAAAGCAGCAAGAGATGTAGCTGGTGCCAGTACAAGCAACTTGTCTCTGATTGACCAGAAGCTTACATCCCACGAGATTGATGAGGGAACAGGTCTGAGACATGAGCTATTGAAAGAGGCTCCATTGCTCTCATGGGGTGCCTTCTTGGACACGTGGGGTGGTAGTAGTGACATGCCAGCGAATCAGCGTGGCTTGCAGCTGGAGAATCACTGGGGTAAGGTGGATACAGAAGCAATCATTCCCGCTGAAAAAATTGCAGAGTTGAATGTTCGCTCTAGTTACTACAAGCCTGTGAAGACAGAGATTCAGCCATGCCTGGCACCATTGCGGAATGGAGGCCTCTGCCAAAGAAGGGATTTACATCGGTGTCCTCTTCATGGACCTATAGTACCTCGTGATAAGAATGGAGTTCCTGTTGGAGACAAATGCAAAAATGAGCAAGAGTCAGAAGAACACCACATTGGTCAGATTAAGAACGCGTTGCTGGATGGTAATAATGGTGCAAGCTCTAGTGCGCCAAGAGCAAGCAAAGATGGGGATGATCTTGAACTTTCACTGGCATCACAAGCAGACATAGCCACCCAAGCTATTGCAAATGTCAGAGAGAGAGATAAAGTTGACTTGAAGAGGAAAAGGGAAGAGCAAGCCAAGGCCAAACTGACACAATCTCGCAGAGATCGAGAGCACAATGAGGCAGTGCTGCGGTCAGCTGCCATTTCACACAGCAGGCAAGGATTTGGTGAAGCAATCGGCGAGAATTTGGATGATTCATTCATGGAAGATGAAGGTGGCTCTCGAGGGAAGAGGAGGAGGGCTAGGGGTGGGTTAGCCACACTCCTGAAGAGAAAGCCCACAGCAAAAGACAGACTTGCACAGAGACTTCTAAGTGGTCGAGTGAGAGATGCCACTATAAACCAACTCACAAGAGATGAGGATGCCAACTATAGGGAGGCTTTTCCTAATCAGTGGTAAAACAATTGAGAAGAACATATCCATGTCTTGAGATGTTCCACAGGATTTCCCCACTGCTGCTAAGCTTCTGGTGAAGACAGTTAGTTTTCTGTGGAACTAATGCCGGTTACATTGAAGATTTCTGTTCAGCAAGAAGTATTGAAGCTGTTCAAGATTATGTAAGCACTCCATGCTTCATCCTCCTTTTCTCTCTTGCCAATCAGTAACAATTTTGGATGCCATTATACATTTGCAATTGATGTAAATTCAATTACCACTTGTAGGGTGCGTACATAGATTCACTGTTTTTGCTGTGTTCTTTTCTCTGTCATCAAAATGTCTTCAAGCTTCAGAGGGTTGCTATTGAGAATTTTTTTAGGGTGTGCTTAACCCTAAAAATGAGATCACTGGGTACTTGATTGTTGCAATAGTGAGGATGTGCAGGTTGTCTGTTGAGCTATGATTGATCCCATTGTGAATGGGTGACATGAGTAATCAGTTCAGCATGGAAGTCTCCAGAACCAAGAAGGCAAAGGTATGCCACTGTATAGGTTTCCTTCTTGATTTTTATTTTTTTTCCTTGGGTTCCCTGTCATGACAATGAAGGAGATTATTTGATTGCCACCTTGAGCAGCCGCCTAGTATCATTGTCAAGTTGCATTAGTATAGTTCTCTTCAACATTGATCTTCTTGCCTTTGCCATCAAAATTTATGGTTTACAGGTGTTTGATTGGGTGGTATCTTGTTTGAGGGTGAGCATGAGCAAAGTCAAGGATTGATATTCATAACCATGTTCATAACACAAATTAGTTCAATGGAATTGAAAGAGGATTGTGATAGTAGTGCCTTTTGGCCCTCTTGAGATAGGACCTTACTTTCAGAAGACAGTCTCTTAGGTAGAAGGCAGTTGTTCAAGGTTTTCCATTTCTCTGTAATAAGTTGTCATTGAATTTTCAACTCACATGTTTTGTATGATACAAAGGGAGCAGTCAACTGACATGTTTCAAATCATGCAAATCAATTGCCTGTTATAGAGCCTGTCCTAAAAGTTGCCCACAATCTGGTGCATGTGAAATACTTAAAGCTTGTTTTATTGACTGTGTCTTGGGTATTGTGAGGCATGCAGGGGGTGTCAAGTTCTCAAGCAAAGTCAATGGTACAGCACAATGAACAGGTTGGCAGCGAGCAGCCTCAATACTATCAAAAGCACAAGTCTTTCAACAACATAATATGATGGCCTACTTCAAAGATTTGCACTTGTATGCTTCTCTTCTACAATTGAAAGTTGGACCTAAATTGGAGCTATATGTCATTTTCAGCAGACCATATTGCCTTATTGTATCATCATTATGGTATATGTTCTGCATCAGATTTGGGAAGAATTCAAGACACATCAAAGAAGAATTCATTCCAAAGAATTATGGTTACACATCATGGTGCAACCTCTAGAAAGAGGTGTTCAAGTATTGGGGGAGTGCAAGCCAAGAACCAAGGGCCTTCGATTTTGTCATTCACTCCAAAGAATCTCCCAAGTTTATGGACAACTTATAAGCACTAGTTCAAAGCTCAGCTAGAATTGTACAAACTTGTAAGTGAATTATGGGGTTAATGGTTCAGGGTTTTATGTTATGGCAAAACTCCCATCAGTTTGTAAGTTTTATAAAAAAGTTAATTACAATTCTAATATTCTCAAAGGATATTGAAAGCTTGAAAAAAATAGATATGAAACATAGATACCTGTCAAACCATGTTTCATATCATGACCTGTTTCACACCATATGGAGTTGTGATAGAAATAGAGCCTACAGAAAACAGGGAAGCTAACCCTGCCCATAAAACAGCCAGTGGAAGCACTTGGTACTTTATGGCAGGTTCAAGCATCCAAACTTCAAACTAAGAACTTCTCTTTGTGGATCTAGAACTTCTCATCTAGAAGCTTGCAGTTCTATGGAACACACCCATCCATTGTTGCACACATAGTACTACGGATGTCACTCACACATAGGGCCAAGTTTGGGCCAAAATTTTGTGTGCAAATCCTACACCAATAAGTGTAGTTTCTTCCCTATGGGCAGAGCCAATAAAAATCTCATATAGGGCAATATGGAAACAGAGCATCAGGTACTAACAGGTGTTCACCATGAGGCATCCATCAAAGCCCATATCCATATGACAATTGATAGAGAAAGAATAGAGAGAATGAAGAAAGACTATCACCATTCAACATAAATGCACAAGTAATGTGCCAGAACCCCGTCTGTTAGTATGAGGAGGAGGTTGCAAAGGCCGAAACTGTCCACAAAAATGTTAGGATTTGTGCACCCCTGAGTAGTAAAATCAGAGAAGCATATGTCAAGAAATTCCATTTCCTTGTTAAAACCTCCTTGCAATTTGCATGTCTTTTGCATGGACTTCATGCAAAATACATGCAACATTTCACTGCTAGCTCACTATACCAACTCTCAAAAACAACTCGAGGCACCAATTTGAATAATCTCATTTGGCCACAATTTTTTTTCTTCATGCCTAGACACAAGCCAGAGAGGCTATTACATCATTTGAAGTGCCAGTTTACTTGAGTGAGCTCCTCAAAACAATTCAAGGCTCCTATTCTACCAATGTCCTTGGCCACATAGGCTCTTTTTCACCCCTAGGCACAAGCCTATTTCACAAACCCTGTACATTTGTGTATATTTTCTACACTAATACTATAACTCTGGTCTCTGTATAACAGAGAGCGTTTAAAAAGCAATGACAATAAGCTATAGAGACTGGAAAGGATTTTTCACCTTCCTATAAAAGGCTATTTCAATATTCAAATTTGAGGAAGACACAAAAACGATCAATTGTCAAATTTAAAGACATGAATACTTCATTGAAACAGTAGCAGGAATATAAGAACCTTTGCTGCCTGTGAAGGAAAAACCAAAACCAATTTTAGATTACTTTACAGCAAGACTGAAAGGAAAACAAACAAGGGGGGTTGAGTTTTTATTTAATTATAATTCAAAATTTGTAACCAAATCCTGATCTAAAGTGCACCAAATAAGCAGTTCTTTAAAATGTACACAATATACATGTTGGATCCTTTATAAGATTTGTGATTTGAACCATGTGTTATACACCCAGATGTATTATACACAACTATGTCACCCAATGTGAAGCAAAGCGAGTTGCTTTGGAAAAGATTTCTCATCTTGATACACATCCTGATTAGTTTCTTGAAGAGAAGGCAAAGTAAGTGATGTAACAGTAGATTATGCCACTGTTGATGTTTTCCAGCCTGATGTAATCCCTTGGAAAAAGCGCTCAGAAGACTTTAAAAAGTTGCTCAAAGGAGAGCTGACTTGCTCAGTACTTGGAGATTTTGAAGATTTTGAAGTGGAAGAAGATGTCTCTTTGACACCAAGAATTGGGTAGTTGCGCGTGATTGTCTCGACAGTCTTCTTGTCTACAGGATTGCCTGACTCATCAGCAACATAGAATACATCCATGGCCTTGTCACCATGGGTGGAAACATCGGCGCTGATCACTGATAAACCATTCTCCCGAAAGATCCGTGTAACATCTGACAACAGTCCCACTCTGTCACTTGTGCAGAGCTCTAACCTCAGGCCCTGCAAAACAAAGCACACACAAACAGAAATTTTGTGTGAGATCACATTGGATGCAACAAAAACTCCTCATTCAAAGTGATTGGTTTCGCAAAGAATCCTCAACTTTGTACCTTTGAGGATCTGCGCTCAATTGCCGCCTCCAAGCACTTCTTGACTTGCTCTTCTGCATCTGGACTTAGAACTTGACCATCCATCTGGCGAATATGAAATTCCTGGAAAATGACCCACAATGCTAGATCAGAAACTTGGGTCTTTTAGAATTGTTGTTGCTGCTGTTTTCCCTCATAATAATTCCTTCACTTTGAACTACTTGCAGTGCATAATTAAGATGAATTCAAGGAACCTAAACCCAACAAAGAAACCCACAAAGAAAAAACACAAGAAGCTGAATATATTAGCTTTGCAGGTGCTGACTTGCAAAACTAATTTGTTTCATGGGTCTGAGCTTCAAAACCGTGAGTTGGCTTTTTCCTTTGAAAGTGATATACTTCATACTTTTGTTGAGATTTGCATTCACCTTCAAAGAGGAAAAAGGGGGAGCAGTGAAGATTCCTCTACCTGGACTGCCCATGGACCACTGGCAGGTTCCAGGGTTGCAGTTGCATGGAAGACCACATATTGCATATCAGTTAAAGTGCAAACAGTGTCAAAAAGAAGCTTTGGACGGTCTATACACCGGACATTTATAACAGAGTAGCCTCGTTCACGGGAAGTTTGAACTGTGATTGTCGGCTTGTCTTTTGCAGCTACGGGCTTGGACCTTTCAAGCTGCTCACTATCTTCATAATCTTTGTCAGCAAGCATCAGCTGATGTAAACGTCTTTCAGTATGTGTGGCACCTTCAGCCACATTAGTTCGTGCAACTCTTGTCTCATCATTGTCACCTTGCATTACAAGGTGAAGCTTCTCTTTTATGGCCACCAGCTTCTTCACATTGTGTATGGGGCCTGATGTGTCTTCATCTGTTATGTAAACCATGCATGCAACTCTCCTGTTGTGTGTCCAAAATTCTGAAGCATGAACCCTGCAATTCATTTCTGTGAGGACTGCAAAAATCTCAGAGAGAAGCCCAGGTCTCTCTGTCCCTGTAAGCTCTATGACAGTGTGCTCAGCAATAGAGCCAGCTCCCATAAACTTCCCAGCAGCACACCTTGAAAGCTCAGCTGACACTTTGCTCTTCCTTGTTACCAAAGCCTGCAACCGAAAAAAAAATAAAGGAAAGTTCAAACAAGAGTATATCCAGTCTCGGAAACAGTAAAAAACACTCAATGATTAGATATGGAAACACACCTTGTTCTGCATGAACTTGAATCGCTGAAAAGCTAGAGAAATGCTTGGAACTTCAAAAATGGATTCAGTTAACTAAAGAAGAAGTTGACCTTATGGATGTTTTCCAGGACATCTGCTTCCCATATCTTGTTCCCTTGTTGGTCTGTGACATGAAACACTGGACCCCAAAGGATGGGACATGTCAGATGGGAAAAGCACATGCCACAAAGTTAAAGCATTCAACAACCCAACAAAGTTTGATGTTATTTCCAAAACACAGCAAGAGATTTTCATTCTCACCATCCATGAACCATCCACCATCAGATGCAATATATGCCTTTGAGATACTCAAATCAAGATCTGTCAGCTCTTGAACAACCTCAAGCAGAATCCCATGCTTGTTTGCACTGTTCACCTGTGTGGGCAGAATCAATTGATCAATTAGAACTCAGATAACCTTGCATTGTTCAACTGTTTTTCTATCAGAGGAATTCAGCAGTACAAAAAGCCACTCCTTTGAAATCTTCTGTTGCAAAACATCTTCTTGTACAAAGTCAGTACCTTCACAAGAGTTGCATCAGCATGAGAGTCGTTGTCAATCACTACCCTGCACAAGCAAGAAATGTTTGATGCACTTCACCAAAATTCTGATATGAGTGTCACATGCAATGTTTATCAGGTGCAACATCTACTCAAAAATGAATTTTGCAACAAAGACACAGAGATCAAAATACAGAGAAGGACAGTGAGTCTCCAACAATGCAAGGCATAAATTCACATATACATACCGAGGTGGGTTGATTCGTGAGCTCAATGATTCATAATCAGGGTCAAAGTAAGGCCAGCTTGCAGCACGCATTGGTGGAAGAGCAGACATATTTTTTGAACACCTACAAAACAAAGCCTTTCAGTGATTTCATATGTTACACAGCCAAATTCTTGTTTCTTCAGGTGTGTGCTTGACATTCAAATTGACGTATAAGAAACTCCATGAAAACCCTTTTGAATGTAACAACTGTGTTGTCAGATTTCTGGCCAAACGCAACCACCAACATGATAAAGAAATGAGCCATAACCTTGTGAGTGTTTTTTTTCACTCACAAAAGTATCAGGCCTTCATCACCTTCCATCACTTTCATCATGAATGTGGCAGCAACTTGTGACCATTATTTTTCTATCATCAAAAGATGCATGAAGGTATTCCATGATTCTGTATGGTGATTTCTTCAGTGGCCAGGCAAGGTTAAGAATTAAAACATAAGAGTGACCCACATGATGCACATATGATGTGGAATGATCCATCATCATCCTTTCATTTTGAAGTGGACCATGAGACAGACAAGATGCAAGGGAAGAAATATCTCTCATAAGACTTGAGAAATCTGTAAGGGAAGAAAGAAAGCACAAAAGAAATTTCATTGCAGCAGTCATGACATGACAACTGCACCTCTGAAGAATTGAGGCAGGACACAAAACCATGATCTGTCTGTCATATCAAAAGACACATAATTCAACCACTACCAAAGAGATCATCTCTTGATAGAAAGAAAGAAAAAATTGTCAAGAAAAGAAAAGAAAAGGACAGCCAAGGAGGAGTGCCAAAACAAAATACACTAGCTCAGAGTCCAGAGTCCAGACCACCACCCAACAACCTGACCAGTGAGCATCCTTTAACTCTTCAAGAAAACAAGGTACCCATAAAACCCCTTTGTGTGTATGTGTGTATGTGTGTGTCTCTCTCTCTCCCTCATGTCAGAACTCAAACCAGAAACAAAGCAGGAAACATGAACTGAAAGGCATTGTGAAAGAGAATACCTTAGTTAGAGGTACCTTCTCTGTTCACAGATTCGTGTGCAAAGACTCTCCGACTGCGTCAAAAGACGCCCTTCCTTCTTTCCTTCCTTCCTCTTCTTCTTCTTCTCCACCCACAGCAGCAAAACCAACAAAAAGAATTTTGCTACTTGCAAGCACCCATTTAACAACGAAGCCGAATCTCCTACCAAAAAAAAAAAAAACTCTTCTCAAAAACTTCTATGACAGAATTCACAGAGAAAAAACAGCAACCAACCACCAAGAATGAACACTAGTTTATGCCAGAAATGAAATTCTTCTTCCTCCGCCTTGCAACACCTCCTCTTCGTCCAACAAATTCGGTTGCTGTGTGTCTGTGTCTCTTCAACAACAAAAGCAATCGAACACGGCGGAAACACAAGCACCCACTGCGACAAAATTATTGAAAAGGGCAACAAACAACAATTAACAACAACAAAGAGGGGAGGAACAGCATCGGTAGCTCTTCTGACTCTGAAAAACTCATCCTCCCGGATTCCCGGAGGCGGCGAATTCTCAAGATTCCTCCAGATTTCTTGGCTCCTTCCTCCTGGGAAGGAGACAAACCGCGATTTCGTGCCAAGAATGAGGGGACAATTCTACTGTCCAGAATCGGTAGGGGAGGCCGACCATTCTAGCATTATGCAAGAGACAGGGTTGAAATTTTCAGCAGAATATGTATGTAGCAGCTAGCTATCTTACTTTACTGCAGTCTAGTTTCTAAAATATCCCTCTTTTCTTAGATTTTTTTTCGACTGGAAAAATTATTTTTTTAAAAAAGAGAAATATTATAATAGTTGTTGGAAATTGACACACAGATCAATCAGAGAATATACGTAAGTAAAAATAGAGATTTACAAGGAGCTCTCCACCCAAGTTTAGATTCACATAGGCTAAGATGTTACAGACTTTTATGGTTCACCCTTGAGCTCAGTCTCCCTTTATGAACCTCACATGTCATGGGTTATTTAACTAACCTTAACTCAAGTATCTCATAATTCCAAAAGTTTAAGTGCATGAAACACAAATATTTAAGAAAAAAATAACTTATAGAACATTGTCATCCGACAGTAATACGATAAGGATTTCATAATAAAAATTATACAAAAAATTTGAAAACTTTCCCCCAAAAATGGAAAAAAAAGGGTTGAATTTACACTTTTCAAAAAAAGCTTTGCAAAAAAATTCCCTATTTTTTGGTCCAAAAAACTACAAAATTTGTTAAAAAAGAAACACCTTGGTAGTACCTTGCCAGCTTTGACACGAACTATATTATTTTGAGAAATGTTGCAATTTTCAAAACAAAAAATCACAGAGCAAAAGTTTGTGAAGGAAAGTGAAAAAATATCTTAGAATATTATATTTTTCAACATGAAACTTCAACTTCAATTTAATGCACCAAATTCAATAAGCAACCAATTATTCAGTGCTTGGGTTACATATTGATTTTCTGTGGAAGCCTGGTAAACCCTAAACCCTAAACTACTAGGTAATGCTCCTACCACCTGTTCAGGAGTCCAAGGATAACCCATGGATCAACTTCAACCCATCATTACGTAGGAGTTCAAGGATGATCCATCGATCAACTTCAACCCCTTATTTATTGTCCACGGATAATTCATCCATCAACTTTAACCCATTATCAGGAGTCCAACAATAATTCATCCATCAACTTTAACCCATTATCAGGAGTCCAACGATAATTCATCCATCCCGTTCAAACGCATGATTATTGGGGCAAGTGGATTGTATGTAGGAGACACTTTAGACCAGTAGGTGTGAAATATCGTTTGGAGCAAAAACAAAAAGTGTCACATGTAATGGCCATTGGGAGGACCCCAGCCAAGTTGCAGGTTGCCACTAGCTGGGTCTGAACAAGGCATATTACCTGATTGTGCAACATGGTTTAAGCACTTGCCCAACACTTGCCCAACCATAGATGATCATAGCACCAATGGCAAGTTCAACAATTCAGTGTTAATACATGATTCCATGTCTAAAAACAGAATATTGTGGAGTTTTCCTGCACTTCATAGAGCGACAGACCATTTAAATCTGTACGCCAGTACCAACAATTTGTTATCAATCACCAATCAATATGAACCAACTCTATTTAAAGGTGTTTCTAAAAGTCACAAATTGCTAATCATGTATAGTGTACATTAGAAGTTTTTGCATTATCATAATGATCTTGGCAGATGTGCATAGTGTATTTTCAAGGTGTTTCTAAAAGTCACAAACAATTTCCCCATAAGCCTGGAGCAAAAGGTTTCCTGTAAGGAAATAGGAAATTTTTTCATAAGCTAATATGGGCTGATGTTAATATGCTGGAAATGTTTGTGTAAATGCATCTGGGCCCTTAGCCATTATGCAGGAAAAGGCACTAATAGTAGTGCCTTCTCTTATACATACTACACGTTTCATCTGAAATTTAATATGAAATGGTATTTATTCCTTCAAAGTGAAGATGTTTTTTAAGATCTATAAATTGTGCACAAGAGACAACGATCTCCAAAATGGGTCATAACTTACAAGAGAAAATGATTGTTTTTGATTGGTCTAGATGATGATTGATAACATTTAAATAAATTCTCATTTTTTTTATTGTTCAAGTATTCATATTTATTGGTGAGGATGGGAAAATAATCAACACTCCAATGGGAAGATGCACTGGCTATTTTGTCCATGGGACCAGCCTGCGAAAATTGTGGGAAGTTGGCATAAGTGTACTATTAATGCAATGTGCACAAATTTTGTCACAAATAATGAGTTCTCATTATTTTGCCACAAATACAAGCAAGAGGGATATGTATCTTTCAGTCTGCTACAATTACTTGAATTTTAAAACAACCATGTACCCGTCAATGTGATGCTTTTATTTGAATTTTTAAAGACCCATGTTTTTGTGAGCATGGCATGGTTACTTGAATTTTTAAAAGAACCAATAGTTCCAGTTTTTAATATATTCCAAGTCAATGTTTCCAATTCTTCCCAGGACCACCGCCTCCAGTTCTTTTGGGGAAAAATCAAAATCAAAGAACCACCAGTTGCATTTATTTAAAAAGCCCTAAAGAACCTGGGGTTTTTTTTTTTACGATAGAACTGGTACAAAACCGACAGTTTTATGGCCAAGCTTAGAAAAACATTCAAGGATTTTCCAAAAACTGAAGTACTTTCATTGAAAAGCATAATTAGCTGAATAACGTTAAGCCATTACCCATTTTTTACTCACACAAACAGGGTATATAGTTGTGAATACCCAGACCACCAACTTTATCAATCCTCCTTATAACCCCCTATATGACCCAGATGGAAGTTAGAACTAGCTATATGAGGTAATGATATACCCTTACAAGTTAACCCATGGATAAACATGCTGGATATATTTGCAAAAACCAACCCAGATACCCACAAAACACTGGCATGTACACATTCAACACCACTGCTATTTTTAGGTTAAGTTGTCTTTATTTCCATCATGGC
>Ga0116229_10002873_pt1 | contig 28160 bp, 20 predicted proteins | sample S1TSphgellanicum_3_FD_87313 | JGI IMG/M metagenome (GOLD analysis project Ga0116229, IMG submission 87313) | Host-associated microbial communities from peat moss isolated from Minnesota, USA - S1T2_Fc - Sphagnum magellanicum MG | ecosystem: Host-associated > Plants > Peat moss > Unclassified...
GTTTTTTTTTTTTTTTTTTTTTTTTTTTCGCCAATTTCTAATACAAAGTCAATACCTATTTTTCTTTCTTTTTTGGCAAAACTTTATACTTGTGAAACCTTAAGGCTTGTTCATTAACTCCTGGCAATTGGACCCACTCAACCAATAATAAATAAATAAATAAATAAATTGATAGATTTTTTCTAAGGTATTTGAGCATGTTTTCTTAAGTGTTTTTTTTCAACAAAATTTTATCATTTTTTGAACCAAAAAAATTTGGTATTCTTTTGGGATTTTTGAGGATTTTTTTTTTGGTCAAGTGTAAAATTCAACTAATTTTGCTATAATTTCAGGAAAATAAAAATAAAAACTTGCAAAAATAACACAAAATTGGAAATAAATAATTAATTAAAAATTAAATATTAAACCCTTGTGTCCATTAAGAACTAGGGAGACTTTTCTCTTTTCTATTTTGTGGTATCTCGTGAGGGTTCATTATTTCACTAGACCTTACAATTTTGTAAAATTTCGATCAACAAGTCAATTGTGACCTTATGGATTTTGTAAGATGCCACTTCTTAATATAACTTAAAGAATTTTTTTAAATTTTTTTCCATCTTTAATTAACTTTTTTTCTTTCTTTAGAGATTTATTTCCTTCCAAGCTCAAGAAAAGTCTCCCATTTCTTTATGCATTTACATATTTAAAACCTAATGTTCATCCCTTTAACTCCTTTGCAATTGGATTTTGCTCCATGTAAAATAATTGACCAAAAAAATATTTAATTCAATGGAGTGCCCATTACACTTATGTGATTATTAGAGTGAAAACCTTGAATTGTTGTGAGGAGTTCTATTCAATAAAGTGGCACTTAAATTGTTTTAATAACCTCCTAAGCTTGTGCCCTACGTGTGAAAAAGTTGACGGCAATGAAATTATTCAAATTAATGTGTTTAATTAGCTTTAAGAGTTGCCTTAGTGAACTAGCACTTAAACCACGACACTTGGGCCAATTTGACATTAATTAAATTATTTCTGAATTTTTCAAAAAAAACATAATTACATAATAATTATGTCCAATTTTTATTTTTTTAAAGAAAGTATTTTGTATTTTCCCTATGTTTTTTTTTTTGGGTTACCCAACCCCTTTAATTCCATGAAAGTGTAATGGGTGTCAATTTTTAGTTTATTTTAACATTCAACTAATGAGAAAAATAATTATGATTTTTTCATTATTTTAAAAGTAGACTCCTTAACCCTCTCCTCCACCCCTATTTTCACTTAACCAATTGTTAAACATGAAGACATATATCACTTCATGGATTGGCCAAGGTCACTTGGAATTTCTTGTTCAAATTTTAAAGACTATGTTACCAACAAACATATAAACAAAGATTTATTTGGATTTTATGGATTTTCCAAAATCCAATTAAAGGTTTTCACCATGGCTATCCAAAAAATGCAAAATTTCTTTCTCATGGAACTTATTGTTGAAAGTAAAGACAATGTAACATACATCATAATTATTAATAAACAACCATGCTTTTATTTTTATTTGTAAAAGTGATTAATCTCTTTTGACATAAAACATATTTTAGCTTGGAAAAACACATGTTTCAATTTCTTTTTTTTTTGCTATTTTTTTTTAAATTTGAAAAGAAGATTCTTGATTAACGCAATGATAATAATATAACTTCACAATGATTTTGTATGTGGTATCATGTTGAGTCTATTGTATATGCATCTTCAATTAGCTCCATGCTTCATTTTGGTTCGTGGAAGTGGGTCAAAATCAAAAAAAAAAAACAGTAAGGACTACAAATATGTTACCTTTTAATTAGAGAGGATTGGATTTGCTTGATTTTTAAGTAAAAGTTGTGATTACATTAACAAACTTTTAGTTGAAGGCTTGTCTCAAAAACACAAGTCATGAATTTTTTTCAATCAACACAAAATTGATTTTATCTAAATGGAATAACTTGCCATGGCTTACAAATTTTAGTAACAATATCAATAAGGATGGTGTGGTGGGCATGAAATTTCTTTGTAATGGTATGTATGACTCTCAATGCTTCTTCTAATGTTGTTCAAAAAACTTATTGTCACATCAAACAACTTGGGCAATGGCTTGACTCAATATTGTAAAATCTAACATTGTAAACAATAAGTCATAATTAACATCATTATGTAATCCAATTTAGAAATTATTCATAAGTGTAATTACATCTTATGAAATATTACATGCCAATTGTTTGAACTCATATGCATACACAATTCCTATGCAAGGTCCTTGGTAAAGCACTTACAACTTGCCTGTCGATGTGCATTCTTTGTCTAAATCTCAAAAAATGACATTGAATTTTCCAACAAATGCTTCAAAATCATTCATCAATGGAAATTGTCATTCCAATAAAAGCATAAACCATGCTAAGGTTGTGCTTGATAACAAAGTGCCAATAAAACCAACTTGAGCTTTGCCACTTGGATAGTGATGTGGGTGCAACCTAATGACTAAACACACTTGATTAAAAAACTTTAAAACTTTGAATGCATCTCATCAAAGTTGTCAAAAAGACAAATTTGTGGCCCTTGTGCCTAGGGTGGTGTTGTAGCAACACACTGCAATAATGTCAATGTTTGAGTGTTTTGGAAATGAGCAATGGACTCACGAAATGATTGATTTTTTTATTGCATGTGTTTAAATATGACAAGGACTTCTTCCATGGACATGACCATCTTTTTTCTTAATGTAGACATGATTATAAAAACACATGAGATGTTACTTTGACAAAAGTTGAGTGATCCACAACTTCAATCACATCCAAGTGAACAATTCATAATGTTTAAAAAAATTATTACGCTTTGAAAAAGAGGGGAATTCGCACTTAATTTTTGAAAACCAAATTATATGGATGACAAAAATAGATGTAAGCTTGATGGGAATCTATTGAAACTGTGACATGCATGGAAACTATGAAAACAAATGATGAAAAGACAAACCTGAGTCTAACACATAAACCATAGAAATTAAAACTAAACCACATGAAACAAAAAACAAGAATATGAAGTGTGCAAACAAAAATGCAAATAAATTTTTATTATGATAAAGTGGGGAAATGTAAACGTAAAAGGAACATACAAAGGTTATTCAACAAGATCGTACCTTAACCTAGTGTTGAACAAATTGAAAATAATGGGGGTCCTACTTGTATTTATACCATTTTGGAGACCTAGTTCAAAGAAACTTTCATGTGCCCACCAACTAAGGAAGCTTCTTAAAAGTTTTCAAATTACAAGCACAAACTACAAGTTAATTAGGATTAAACTACGAATGAACTAAAAAAACATTGCGAGTCAACTAAAAGTTAACTAAAAAATAGTTGAAAATTAATTGAAAATGGATTAGAAGAACTACGACTGAATGAGAAGTGAACTAAAAGTCAACTAGTAGGAATGAACTATGAATTAATTATATAATGAACACAAATTAATTACGAATGAACTACGAGTGGACTACAAAATCATGGATGGAAATCCATGTGAATAAATTTCAATCATCATGTGATCATGTTCAATGTTAATGTCAATGACAACTTATGTGAATCACAAGTTCAAAGTTAACATTTCACCTTGGTACTTTTTTAAAAAATTGTTGGTCTACATGTTGTGGTAATGGTAGGAATGTGAGGCTCACATTAAATTTGTTTCCATTTGTTTGGTAGTATTGGTTGTGATTATATAATCTTTTGTTTTATTGGATGCAAAGATTTTACAATTAGAACTTTTGTCAAATTTGGGGGTGGAGGTGATGTCCATCATCATTGTTCCATCCTTGAAAATTTCTTTTCAATTGGCATTACATCAAGTTTGATAAAAGATGCCCATTTATTGTGTCCAAATGTAAATCATTTATTGTGTTCCAATTTATAATATTATTGATGATATGATTGGGTACTTGGATGATCCATATTTTAACCACAAATAGAATAAAATATGTTCTATATGATGGCATAAAATTTTTGTATGAAAAATCACCAAATGTTGTGGAATTGATGGTAGAATTTTGAATTTTTTTCATTAAAGAGGTTGCATTAATAAGGAAGATCAAATTAATTTTGTTAATTACAAAATTAGATTCCAAAGATTTGAAAAGAAGTATAGGAGATATGGGTGCAAAAAAAAGACATTATTTAAATTTTTAATAGGGTTTTGGCACTCCAAATGAGAATATGTCATTCTAAAAATGTCAAGGTAGTCATGCATTCCTTTTTGGTTTATACTTGAACATAACATTCAAAATTCGTTCAATTGGTTTAAATCTTTCATTATATAACACTTATTAATTGAAAGCCTACACATACATATCCCCTTTCATTCTTTAGCATTTTAAAACATTCATTTTGTTGAGTCTTTGCTTCAAGACTTAGGACACAAAATAATTGGATGTCATGGTTCCTATTGTACTACCCTAACCATGAATGCACTCAAGACCATTTATTAGTCATTTCGGTCAAATTAAATAATCCATGTGGCATTTAAATATAGGACCATTTGTTGGTCACCTTTGTCAAACCAAAGAGCCCATGTACCACCTAGGTATACATCAGAAAAAAATCTTGTCCTTTTCGACCCTCACACATTATGACTATTGTTTGATTTGATTACATTTGACCAATTACATTATTTTTATTTTTATCATGTTGAAACCATTGTTCATAGGTTGCATTTTACACTTACCATAATTTATTAAAACATGCATAACAATTTAAAACTTCACAATATTTGTACAGGAATGAGTTAATGACTTTTTTCACATCTTTTCAATGGTCAACATGTGTACATGAATTAAAACATTCACTTTTAATATGTTAAAATTATTAAACATAAGTTGCATTTAAAATTTATTATAATATATTGAAATGCATGCAACTTAATGATTTACCAATTATATTTGAATGGTTTATTGAGTTTTTCACATTTTTTCAACTATCAAAATCTATACATAAGTTGAATTACCCACTTTGAACTTAAAAACCATTATTCAAATGTTGCATATTGCACTTACTAGTATAAATATTAAAACACACACAACAACTTAATGCTTCACATTTATAGTTGAATAGGTTAAGGCATTTCTCACAACTTTTGATTAGCATTTGAAGTATCAAGATTTGCACATGAATTGAATCATTCATTTTGAATGTGTTATTTTTTTATTCATGAATTACATTTTGCATTCATCACAATTTTTTTACATGTATAAAAACTTGGCAAGTCCCATGTTTACATTTGAATGTGTTATGGATTAGGTCAAGATGTGCATCCATGAAAATTTTATTATGCGTGTAAACCTCTAAATTATATATTTTTAATATATTAATTTATTGTACACTTACGTAAATTAGGATGTATTTTTTCCGTTAATTATTTTTGGGCATCATGAATAAGTTTTTTTATTGCAAGGATTCATAATGCCACACCAAAAAAACCCCAAAAATAATTTTTTTTCTATTTTTTCATTTGGTGTATGAAAAAATACAATTTATATCAATCTTTTGGTGTTATTTAAAATCATCACAAGAATATTTAGCCATTTTTTTGGCTAGAGACCATATAAAGAGGTGTTAAAATATTTTTATATTTTGGCTACAAGTCTTAGAACCCATTGTAAAATTCTGGACTTTCCAAAACAATCACAATTTTTTTTTAAATTAAAAAAAAATGATGTTGATTAACCCCTTTTAGGATCACAAAATGCTAGAAATTCACCACACAAAAAACACTTAGTCACATCATTAATATTTATTTTTGATTTTTGATTTTCTTGGAATAAGGTTTATAATAATTTCAAATATTGCTTAAATTTTTAAAAATAAGTTTGATATTGGAACTATTTATGGGTTCAAGGTTGAAATTATCTTTAAAAATTTATTCATTAATAGTAGCATTTTTTTCTTTCAAAATTTTGGTAAAATTATTGTTGTTTGTAATTTTCTTTGAATTTGCACTATTTTTCCATTTTCTCCCAAAAAAATCACCAAGTTGGGAAAATTTGCCACCAAAAGAAAAGTTGGTTGGGGGGGAGGGGGGGTGGGGGGTGTAGTAAATCCAACTATTGGAGGCCAAATTTTCACCAAAGTATTTTTTTTTACTTCTATAAAAAAATGAATGTAAAATATATTAATTCAACATTATAAAAAATAATATCAAAAATATGTTGTGATATTTTTTTTCGAGGTTGTGTAATTAATCATTTGTATGAATGTATGATTAATGTTGTTTAAAAAAATGGTCTTGAGGATTAAATGGTTATATTGACCATTTAATTCATGTTTTTGTTCTTATGGCCAATTTAAAAAGGGTAATGACATCAACAAATGATTTTTTTGGATTTTTAAAATTTTTATGTATAACATCAAATTTTGACAATAGGTTATAGTAAGTAGCCATAATATTGAAGGATATAAATAATTTTACAATTCTATAACTTGTCTATAACAATGTGGTCAAACAATCTTATGGATGATTGACATTTGAACAACATCGTAAAAATGAGGGGAAAAAAAACCTTTGTACCATGATTATAAAATGATTTATAACATGTTATTTTAATTTATTTTTAAAACCCTTCAAATTGATTATAGTTATTTTTCAAACACATTATTGAATAAGCTTAAGATCATGTTTTCATTTGTAGCAATGGAATACATATGTCAAAATTTGAATTTCATAAACAATTTCATGCTAAACATAATAAAATATTTTTAAAAAAATTATGTCATTAAAGTTTTGAAATGATTTGGTGGTTAAAGCCTTAATGTAATTCCATGAGGTTTTGGGTTCAAACCTTGATGGATCATGTATATAATGTGTATATGCATTGATGCATCATGTACAAATGTAATATACAAACATGTACATATGGTGGTGATGAATGGCACCAAAACTTTTTGTTGACAAAACCCATGCATGTACTTTTGCCATGGCATGCCATGAAAAACATTTAGTATGTGACTCCACGACTTGGAAAAACAAAGTTTGTACAATGATGTGGCACTTTAATCCATGTCATATTAACTTGGGACCTTGTAATATCCATGTCAAAAGTTTAAAATTACTTAGTGCAACAAGTGATTGTCCAAAATGATTAAAAATAGTTTTACTAAAACTATGATAATTAATTAGTAATTTTTTACTAAAACCATAAAAGTTGCATATTAGTCAACTTTTGTTGAAATTCACTAAAACCTAGTGAACATGAATAGTTGCAAAACCCATGATTCCTTTTTGTGTATGGGACCAATTTGTTAATCACGTTTGTCAAAATAAACATACCATGTGCCACCAAGGTATAAGACCAAGTGGTAACCATTGTAATCAAAATAGACATACCATGTGGCACCAATGGATAGGGCCATTCGTTATTCAAAACAAACATGGGATGTGGCGCATGGGTATAGGACCATGCATTGTTGGTCACTTAGTTGGATCATACATGGCATGTGGCATCTAAGTAGAAGATGTTAATCACCTTAGTCACAACAAACATGCCAATTGGCAACCATGTCAATTAGGTACTTGGTCAAGTTAGTCAAAACAAATAATAAACACTTCAATCAAAACAAACAGTTCTACCATGAAAGGCTTTGTCTCGAAAAAAGGTATTACATTTAATGTTCTACTATGAACTCAAGTTATATTGGATGAAAGTTGGTTTTATATATGCAATATCATAATTTTTCTTTTCACATTTTTACTAAAAAATAAAGTCTTCTAACCATCTTAAAATTCATTGTACATGTTTAGAAATTGAAACCATAGTTCCATTGTCTTTTTTTTAACCATACAAATGAATATAAAGTTGTGATTAATTATATTGTTTAAAATTCTTGTATTTGCATCTATATTATTTGCAATGCATTTTTTAATGATAAATGTAGTTTTTATGTTATTGATTTATCTATTTTTGTCATATATGTTGTGCAATATGTTTTAGTTACATATGGGTCCAAGATAAATTGAATATCTGTATTTACAAATCACAAATGAACAACACATATACTAAATGCATTAGTTTTTATGTTTTTAGGAATTAATTTTCAAAAAATGTGCAACTTTGTTAATTTACTTCTCAAATTTAATATATATGTACTTTTAGCAAGGTTTAAATAATTTAGATATTCAAAAAAATGATATATCACCATTTTAAAAAAAAATTAAAGATTGAAAAAAATAATTTGGCTTATGTTTGAAAGTATTGTTGTGAAAATGGATAATTTCCATTTATTTGAAAAGGTTTTTAAATTTTTCCTTCACACATTGGAAGCAATGGGTAATGAAATCTACAAACATCATGGTTTTTTTAAAACATGTACATGTGTGTTAATGTTGTTGTGCATTTTGTAATGGGTTTGGTAACAATGATACATCATAAGAAAATTATCAAAGTTACTCATAAAACAATGTTGGAAAATTTAGTTCTTTTAAATGTTTATTTTAAATAAACCTAAAGGGTGAAAATCTTGACTTGGGGCAATAAAATATATAGCATTTTCATAATCCATTATTTTTGGAACATTTAAAAAAGTATGTATCATTCAATCTATTGTTGTACAATGTAATTCTTCACTATTAGAATTAGAATTATCAAATGATGCATTATTATAAGTAGGAATTTAATATTTTGAATTCATATGCAAAGTAAACAAACTTTCCCATTGATGATGAATGTTAACAATCAAATCTTTGTATAATGTTGTTTCATATAAATATCATAAAGTGACCATCACCATATTTGGATGAACACTTCCTGACGTATAAGGTGATTTGTATTCAAAATGTTGTTTAAAAAACACACCTATTGTTGCATTATCATGTGGTAAACATGATAGTATTGATTGAGTTTGATCCACATTTGTAAAGACATTATTAACACTACTATGCATCTTATATTGTCCATACCCTTGGAGTTTATAAATTTGAACAAAAGCAAAACGTGATGAAATAATACATTTTTTAATTATGTTAATTTTTGGACTTATGGAATAATTTTGTCTCTAAAATTTTTATTTGGTACTTGATATAAGGGTGGTCTATTTTCACTAATATTATGTAAAAAACTTGTACATATGTATGATGTTGAATTAGGTTATATTTGAATTTGAAAGTATATAGAAAGTCGTTTTGACAATTGATTTAAAAAACATTTGACTTGTTTTTAAAAACATAACCTTTCAGAACTAAAACATGGAATTATGGTAACATCTTGAATTATTTATCATAAATGTCAATGTATATTGAATTATGTATATTTTCCTTTATATTAACATTATGTTCTATTTTATTTTATTGAACATCATGTTTTGCAAGAAATTATTGTGTGACAATTGGTTCTTTAATTTTTTCTAATGTGCATTGAACATATGATGATTAAAATTTATCATTTATGAAATATTCTTGTGATTTTTTAGTATATATATTCCATGTGATTCATATTTTGTGATCTTATTCTTTTAATATTTGGAAACATGTTGATGAATTTAAATGTTTTTGCGTAATAAATTAAATTGGATAAACCTCCAATAATTCAGAAATATTGTTGTCATAAAGTGCTTAATCATTTATTATTATTTTTGTGTTACATTAGGCTCAATAATCAGATGAAAATGTTCCATTTGAATTTTGGGTTTTTAAAAACTTTGATAAAAGGAATTGAAGTGAAAGGATTGAACAAAATCTCATTGACACAAACATTACAAGAAATGTTGAACAATGAAACAACATACTCCAATGGTGAATTTCAATTATTTTTCAAAATGTCCATTAATGCAAAATCAAAATTTCATTATAATAAAAACATGTAGTTAGTTGTAATAATTGAATTGGAGGTTGTTCCATCACTAATTTTGAAAGAGATGAAAAATCATTTAAATTTATGTTAACTTTAGAATCATTAACTTGAAAAGTAGGCGAAGACCTAAATACACCATTAACATATTGAATTGGTTCAAAATGTTAAGAATTGTACACTATATGTAAGAGCATAGACTGAAAATGCATGCCACATCGAAACATAATGCGTTTTGATACATTATTCCAAATGTAAATTAACTTTTGTAAATATTCAATTATCCAAAATATTGCAATGAAATCACCCCACAAACCTCCCATACTAGCACTTAATGCCATTTTATCACATATTAATGTTCATTTGTCACCATGCTGTGATGCAAATCAAACAAAAAACTTGGATTCAATTCTTGAATATGACATTGTTGAGTTTTTTTTCTTTCAATAATAAACATTAATTTAAATGTGCCATGTTATTTTGCCTTAATTCGAAGATGAAAAATGATATTCTAATAAATAAGATATATAACCAAAAATAATAATTTCTATTTCAAATTTGTATGTTGAAATTAAATGAAGGCCAAATGAATGTAATACATCTTCAAATGATGAATCAACAAGATTGAATGAAATTTTTTCCATTATTATTAAGTTCAATTTAATGGATATTTATATAAATAAAAACACGGTTCCCACATAAACACATTTTAAGAAGATAAAATCAATTATTCATTTAAGAATATTTATTTTAATTTTTTTGGAAAATTCTTTGCATTGAAAAAAAATTATGTTGGAAAATTATTTAGATAAAAAACTTGCTTGAATTGAAAATTTATTTGCATTGAAAAATTACATATATTGGAAAATCATTTGCATTGAAAAAAAACTTCAGTGAAAAAAAATTACTTACATTGAAAAAAATGTTTACATTGAAAAACTACTTTCATGAAAAAAATTGATTGCATCGAAAAAATACTTTCATTGAAAAATTGCTTGCATTGAAAAAATTGCTTACATTGAAAATTTGTTTACATTAAAAAACTGCTTACATGGAAAAAAACTATTGTCATTGAAAAAAAAATCATTGAATTTTATTTTTTCATTGAATAATTGTTCTCATTAAAAATTTACCTTCATTGAGAAATTGCTTTCATTAAAAAACTACTTTCATTGAAAAATTGTTTCATATACAAAATGTTGCATTTAAAAAAAAAAATTGGCACTTGATGAAAATTAATGTATGAGAACTTTCCTTTTCCTCTTAGGGAAAACTATGAAAATGACTATATAATATGGGGTATTTAAACCAAAACTTTGATATAAGAAACTTCCACATATAAAGATTATTTGGATACTAAAGATAGCTATAGAAAGGTCACATAAAAACTATCAATAACTTTAATGTCTAAGAAGGTTTTTGTTTAGAAATTGATTTTGATTCAACGAAATCAAGCTTATATTTCTCATTTCATTGGACATTATCATTATAAATAATTGTCGAAGGAGCAACAAAAGTTTCACCTTTCAAACTAGTTTTCGCTTATGGGATAAATTGTTGGATGTTTTCTTGAAAGCCAATAAGGGTAGATGTGGTCAACAAGTGAAATTTACCATGAATGTGAATTGAAATGAAGAATTGAACTTGTTTTGAATGAAGCAAATTTAAGAATTCAAATTTTATCATATGCACAATTGCCTCAAACCATTTGCCCTCAATAGTCAATAACACATGTTCATCATTAGTTGCAATGGAACCATGAAGAAAGCCTAATTTTTGAACCGTTGATTTTGAATAACAAGTGTTACAATAGACACCACTTATTGGAGAAATGGTGACATCTACTGCATGACAATTTCCACATACCTTTTGAAATGGAGGTGCATCAAGGCTAACTATGGATAACATTCTAATCACCTAGGGAAAAAGACAATATTTTCAAACGAAAAGGAAAATGAAGATGAACATAAACATAGGGAAATGTGAAAAAAAAGTAGATCAATTAAAAAAATAATAAAACCATGCACACACATACACATAATATGTAAACAAAAAGAATGAAATGCATAAGAAGTGCATAATAAAAGATGTTATTTTTTTTAAAAAAATAATTAATGCACAAAGAAAAAAAAGAAAATAAAAAATCAATAACAACAAAAAAAATATCAAGAAAAAAAGGTCATTCAAGCATGAAAAATAAATTATACCCCCTTCTTTCAAACCATTTTTTAAAAAAAATTGTTATTCATTGTTGAATGATTTAAAAAGCTATGGGTGTGAAATTTGAAGCTCGACAAATGGTCTTTAAAGTGTAAAAACATTACACACACACACACACACACACATATATATAACAAAAAATTGGTTTTTTTATGCTTAAACCCTACATTTTCACCTCCTTCACTTCCATAAGCCATATCTTGTTCATTTAAAAACCAATTCTAGTAAGTTTTGTGCATCAAGAAAAGGGCTACAAAATCTTTTCAATGTTTAAAGGCTATTGACCAATGTGGAAAAAGTTAACAAAATTTATTTACAAAGGTTTTTCACATCCTTATATACTTACCATGTTAAAATTACAATATGTTCCTCTTTGAACAAACACATTCCAAACTTTTTATCCCTTATTCTTTTAATCAAAAAAGGAATTCCACTAAACTATGTAAAAACAGCTTTTTCACTCTTAGCAATAACATTCTACTTTATGTCTAGTATGCAATAGAACATGAATTTTTGTTCTTAAGAAAATTCTAATAAAGAAAAGTTGTAACCAAAAAGGAGGGATCCAGAGAAACGGAGAGCACACAACACTAACCAAACCTCTCCCGACGCTGCCGCGCTCTGATAGAGCGCGCACAATGCAATTCCACAATTATGCAACATACAATTCAAACGAAATGGGTCTCAGAGGCAAAATTCCATAATTCTCATTACACATAATGTCTCGTACAGAACTCACTCTTTTGCCTCCTCATAATTGCTATCTCAATTGCCTGCTCCTAAACTCTCATTAAGTTCTTCTAGATCAAGGAGCCGGAAATCTCCCAGGTCATTAATCGCAGCGGAAAAAGAGAGCGACCCCCACTAGCGTTCTCCAAGCTCCCCGTTCTTCTCTCCAAAACCCGGTAATCTCCTCCACTGATCATCCTCCCCTCTACATCCCTGGATCCAGCTTCTCTTACAAGCTTCCTCATCCTCGCTTTTCCCACCAACGGCTTTCCTCCATCCCTAATCAATGTGGTGCCGCTCCTCTTCATCAAATGCGCCGCCATCTTCCTGTCCTCACACCCCACACAGACAGACCACCTTCTCCCATGCACTCCATGCATATCTAGTTTCCCTTTCAAACTAATGAAGAGGAAATCCGCCGCCACTCATCAATGGAGGTGGCCAAATTACCCAGATCAAGGGGTTTGTGTTCACACCAACTGCACACTCATGGAGTCACTGTCCTGCCACCCGTTGTTCGGCTACAAAGTCATCTCAATGTAGTTTTATTTTTTATAAGTCATTTTAATAGAAAACATTTTGTGGGCGTTCGGTTCTCCCCTCCTCAAGGAAGAAATAATCAAATGGTTGTTTTTTTTCTTTTTCACATTATATTCAGGTCTCCTCTTCTAAAAGAGAAGAATCTCCTTAAGAAGAAGAGAATTGGGTTTGCCACCCAAGTCTCCTTATTGCCTAGGCAAAAAATAAATAAAAAACGTTTAAACCTAATTGCAAGGGACGACCTGGTGGCCACCATGTCATCTTTCTTTCTTTCTTTTTTGGCTTGGAGACTTGGTGGCCACCAAGTCATTCCATGCTAAAATGTGAGGACGATTTGGTGGCCACCAAATTGTTTTTTTTTCTTGCTTAGAAACTTGGTGGCCATTAGGTGGTTCCATGCTAAACTATGAGGGATGATCTAGTGGCCACCATATCATCCCTTGTAGTTTTGTGTGTTACAACTTGGTGGCCATTAGGTCTTTAAACGAAAAAAAAGACCTAGTGGCCATTACGTCATCCCTTGTAATCTAGGTTCAAACACTAGTTTTTTTTATGCTTAAATAATAAGGAGATTCAGGTGCCCAACCCAATTATCTTTTTCCTAAGGAAATTCCTCTATTTTAAAAGAGGAAACTTGAATCTAATTTTTTTTTTTAAAATCAGTTTTTATAATTGATCATGAGATGAACATTAAGTTCCTTTTGATGTTTTATGTGTAAATTTGAAAAAAAAATGATACAAAAGAAAGGAAAGGAATTTACCTTTTTGAATGCAGATTGAACATTTGATAATTTGTTATGTAATTATAAAAGGTGAGTAGCTTCATCTACAACCTTTGTTTAAATTGTGTAATGTTGTGCCCCCAAATGTCAATCTCCTTTTCTTGTTGTCACATTCTTGATTAAAACCATTCCATAATGGCCTCCATTGTACGCCTCAAGAAGTTGTTCATATTTTGTTCTGAAATTGTTACAATGAATAAGAACATCTTAGTCAAATTCACCTTTTTCATTTGCAATCAACAATTGTTTTTCACCTTTGCTATCCCTTATTCCATTTTCACCAATGACGATGATAACAATGGTAGTAGACCTCCAACTTTAAATATAACTTTTAAATTTTATAATGGAACCCATGTGAAAAAATATCGGAATTAACTTAGGTTGGAATGTAAGAATTGACGACACAATGGTTGTTGATTCAATTGTGATGATAACATGCATGTCACCCTTTTCAAAACCTCTTTTAGACTTTGACTCAATGCCAAAATTTTCCACCCTCACAAACATGCCTTTTTACAAATGATGTTCATGGATTTTTATATAAAGCGATTTCACCTTCAAAATGATTATGGTCAAAGCTACCCTATCCAACAAATCACAATGCAAATATGCATACCTGGATCTTCCATGCCCCTATTTGTAATTTGATCAAAGGTGCCATACCTATTAAGCACCTTTGCTTCAAATGTAACACCTCTAGTTCCGAAATCCAAATCATGCACCGTAATAACTAATCTACCTTCCTTAGTTGGAACAACAACCATTGTCCAAATTTTTTTTAAAAATTACCAAAATGAATTTGACAATAAACAAATGAAGTAACACTTGGCAAAACTAAAAGTTGTAAAAGCACAAAGTAAAACATATACTTGTAGAAACACAAACTTGCAAAGGAAGCAACAAAACAACCAATAAATGGTGAAAGCTTAAACTAAACACATTATTTTTACTATGGAAAAAGAAAGACAACAAACATAAAATGTCATATTTATATGGGACAAAAGACCTAACTTAAACCCTAAACCTAACCTTAAACCTTTTTCTACTTTATATTAACTTTAAGTAATTTTGACTATGGTCATTTCAACTTAACAATAAAGGATCATATCCATGGTTTGGTAGTTAAATTATGGTTTAAAAATGAACAAGACATTCATACCCTCGACATCTTATAAATTTTAGTTATTGACTTTCAATAGTTTTGACTATGGTAGATATCTACTATTAACCATGGATATTGATGAATCATGATTTGGTGGCTAGATTGTGGTCTAATAATGAACAAAACATCAATACCCTTGGCATCTTACAAATTTGAATTATGCACCTCATTTTTACACCTGAATTTTAAATGTTTCAACCTAGATTTGAAAGGTATTAATACATAAGTTTTTTTCCACTATTTAACCATTATTTTCATTTCATTTAAATATATTATTATTATTTGTTAAAGGCCAACTTTTTTGACAAGTACATAAAAAAACTTTAAACACACAAAAAAAATCTTTTTTTTTTGGGTTAAATGTATTAAGTGTTCAATTTTAAACAAATTTTTTAAAAGTTAATTTTTTTTAATGAAATTTTTTTTTGAAATTTTTCCATTCCCCAAAAAAAGATATTAAGGTGTAGTCATACTAACATGTACCAAAAGCAATCGTAACCACTGCTTAATTTTTGAAACTTTGGATTGTAAATAATAATTTTAAATAATAATAATAATAATAATTTTAATAAAATATTATTGTGAATACATTATGTACGTATCATAAAAATTTGGAATCAATATAATAAGTGAAAAATACATATCAAGACCTTTAACCTCTTGTAACCATTGTTAAAAACAACTTTAAAGTAGTTTTGATACTAAAAACACAATTTGAAAATATTTTTTAATGACATATTTTGGGATATACTTTAATATACACCTTAACATAATAGAATTGAATTTTAAAAAAAATAAATTGATGTTTTTTTAAAAACATATTAAAAATATTCTAAAAATATTCTAAAAATTCAATAGTGGTCTAAGGGGCACGTGTGGCTCCTAATAATGTGGTTGGACCCATTAATTTTTATAAAATATTTTCTTGAGAAAAAATATTCATTAAGCCACCATATCACAAAAGAAAAAAAGACAAAAAAAAAATACCCATGCGCTTTCTCCAAACACCCCATCCCACACCACCAAAAGAATAATTCCTTGGAAAAAAAATTTAATCCCACCTTCCTACCTTCAAAAACAACCAAACTTCTCCCTCTCATGCCACCTAATAAATAACCCTTTGGGTGACTCCCCATCCCAAAAAAGTTCACCTATCCCAATCCCTTAAAAAAAACCTCCTTTGGAAAGGGGTGGAATTACCCCATCTTCCCCTCCTCACCCAAAAAAAACACTTTTGAAAAAGAAAAAGAAATCGTAACCCTTCAACACCTTTTTTTAAAGCTCCATTTTCAACTTGTAATTCTTTCAATTTTAATTGAATTATCCACTTTTTATACCTATTGAAAACTCATAATAATAAAAAAACAAACCTGTGCAAAAGGGGGAAAAGAAAAGAAAACCTTAACCCCTTTTGCTTTCCTTAAATTTTCAACTATAAACCTCATTGTACTTGGTAAACCTAAATTCATACATGCGTATCTATTATCTTAGGGCAATAATAAATTTGTATAACATAAAAGGCAACAACAATACCCAAAATAAATAAATAATAATAATAATTCATCATAATTTTTTTTATTAAATCTTCATCAAAGTTATATTGAAGGTTTAAAATAACATAAAATTAATTAAAAACATTTATATATATATAAAATTATATTTATTTTAAATTTGATGTGTTTTATCTTAATCAATTTTTGTGTAATTTTTCAAATCTCATTTTAATAATATTTAAAGGAATTGAAACAAATTATTTGTATGTTTATCAAACAAATTTTCTTTTAAAAAATTAGTCATATGAATTGTTTTTCGCATTTCATAGTGATATGACATCTCATGATACAAAAAGGCAAATAACAACCCCAAAAAAATAAAATGATATAGAGACATGGTTAGATTAGTTACCCAACATTCATATTTTGAGAAGAAACCCAACAAGTAGATGGGTAGATTTTAAAACAACCCATCAATTGGATGGTTGCACCCAAAATCTACACATGCCCATCCATTAGCTTGGGCCAATAAAAAATTTACACAAAAACCTATAACCTTATCCATTAAGCCAACTTTTGATTTTTCCACCCCTATACCCATTCAAAAGGTGTTCCCACAATGCCTTTGTAGGACAAAGCCAACAAACACATGCTAGGCATTTAGTCAAATCAAATTCAATCACATTTTTGGCATAATTGATTGGTCTAATGTGAGTGAGGACAAATTTGTCCTTGCCTGTTATGATTGAAAATTCAATCATAGAAACTAATGAATAAACCATATTATGTAGTAATGATAGATGCCTCCTCCTCTTTACTCTCTTCATTCCAATAAAACTTCCTTCCATAAGAGTAAATAATCTCAAAACATGCAATCAAAATTGCAAATAATCACAAAACATAAAAACAAAATTGAATAAGAAAAAATTAAAACTTAAATGAATATTACATGTGATTTCAAAGAGGACACAAAAAAAAACCAAAACATGCAATACAAAGCAGGTGTAGTCATTATTCCTCATAAGAAAAATCAATACTTGCACACATGTTGTTTAATAGGAATTTGAATGAACTTTAAGGTTGCAAACAACATGTACAACAATCCACAAGAGAACCTAAGGTACTCATTGCATCATTTGAGCTTTGTTAAATAAAACATAAACATTTAAACTATATTTTAAAAATAAATAATTTTAGTACATGATTGTCTTTTAGAAACATTGTTAAAAATCAAGAAACTCCAAATGGAACCTAAAGCTACTTTCTAGGCAAACTAGTTCTAATGTACCATCATCAATAAATAAATAAGGCAAAAATCTAAAACTAAAATTAAGAATATGAACTTTGTCATCTCTTCTAACCCTAAAATAATTAATTATGTTTAATGTCCATCCATTACAATCCAACCTCCCATATCTTGAAATATACCAACTTAAATTGAAAGTCTTAAGCAACATGATTTGAAGGATTTTGGATTGAAAAAAAGTTTGACATGATCTAACAATGTGGCCAAAGTCATTCGTTTCAAGTATGTGAATAAATCAAATTGAAATCTTTGTTCCATGGGTTTGAAATTTGATAAAACCATAATTGAGGTTTTTAAAAAAAACATAATAAAATGTTTTCATTATTTTATTTTGTCATATTTGAAATGAAAATGCCTCTTTTGTTGTGATTTAAGATGTTCACTAAAACCAATGGTGCACAAGAAAGATTATATATAATAGATTCTAAGCAAAAATGGGAAAGCAAAAATACCCTGCATATTGGACTGAACCCCAAGACATGGCACCATTTAATAATCTCAAGGTAAACATCATACATACATTTGTTTCACATTTTTCTAGTAACATTTGAATTAAAATTTTCATAAAAAAAATTGGAACAATTTTTGGAAGCATTTTGAAAAAGGAAACAACCTTCAATTTGAATAATAGAATATGCTTTCAAGGCAACATCAATCATATGTCTCTTCTTTGTTTATGAATAAAAGCAATGGGAAAGGGCAAGGAATAATTTTTGTTTCATCATTATGTCAAAAATATGTTTTATCATAAATAGGGGATGGTTGTCATTTGAAATTGTGGAAAAACAATGTTCAACCTTGCATATTGATGTGGTCCTTTTTAATATTGGCAGCCTTTGTGCTACAAAATTGATAAATAGTGATATAGGTTTTTTTTTCCAAACTTCAAAAGCTTAGAAATTGAGGTACATTTGACAAGTTGAATGTAATAACATGATATGGATGTAGAAACAAGATCTTGTAAAGACACCATTGGGTTGCATTGTGACTGTGCTTGGGGTCAAGTATATTTTCATCCCTTCTTTTTTCACTTCAATTCTATTTCAATTTGTGCAATTTCAAAGGAAATAAAGCAATGATCCATTACACCCAAGATGGCATTCATCTTTAAAGGCACCATACATAATGGCCAAGGGTTATTTGAAATTGTGGTCACAAAAAAATTTATAGGTCATGCATAAAGAAGAATTGAACATGTTAAATTCCATCTTCAAACACAATGTAAAACCATTTCATTTGGAAATATTAAAATCAAAATACCCAATAGATGGTAAGGTTAATTATTTGCAAGAAAACATCATGAGATGATAAATGTTGTTGAAAATTGTATGTGTTGTCATCAAGGTGTGCATTACAAACATATTTTGCTATTATGTTTAGAAACATGTATCTATGTTTTTCTAATTCCCCATTGTGAATTCATACAAAAAATATGGAATAGGTATGCAGGGAAAGCAAGAGGACCAATAGGCACAGGTGTGTTATGGGTGGAATACCAAGCTGAATTTAAAGCTCCTTTGGAAGGCAAATTGACACAGTGAACTATATTTTCACCTTTTCTCTAAATCGTGTTTTTGATGAATTCTAGAAAATATTTTTTAAATACAATTTTTTTATAATATAACTAGTTTGATCACTTGATTTTAATAGCCACAACATTGAACATTGCATTTGTTGTTTTCATCATCATTTGTTAACATTTTCATAAGATTGAAACACATTTTTGCAAGTTTTAATGTAGGGTTGAAAAAAATATCGTTGAAGAGTTTAAAGTTCAATTTGAAATTCACAAAAATAACATTAATGGAAAGCTAGTACAACATATAACATCAAAAGAATAACATGATAAGATTAATGGTATTTGTTTTAAATATAATTGTAATGGCTCAAGTTTTAACACATGGATAAAGTACATTTATGGATAATAGGTTAATATTTATTTAACATGTTAACAACCATTTTTCCAATTTCAAAGGCAATTACTTCATTAAATAACCATGGACATTATTATCATAGGTACACACGTTTGTTAGATGGTGACCACTTGTGGCGAGACTTAACAACATTTAACAAGGCAAGGTTCATTTTTATATTGGTAAATAATGTTGTGTGTGCATTGACATGAATCCAATTACTCAATAATATGTAATAATGTTCATTGATATTGGTTTTGTGGTGCTCCCAACATAATTGTAAACAAGGATATTTTGGAGAATGTTTGCATATGATATAACTTTTTTGGTACTTGTGGAAGCCTTTCAACATCCCAACTATTAATTTGTATTTTATAGGCAATTGAGGCTAGGGAGGAAATAAGGGACATCATCAATGTGGATAATGAAAAATATGTTGAAGAATTAGTTGCTGAAGACCTCAAGAAAAACCCTCCAAAGAAAAAGAAAGAACCAAAGAAAAAAATTCCTCTTCCTCCTCCTCCACCAATTTAACCTAAAATGATTTAGCAAACAATGTGTAGTTGCTCTCTTTCACACATGAATGAAGTGATTTTTTTCACAAATGAATATAGTGGTTATCTTGGCATTTAGAATTTGAACTTATTTTTAAAATCTATATTTATTTTGAAACCATGATACATCATTTGAAACACCTCAACCTTGTATATAATGGCACAAAGTCGTAGCAACTCTAGTACAAATATATGTTTTGAAAAATAATTAAATAATTTTTTTTGATTTGTCACATGTTGTGGCATGTCATATCTTTGTAAAAACTTGGTTCTTCATTTGTTCATGCACAAATGGATGCAATGCAATGGATTTTCAAATCCAAAATCTAAATCAAATTATTATTGGTGTGCCAATTTTGGTCAAAGTATATAATTCATAACATCTATTATTTAACCTTTGGTTATATATATATATATATAACACCTATTGCCTTATATAATCCAACTAGCTTTCATATTATATGGTTTCTTTGTTTTCGACAAATGGATATGAAAATTTGTATGAAAAAGGTTATATTGACCCATCTCTAATTGGTTACAATTTTTTAGCATTCAAAATGATAGCAAACTTCAATTCAACTTGAATTTGCAATGAACATCAATATAAAAAAGATAAAAGAACATCACAAAAATCAATATCAATATTTGGCATAAATTCAAAGTGAAAACCATATGTCTTTTTAAATATCCACACAAGAAAAATAAAATTATATATATGTGCAAAATAAAACAAAACACTTTAAATGTTTTGAAACCAACTACAAAAATCACAAAAAAATCATTATAATACTTGGGTTTCGTGTTGCTTCACATTGATGGTGTGAGAAACATCATTGATTTTCAATTCAACATGTTTAATTTTCTTCAAATGTGGAGGCTCCTAGGTTTGAAGAGTAACATACGACACTTGTAGTCATTTTTCACTCCAAGGATTTCACCCCAATGTGTGTAATGAATATCATTAATTTTCAATTCAATGCATTTTAGTTTCTTGGCACGTGGAGGCTAGGGTTTGAAGACTACACTTGACACTTGTAGCCAATTTCACTCCAAGGGTTTCACTCCAATGTGTATAATGAATATCATTAATTTTCAATTCAATGCATTTTAGTTTCTTGGCATGTGGAGGCTAGGGTTTGAAAACTACACTTGACACTTGTAGCCAATTTCACTCCAAGGGTTTCACCCTAATAGACATGTCAACTTGTCAAGTTTATCAGAAACCTATGGCCTCTTCCACTAATAATACCCATATCATGGAAAAAAAACATTTTGAAATCTATAAAAACCAAAGAATTTCAATGATCATTGGTAACATATTTTAGAATGGCTTTCAACCATATTGTTATTCTTTTCAATTATTGGTTATCCTTATTTGCTCCATTATATATATTTTAAAAAAATCCTAATGCAAGAATTATAGTTCATAGAAAAATTTAGCTTCAAGTTTGATTCCTTACAAAATGATCAACAAACTTGCTTGTTGCATGACATGTTCCAAACCCATTTAATTATTTTGGATCTAAATCTTGTTTCCATTTTATGGGGATTTCATTGTAGCATTTTTTAATGACAAAAAAAATGTTTTTAAAAATCTCATGTCAAGTGTTGCAATTTCAATAAGGATCCAACAATCCAATATTCACCTTTTTCATAAGAGCACTCAATGATTGGGGTTTTGTTTCATTGTGTCAAGGAGGACATTAATGTCAACTCTTACCATCATATTAAAGCTTCATTTGTGGACATCATTGAAAATGTTGAATGGAGTTGTCAAATTTGTCAAAAGGTCACCATCATTGACAAATGAGTCGACCTTTTTTCATTATATTGTTTTGTTGATTTCATTCATTAAGGTTCTTCACGAACCTTTTATTGCTTGTATTCCAGTCATGATTATGTACAATTTGACAACATTATCAATTTGCATATGATTCAAATCGTTAAAGTTTTGAACAAAAAAAATTCACTTTAGTTCATTGTTGTTCAATTTTTTATCTATTGCATAGTGCACATAAGCCTTGAAGTTTGTGCAAGTTATGAAGTTGTCAGAGGAGATTATGTTTTTGTTCACTATGAAATGGTAGGGGGCGAGCAACATTTTGTGTGTGTATTTGATATATTGTATTAGGGTAAATATTAAACAAACTTTGTAAGTTCACATTTTGCAAGCAACCTCCAAAAGCACAAGCTCTTACATATCACCTATTTGTTATGTTGAGATCAAGATTCAATTGCCGCAGTGTTATTGACCATGTGTTACAACATTGCAAGAATTAAACATGACATTGGAGCACTTTTACAACTCACTAAGTTTATGAACCCTAGACCCCAAAAAATAGCTTTTCAAGTTACTATATATGTGTGTGTGTGATAAAAGTTAGAACACAAACAAGATGCATTGAACTTGTTTCTAATGTTCTTGTTTGCTCTAATTTTGCTACAAAAACATATTATAGTTCATGATGTGTTAGAAGTGCAATCAACAAGCTACAATCACCTTGTATATCATTCAAATTCTTAAAGCAAATTCCTTTGTCTTTTGCTAGTTTGTTAATGTATTAGGACAAACTACTTGCTACAATTAGTTTTATTATGATGTTGGTTTTTGTGGTTCCAACTTACATAATGTATTTTGAAAAGTTCACAATTTGAAATTTCTGAAATTAATGAAGTATTTTGGAATTTTGAAAGCTTTAAGTAGAAGTAATTTGAAATAGTACTAGAAGTTTGTTGGACATGTAGAATTCCAAGGTTACAAGGATTAACAAAACTTTGAAAAATTGTTAGTAAAAGATATCATTGGAAGAATTGTTGGAATTTTTAAAAAACTGGTAAAGAATGCTTTGTTTTGGAAATTCTTCATGTAGCTTACAAGAATTTTTTGTCAATTTTTTTTGAATTGTAGCTCGCAAAGAAACCTTGGTTGGAAGTTTTCCATGTGGTTTGATTGCAAGAAATGTTGGCCAAATTTTCTAAAAGCAACTTGTTAAAAATCTTACGAGAATTTTTTCATGCATATTGCAACAAATCTTGGCTGAAAATTTGAATGTATCTTGCAAGAAACCTTGGTTGGCAATTTTATAATGTAATCAACAAGGAATTTTTTGTTAAAATTAATTGTTGCATGCATGTAGCTTGCAAGAATTGAAAGAAAGAAAATAAAAATTGGTAACATTGGTTTTTTAAAGATTTGCAATAACAAAACATACAAGTTAACAAGTTTTCTTATTGATGAAAAACATCATCTAGTCTCAACATATCCAAAATGCCATTTGTGGTATAATATATGCTTATTAAATTTGTTGGTGATGGTAAAAAATCTTGCTATTTTTGGAGTCTCATAATCCATTGGTTTTATCATAGAGTCAGGCTATTTGAAAGTTAGGATTTAAGTACTATTTTGAAATCCTTCTTCTTGAAAATAGCTTCAACAAGTTAATTGATTTAGTGTTGTAATAGTTTTCATGGGAATAGAAAAAATGTTGTGACAAATTTTGGGATTGCCCAAGGAAGTTTTGTGTGTATTATAGGTTTAAGAAACATGGCATTTTTGTGAAATTCATTGCTTTTGTGGTTATAATGGTTGAATAGTTGGCTGAACAATAACAACAACTATGAAAATGTGTCGAGAAACATGTGGTTGTTTGTTTGTGATAAAGTTTTCGTATTATCACATTTTCATGTAGGATGTTGTTTTTGGACCATGAACAAGAAGCACTAATTGCAAATGTTCTTGTTGGTTTACACAAGTTCAAAGAGCCTTACACAAATTTAATTGCACTTGCACACTTCAATAACTTGAGGTTCATGATTGCATATTTCAAGAACTTTAGATTTGGATTGTGCTTTTGCTTCTTTTAATTACTTTTGAAGTGAATGTTCTATCAAAAATCCTTTCTTCAAGACAACTTGTGTGTCTGAAACTATTTTTCAATATCTATCATTATAGTTTATATTCACATATGTCTTCTATTGTTGCAACAAGGATGCAAGATGTGCAATTTTTAACAAGTGCAAAAGGAATCAATTTGATGATCATGTGTGGTATGTGTAATACATTTGATCACCATGGTGAGTACTTGTTGCAACCCATGTTGCATGATGTTGAAAACATTAGTTTGAAACATTTTGGAAACTTGTTTTTTCAATTGGGAATTGTTTTTGGTGGGTATAGCAATTCTTGAACAATCATTTCACAAGTTGGGTGTTGGGAAGGCATGACTTGTTCACTATCAATCTATCCAATACATATTTTTTTGACCTTGAATTCCATGGCAATGAATGCCATAAATCCAAGAAGGCAAGTTATCAAATTTCCATTCATCTAACTTGAATTATTTCCTTGGGCATTTTCAACCCATTGGCTTTAGATGTTGGTGGACTTTAAAACTAAAATGACTTTTGTTGTAAAGTTGTAAAAGAAAAGGTAAAATGGTTTTAAATGACAAATAAGGCAATTCTAGACATTACATAGCTAAAATCATCATCCAATTTTCTCAGAGTAGCTTGCATGGCTATGTGATTGTGAGATTTTTATTGTTATAATGGCATTTCTGTTTTAAAATCCATGCCAAGTAAAGTTTTGGAGGAAAAATTTCCATAGATCTTTGGCTATTATTCATTACAAATTTGCATAAAGTATAATGGGCCCAAAACCACTCATTTCAACCATTAGAAAATGACAAACAAAATCCTTATGCAATTTCTATCATAGTTGCATTTTGCAATTGTTTTAATCGCAAAGGTTTTCAAGTTACTAAATGTACTATTGGGGACCTTTGGACAGGTGCACAACGTGCATGTTTGCATGAGAGCATGTGAAAGGAGGTTCAACCTTATCAAGGGCAATCTTAGGACTATATCATTCAAAGAAAACTAGGTAAGCACACCTTTTCTCTTTTGATTTCACAACATGCAAAAATGATGCCACAACCTTTAAAAAACCTTTATCCAAAAATCTCATAACATGCACCCAAAATTTTTGATCGATCAAAGTTGTGATGATGTGTAGGGATTGACATTTGAATAGTGGTATTATCATTAATTTGCAAAATAATATTGTGTTTCAAATCCTTTGAGCTACTTTTCTAAATCATTATGCATGATTTGGCAATGTGCTTGTGTTGGAATTGTTTTTCAAATCATGGTTCTAAGTGTTTCCCCTTGGTTGTCTATTTTGCTAGTCCAATTGACAACCAAGGTTAATTCATTATTTTTGTGTAGGGGGTTTATCTCACGGAATGTTTTTTGAACACCATAGCTGAAATTCCAACAATGTTGACTCGTGTGGGTGCCTTGACATGTGATTTTGTTAGTTTCGATAGTGTTGAGTGCGGATTTAGAAACGCAAAAGAAGATGAAAAAACTAACCTCTTGATGTCACATTGTGGATGGTAGCATAGTGTTAGAGCATCTCCAGCAGTGCTGGTATGTGATCATACACAGTAAAATTGGATGACAAAAAGTCAAAACATGCCAGTTTGGCTCAGCATAATTGCACAGTTTGCCGTGCCTGCTAAAAGCTGCAACAACAATATAGAGTATAGACCTGAAAAAAAGAGTGTAATAAATATGATCTGACTGCTTCTCAGTGTTTCTCTTTGGTCTATCATAATGATTGGTCTAAGTGGTTCGCTGTTAGTAGTCCCCCCACATATTTGCTGTCCCAGTTTCAGTGTTATGGCTGGGGTTGCAAAAAATAAATAACAAAACTTGGATGTGAAAAATATTCATTTTGCAGGGTCAGATACTGAGCACCGCTGGAGATGCTCTTAGGCACCATGACATCCTAGATCATCAATTTTGCAAGATAGTGGGTTAAGAAGATGCCAAAAGTGGTCAAATAAAGGCTGCAGATTATGACTACCTTTATTACCTGGGCAAGTTTGACACTAATTATATTATTTTCAGAAATGTTGAAATTTTCAAAACAAAATAATTCCAAGATTTCTAAAAATTGAAAAAAAAAATACTGAATAAAAACTAAAGAAAAATCTGATGGAATATAACAATCAGATTTCACATATGCTGGTACCATTGGAAATGCTACTTCCCCTGGGGTCAGTTTCATGAACCCATTTTTTTCTGAAAATATGAAGCTGAGGTGTTGAAAACCATCATAATTATCACAAGCTAAAATTTGAATAATTTCAATCTCGTATGAAAATACTAGATCATATAAAATTTTTAAAAATTGAATTCATAAAAAAAAAGATTAATTTTTTGGGGGAAAAAAAACTATTTGTTTTGTCCATGTGGAAAGTTCCAGTGTTTCTTTTTATCATTTTTTGATATAAAAATTGGCAAATTTTAACAAAAAAAAGAGAGAAAGCTTAATTGAATTTACACTAAAAAAAACACTCAAATCAGTGATGAAAGAGAGATTAGAGGGTCAAACTAGGGCTCAAAGACAGGATGACTTTCCCGATAAAGCTATTATGGAGTGATTGGGTTACTATTAAATGCATCAAACACAAGATGTATTTTGCATATTTTTTCTTTGCCTATTAAAATTCTGAAAATTTTAATTTGAAATTGCCTAAACTTGTTACAAATGTTGATGTTTAATCTCCATAAAACCCTATCAAATTAATCACAAATATATTCCAAGGGCAACACTTAAAAAATTGTTTCATCATGTTCACACTAGCAAAATACACGTCCTATGGATGCTAGAAAAAATGCTAGGTTTTGTTTTTTTTATATGCCTGAGTTTTAAAGATGGATCCTTGTTTAAGATAACCTTACCTACCAAATCATTTGAACTAGTGTGGCATGTGGCATTGGCCCAAGTGTGAACCCATTACAAAATAAGGAAACTTAACATGTGAACATTGTTTTGCAATGTATGTATCAAAATTTTGAACAGCCAAATATGAAAGGAAATCATGCTTGAATTGAGTGGCAAGCCTTCAAGTCTTACCACCACGTTCTCAACTGAATTTTCCTTCCAAAACCTGGTTTTTTGGGGAATTTATTTGAATTTTCAGAGGCATAAATCAATATCTCCCACATTCTGAATCCAAATCTTATCAAATAAATTCCATTAAATCCTGCTCATCAAGATCTTTTCAACAACACCAAACACACATTCCAATTCCTCCAAAATTTTCCACTATGATTTAATTTAAGTTTTAGTGAAGAAATCATTCAATATTCAAAAACTTTTGCACTGCAAGTCCAAACGTCATGGAACCAAGCCCATGCACCCCTCCTTGTCAAGAGCTTTCCAAAGACACCAAGAACACGATTTGAAGCATCCCAGTTCAGTGGATCTCAGAACTACAAAACAAAACAAAACAATCTACCTTCCTTCATAGATAGATACCTTACCCTAAGGTCAGTTTCGTCATTAAATAATTCTCAAAATAGTGAAATATGAAGTTGATATGCTGAAAATCATCATAGTTCTCATAAGCTACACTCTGAATAATTTCACTACTCAAAATATTATAGTAGACAAAGGAATTTTTTTTAAAAAAATCAAAATTATAAAATAAAATAAAATAAAAAAATAATTATAAAAAACTCATTTTATGAAATTTTTTTTTTTTTTTTTTAAATTGGAAAATTAATTTTGGGTATTGTCCATTTTTTTTTTATTTTTTTTTTTTAATTAAAAAAGGATAAAGA
>Ga0116229_10002874_pt1 | contig 28156 bp, 23 predicted proteins | sample S1TSphgellanicum_3_FD_87313 | JGI IMG/M metagenome (GOLD analysis project Ga0116229, IMG submission 87313) | Host-associated microbial communities from peat moss isolated from Minnesota, USA - S1T2_Fc - Sphagnum magellanicum MG | ecosystem: Host-associated > Plants > Peat moss > Unclassified...
AAAAGTTTAATATTTAAGTAGTGTTCAACTAAATCGACTTTGCTACTAGATCCTTGATGTGCTAGACTACAAGGTGATAAGAGCTCTACAAAAAATTGTAAACTCTCTTCAACACTACTTGGGAACTTTGACATGTTGAGAAAAAAGTAGCATTGGAAAGACACGTGTTTTAGGATTTGGCCCATTAGTAGTGTAAATTGTGTGGTGTGTTTTGGTGAGAAATTTGGAATGAATGACAATGGCATGGGCGCTTGGAAGTTTCATTTTCATTGATGTGCTAATATTAGGGTTCATGGGTTGTAGGTAGTGACTTACCAAGGCATGAATTTTGTGCTGCCATTAAGGGTTTCACATTAATGGACCATTTTGGGCTGATTAATTAGCTTTTGAACCCCCCATTAGCAAATTGAGCCCTAGCATTCCCACTCAAAAAATTCCCATTATCAAACATTTGCTTGTATTTTTGGGTCACCCCCTTTGCATGTTGCTGATTTGTTGGTCTCAATTGTGGGGTCACCTCCCTGCTCATCACCAAACACAATCAAACCCTAAGGTGAACGCTAGGCTTCCAAACTTGAACAAGTTTAACTCCATGACCGAACATCAAAAATGGCTTTATCCATCAAATGATGGAAAACCCCAAACACATTTTTCAATTCTGAACAGTTGGTCATTGATGATTTCTAGCTTGTTCATGAAGTTTTGCACAACCAACAATTAGCACTAAATGGGCGTTTGGTTATAGGCATGTGTTTAGTGATGGGCCAATTTACCCTAGTGCATAGAAGATGTAAAAAATGAAGAGCAGTAACAGCAACTGGCATAGGGACTCTATGAATTGGATGTAAATTCTATGAGAGAACTTGTCCGGTTCTATATATATATAATCGGTTCTCATGATTAATTCTCATTGTGAGAACCGAGTCAAGAGTTGGGTGGGCATTTGAGAACCGCCCAACATTGATTTACATTACAAAATTTGGGTCCCCAGCCTTGAGCTCTTGCGTTCGACTCTGGGGCCTCAAATTAAGGAATGGCCTCCACTTAGGGCCTTCATTTGCAAATAAATACTTGGGACAAGATATGTAGTGTATTTGGAGAAACACTCACCAAGTGCAACAACTTGTGGAGCTTTTCGGAAAATCCGAAATTGAGATCCTGTTTTCCCAAATGCCCTGGGGTTTTTTATTCAAAAAAGTCCTGTCATACCCGTCAGATACCCACCAGGTATTCGTGAGATTTGATTTTCTATTTATTTTTAGACCATCAATTTTACGCTGTGTAATGCCCTCAGCCACGGGCATTACTGGAATCAGACCCGCCTTGGCTCTGCCTCGGACAGGCCCTTATTCCAGGAATAACCCGTTGCTTTACTTAAGGAAAGGTCCCACTTTGAAGATCTTTAGAATTTTTGGTCTCCCTCGACCTACCGGCCTGGGGATCTCAGATCTAGAAGGCCTCCACCTTCTCCTATACATAAATTCTCACCAAAATGTGGGACCAAATGAAAACTAGATCTATTCTCTCCTTTGAGAGAGAGAGCCAAGAATTTTGGCGTAGAAGGAATTTAGGGTTTGGAAGAAAATCAACGGGTAGGGTTTGAAGAGAAATCGACAAGATTTTTGGAAGGCGAATACAATAAATTAGGGTTTGGAGCACGGTCGTGTTCTTTTTTATGTGTGTTCTGGGAGCATGGGTTTACTGAGAAATCGTGTTTGAGCGAAGTAGGTTGAGTACCCTTCTGTCGATTCCGGAACGACGTCCGATTTGCAGAGCGCATGAGCAAATTGCAGTAACTGAACTAGGAAATCATTGCAGTCAAACAGGAATAGACAGAAATTTGTTTGTCCATCGTGAATTTTGTGTGGTTTTGTTGCTTTCATTCGTAGAATTGTAGTGGGACGCTGATGGAATCCATGGAGTCTCTTGTGGGAGTTGTGGGACTTCTGCTGCTGTTGTGTCTTATCCCCTTGTTCTTATGGCGACGTTCGCAGCCCTCAACGTCACCTCCTCTTCTGCAACAGGTTCTGTTCAAACTCCTCCTGCTTTTTTAAGGGTTTGATTTTGTTTTGTTTTGTTTGGGGTGTTCATCGACAGGGTTGTTGATTACTGAGTGTTGGGCATTTGCGGGGTCAATTTGTTCTGTCGGTAGTCGAGAGAGGAATGTTTTCATTCCTGTCAATTCTGTGAAGATTTTACAGGTTGTTGAGGCGGAGGAGGAAGAGATAGCGGTTCCACTGCCAATGACGGCGGGGAGGGGAAGATCTTCAGGCATTTCAAGGATGCGACGGCGCCCTGCAGCTGGAGCTTCTTCACAATCTGTCCCTGGTAAGTCTCTGGAACACTAACCTGCAATTTTCTCAACCTCAATGGCAACTCATTCTGCATACTGTGCCTTCAATTGACTTCCTGGCAGTTATTTCTAGAAATCCATCTTTGATTAGTCATATCTGCATCTGGGGTTGTAGAGGCTGAGCCAAGTGATGATGGAAATGGAGAGGAGGAAGGAGGTGAGGATGGCAACTACTATGTTGCAAAAGGCTCCAAAAAAAAAGCTTCGAAAAAACATGAACGTGAGGCTCGCCGTGAGGTTTGTCAACATCCCCTTCCAATTGCATGTCTTGAGAAAGTGCTGATATCTTGTGCCTTTGCCCACATTCCACACATCTGAAAACCCTGGCAATCAGAGCAACCATGTCATAGATGGGCATCCAGTGGAACATGTCTAGAAGCAGCATTGCACTTGATATACATATACAGGAGACAAGTGACCAACAAACTTCAGCTGCTTCACAAGATCTGTTAAAAAATACACTGACTGTCCTGAAATGCCAATATGTTGCCATCACATTATGGGCCCCTACCTAAATGACACTGGTGGGCTCCACTTCCAGAGAACTCTTAATTCCTCATATAAATTATACATTTGTTTTGTAAGTAGGCAGAGGCATATGCAAGGGACATGAAGAAGGAGAAGCAAGAGCGCCAGGCAAATTTGCGCCGCCAAAAAGATGAAGAGCGAGAAGCAGAAGAGCGCCACAAGGTTCTTTTTTTGTTCACAACCTTGGTGAAACACCTGAGTTAGAATGAAGGAGTTTTGGTTTTAGTGAGAAAGGTTACAACTCTTATAAAACTGAGATGCTGTGGATCACAGGAAGAAGCAGCACAGGAACAGAAAGCAAAAGAGGAAGCAGCAGCACTTGAAGAATTTGACAAATGGAAGGGAGCTTTTAGTGTTGACACTGAGGGCACGGCTGAAAATGATGTTGAAGAAGAGGGCCAAGGGCTTCTTGTCGAGTTTGTGGAGTACATTAAGGTTATTCTTTAGATTCATTTGTGCTCTGTAATGGAGGTTTCTAAGTGACAGTGTTATTTCACTTTTGCCATATTCAGATTCTAACTCACATGCCCTTTGTTGCAGAAACACAAGTGTGTGGCTTTGGAGGATTTAGCAGCAGAGTTCAATTTACGAACTCAGGTCAGATATGGAGTTTGTGTTTCTCCAAGTTTTAGTGAAAAGACTCTTGGCATGAAATCCAAATTTCTTAAGTGTTGCTTTGGCTGTCATGTATGGATGCAGGACTGTATTACCCGAGTTTTGGCGCTGGAACAAATGGGTGAGGCCTTCAGTTGATCTTGCTTTTAATTTTGATATTGATTTTGTGCATAATTCAAAGGAAAGTTATTAATAAGAGGTCTAGATCACTATGGCACTCTATTGCCAACCCAAAACCCATCACTGAAGCATTGTCTCTATCACCAGTCATTCTACAGCCCACGTTAATGAGAGATTTGTTGTCATAAGAGTGACCTTGAGGCTTGGCTACATGTTTTCCTTCTTTGTATGACAGTTTCAAGTTGCCACTTCAGAAGTCCTGGCAGGTATCTCTATGGCTAGTAGCAGGTCTGTTAATAAGCATGCTGTTACATGGTTGATTGAAGGTCCAAGTGGAGTTACTGGTCTGAAAATTTCGATTGCCACATGGTGGAGGCAGCATTCTTTGAGTAATTCAGAATAGGTTTAGGACTTGGGTTGCCCATGTTATGTATTTACCACGGAAGAGATTGTTGATGTTCTCAGTGGAGTTGGAGGTGTTGGATTGGCAGGTCGGATATCTGGAGTGATGGATGATAGGGGAAAGTTCATTTACATCTCGCCAGAAGAAATGAAGGCAGTTGCTGATTACATCAAGCGCTTGGGCCGTGTGAGCATCTCTCATTTAGCTAGCAAATCTAATGAATTCATCGACTTGGAACCCAAATCCTTGCCCTCTGATGAAATTGGGTTTACACTGGATGCTGATGAGCCCTCCAAGCTTTCAGAGCTGCCACCCCCTATTTCTGTAGCTTAGATTTCTCCTTACTTCTGTAGAGTTCTATAAGCTCAAATTCACAGTAAACATGAGGACATTCACTTGAGGAGAGCTTCACAAAGAACCAATGTCAAATTCCCTGAATTATGAGGTGCAGTGACAGTCATTGAGCATGTCTTCTCGTAACTTGAATTTTTTAGAAAGCATCAAAAGGATTTTCTAGTGTCTCATTAACCCTACACCCTTATGGAAATTGTAAATAGTCTGGATTGAAGAGCTTTGCTGTTCTGGATTGTTTCTTGATTTACTGATATGGTGTAACTCATGTAAAAGTGGTAGAAAGAATAAGAGCTTTTGTTTTTTCAATGCATGTGAAAAGAGCCAAGCCTCTCCAATGAAATAAGCAATGATTGGAGAGAGTTTTGTGTAAGTGATTGGTTCATTGCTAGTTTTCTTGTGTATAAATATTTTGATGTTAGCTTATTACTTGAAGTTATCTCCCTGAAAAGAAATGGCAAGTTTTTAATCACCATGCTTCACTATTTCGGATGAAGGTAAAGGAAAAGTCTTAATGTGCTATTTTGGAATTCTTTTTGTGAAAATGTTTGAAAATCCAAGATGCACATGATCTTTTCAAAGCATAAATCTTTTGGAACTTTCTGGATTGGTGGTAAAAAGGTTTTGATCAGAAAAAATTTAAGAATTTATTTGAGTATGATGTAAAGATAATTGATGATATTTACATTTTTTGAAGAACATTTTATATATGCTCAACATGCACAAATTCAATATAATGAGGCTCTCAATAATGTTGAGATGCATTATGCAGTGTTATTAAGGCCATGCATTCATTTTTAAAAGGTTGGTTATTATAAATTTGTTCCTTATAGTCAAAATGCACTTGGGAGATGAGATGTTTTCAAAATCAATACAATGTGTGAATAAGTTTTGACCACTGAAATGAAGATTAAAGACGTGGGCACATTCATTGTAATTATGTTGTTAATAATATTTGGGATGCAGTATACATGAAATGAAATGATTAAAAACAAGTTGTATATTATAAAATAGTTTTTTATAATCCAAATGCAAGAGGTAAATGAGATCAATAAAATTGATGGCTAAGTTTTGACCATTGAAGTGAAGATTAGAGATATAAACATTTGTATGATGTTTGATCATGATTTTTTTTGGTCTTCGTTTGATAATCATGTGATAAGTTTGGAATAAATGCAAATAATTAATGTCAATCTAAAATTAACTAGATGTGTTGAAATCAAATGCAAATGTATTTGGTTACATTATGTGGCAAGAACCATACAATAAAAGATTGGACCATTGATTCCACTACAACAGAACATATGACATTTGAAAGTGATTGGTTCATGATGTACATAACAATTACATCATGAAAGATTTACTTGGTAAATATTACAATGATATGATGTTTGAAGTAATTGGAAATTGTTGCAATGACCCCAAATCCATGGGAAAATGGATGACCCATGTTTTTGGATTTGACAAATTATTTAATATTATTTTGTAAATTCATTTCAAAGGCCTTGAAAGTTGTATTTTTATAAACATTATTGCAAATTTAGTAATGTACGTGAGGATTTTTTGGACATGAATTTTTGTTGTGTGGTATTCATGTCCTGGCATAAGTATTTAGGCTAGTTAGTTATGTACTAACCATCCACACATATAATAATTTAATATTTAGCAAGTGAAATATCTACTTTCATCACAAATTTAACATTTCATGATTTAGTAATGGAAATTGTGTAAAATTCGTTCTTTTATAATTGGTACGTTTTACTCATTAATATTATGAATTGAAAATATATTTGTGACAAATTTATAAAAAAATGTCATGTGACATTTGTTCATTCATAAGTTCGTAGTTCATTTGTCAACACATTTATATGTGTGTCAAGTATGTTTTCAATGCATGATATTCATGTGTAAAATGTATGAACTTATAAATGAATGAACTTTGCATGTTTTTCATTATTAATTCATTGCATGCTAAATTTTGATGTACTACCTATGATACTTAACCCATTTAAGGCTTGTTCACACATTTGAATAGGTTAGTGAAAATGTTATAAAACAAAAGTAAGTTATCATAAAAAAATTGTGTTTTAAAAACTAGTTATATTTTTCAATTAAATTTTGTAAGTTGTTATCACTAGCATGTTAACACCATTCAAAAAACCTACTAATTTTACTTAACTTGTCTTATCATTGTCCAAACAAAGGCAATGCAAATGGCAAAAGTAATATAACCTTTAAACCTTTGAAAAATGTGTAAATTGTTTGCATCTTGAACAATTCATTGTTCTTTTATTTCCTTAATCCAAGCCTTTTTGTTTTCTACTTTTGGTTTCTACATTTGCTTTCATATTTTGTGAGTATTACAATTCATTTCATAACAATTCCACTATTATGTAAATCCATAATCTACATCTTAAGCATCTCTTTATTCTTTTTTTTTCAACTTCAAGTTTTTGTATCTTTTTGCATTTGGTTTGTGTTTTTGAGTGTTCCACCTCATTATGTAATAATTTTGTTGTTGTCTTTCATGTTTATCTCCACAACTCTAAACATTTGGTGTCACAATTATTTTCCTACAAAATTGTTTCCATAGATCTCTCAAATCCATTTCGTGTTCCCCCCTCCCCCCTTTGTTTTTGTTTCTACATATCATTCTTTGTAGGGTTTCTTTTAAGTTTTGGCACATTTTTTCTTGTCTTTTGCAATTGTTTTATGTGATTGTAAGCTTTCAATCTCTTTATGTTTTGTTCTTTTTATTTTGATATTTCAGCTTTTATTATTTCAATTGTGTTGTTGCAAGAAACTCACAATTTGTTCATAATGAGGTTCCTAAAGCTAGTTTTGTTCATGCATTTTTGTGGGCATGTTTAACTCCATGAAATCTCAAGCTTGTACCAAAAAGATATCTTATGAATCTCAAGCTTATTCTATAAAACTATGTATGGTGACTTGTTCCAATGGAATTGAAGTGAAAAAGACATTTGACTTTACATACTCAAAGTCAAAGGCTGCCTTGTATTGCCTTGGTTGATGATTATTCACAAATATCTTGCCAATATGCACCACATCATTCTCTTGGCTCTATTCAATAAACATTTATATTGAGGTAAGAATATTGTGAAGAATTCATTTAAGACCTTGAAGAAAAGCTTTGAAAATTTTGCTATTGAAAACCAATTTGCACATCTTCTATCTACCTAATGTGGTGATTTGTTGTTGCATCCCATACAACATGATACTTGATGGTAATGATCTTTACATTGAAGCCTTAATGATTTAGATTGATAGATAATAAAACTATGAATGTTGAAGTTGGTAGAGAATAGTTATATTGATTAAATGCCTATGGAACAAGTAGTGGACAATGAGCTTGAACAATATTTACAAGGTATGGAAATGTCGAGAACAAATTAGAAAGTCATGTATTGGAAATAGACCATGTAAAGAATATTGACATGTGAAACATGAACTTGCATTTCAAAACATTCAATGACATGGAATTTGATGCTAGATTGAACGACTGTGTTTTGGATCAAATGTCAAATCAAATTTAACCTAAAACCTAGCTATTTCAACCTAAATATGGAATTATTTCATCTTGAAACCATACAATTTCATTTTCTAATGACAAGTCTACAACAAATTTCAAAAGTGCATGCATCATAATTTTTCCTTGAATAAAAGCATGGCACATGGCATGTTGAAGTTGGAAAGAACATTTAACATGCTAAAATATGAGCCAAGAAAGTAGTCACAACAACATAGAAATTGAAAATGTTAACCTTGGAATCTTGCAAGTAAGTGAAACTTTTTGATGTTGAGTTTAAAAACTAGATGAATATATACATACATGATATGTGACATGGTCATATTTTAAAAGTTTAAAATTTTACATGAACCTTTCTTTAAAATATTTTCAACATATTTTGCAAGAAAGTATTCACATGTTCCATTTGCTAAAAAGTATTGGGTTTTTACATGTACAAATTGTAATTCAAAAATTCCAAACATAATGCAAATTAAGAAACAATTAGGGCATTCATCAACAAGTTCAAAATTACAATTTACCTACAAATAGAAAAAAATATTTTAGATGCTTGATGACATAACGTAATGAAAATTTGATGTTTAATAACTTTTTTGTTATTCAAAGTCAAAAGAATCAAATTGCGATGGATGCAACAATAGGGGTCATGTGGATGTTGTTGCACATTTTCAATAAGTTGTAATTTTTTATGCCTAGGTTTGAGGGTTAATAAATGAAAAATAAATACATAATGGTTACTTTTTTGCATTTGCTTACTAATTATTTTAACTTTTCAAGTTGGAAAGAAAAACTTTGTTTCCATTTCCTTAACAAAGGCATCTAAACATAATTTTTATGTTCTTTTAAATGGAAAGAAAGCATCCTTGATTGGCATACCTTATTATGTTTTGCCCCCATGTCCTTGATAGTCTTGTGAAGTTTTATGTCTCTTTGTTTGAAATATTGCAATTGATCCTTGATGGTGCACTCTTAGATCACAATGTGATGCTCCTTAATCTCAAGATGTGGAAGGTTGATTCTATCCATTACATCAATAATTTATTTGTTGGTTTTGTTGATTGTTTCAATCATTGGTGAAAATGTGTTTGTGTGTTTGTGCTTATATGTCATGTATTTCCAAATGCAATCAATGTTGTTGAAGGTGGTGCAAGTTTAACAAGTCTAGTTGACATGTATGATAAATTGACCATGTAGGGACAATTATGTTGAGGACTATGATTGCATTATTCAAGTTCACAAAATTCACCCTTGCATGTTCTGCATTATGTTGTTTTTTACATGTTATTGACATGGCCAATGCCCACCAAGGAATTCTTGCATGAAGAAATGCAACTATAACTATGTAAAATCTTGTTATTCTTGTGTGTTAATTAATGATATTGGTGCAACATAATTTGCATCACCTTGTGCTTAAGTTGGTGCATTCAACAATTCACTCCATTTAACACATTTTAAATGTTTCATGACATTTTTTATTAAATTGATGAAGTGGGTGATGCTTGTCATTTTCCTTTGTGATAATATATTAAAATGATGCATGGATTTTTATTCCTTTTCAGTAATTCTTTTCTTTTTGTAATCATAATTTAATCCAATCCATTTGATTTTGTAATCTTTCCATTTTTACATATTTTGACATGAAACAACATGTCCAAGCCTTTTGTAATCTTCTTTTATTGTCACACTTTTGGCACCATGTGTGTTCTTAGATTCACTAACTCTTTTCATGTCACATTCTTGAGATGATTGCATTTGATGAGGTTAATAACTTGTGTTATTCCCAATTTTCATGTTTTTGTCAAATTACTTGACTTTCATTTTTAGATGTTGATTCTTGCTTTGCATTTTTGCTTGTGACCATCAAAGTGTCAAATTGTTCATCACAAATTAAACTTTGTTGTGTTGTGCATGTTATAAGTGCTATGACAATGAATGTGCGTTGTATTGATGATGAACATTACAAATTGTAGGAGCTTTAGAAGTGTGGTGCAATGCAAGAGATTCATTATAGAAAGCTTTGGAAGTAGGTTTGTTATAAATGGAAGAAATAAGGTTGAATTTGATAAGTTATGTGCCTTGTGTGCAAATTCATAAATTAAATTTTTATTAATAAAGGCATGAATCATTAAATTTGGAAGATTTTTCATGGACTATAATTAAATTCTCATTAATGTTACCAACTTTGATCATTTGCAAGTAATTTGCTACATGAGCAACCATATGAGTTCATTATTGATGACATGTGCTTGAGTATGAATTGGCTTAACAATCAACATTGTTATCAATGATGTTACAAATATGTATGAATGACATTTCACATAAGTAAGTAAAAGTGAAGGGACCTATCATTATAATTCCTTTATTGTCACACATTGGTGTTTTCAATCCTAGCACAAGAGGATTTGGGTTCTTGTAAATGAAAAGAATAACCTTAGGTATGTGTGTGTGTGTGATGATATGGCTTTCGTGTTCATGACAAGGTGTGATAATAAAATTATTTTTTGCAATGAGGGATGCAATCATAAGGTAAATGGAAAATGCCGAATTTATATTATCGCAACCCCACTTTGAGGGAGTTGTGAGGTCGCCACTCACACTTCCGAAAATGGGACTTGAGAGTCCTTTGGGACTCCCAAAAATTTAAAGCGTGATTGTAGTGGTCAAAACACCTCGCATTGAGATGTTCTTTATATTGTTGGAAAGGTCTTGAAATGTAGATGTCCAAAAGGGCCTTGCATGAGCCATTTGGACATCTGCAGCACAAGTTATGGTCGAAAGAAGGGTCAAGAGTCAAATTGCCAATTTGACTCCCGACCATTAAAAGTCGAGAATCAACCCGATTCCGGTGCGTGCAGGTGAAGTGAAACACATCCTTGGAAAGCTCTTGAGGAGAGCTACAACTTTGGTTTAGACCTCGTCTCGATCCGAGTTTGGGGCGAGAAGTTATGAGCGCCCAAAGTCCCGGGAGTTCAAACCAGGATAGTTTCGGGACTCCACTTTGGGAGTCCCGGGAAAAAGAGCCATTTGGATGCAAGTGTGGCGGAGAGCTGCAGAGAATACTATATGGGGGAAGGTGGTGGCTTCCCCTGAGTCCGGGCCGTGGTGAGTCAAGTGAGTCCAAGGTAGCCCGTAGTTTGTCCCAACACTAAAAGGGTGTAGAATGAGTTCTAACCAACTTGTTGGTTGGATTTGGATGCAGGACCATATAATTGAGTAAGCTTGTCCCTATTCCTAGTCTATCCTGGAGCTTTCAGTTGGAAGTTGGAAGCGTGCCTCGAGTCCCATAAATTCGGCAATTTGAGTGACCTAGCCCCAACTTGGGGCTACCTTGGGACTTGGGAGTGTGTCATATATCATATCAATTAATTGTAAACCACATGTTTTTACATTTTTATCATATTTGCACATTTTGAAAATTGAATTTTGTTGTCAACATAACATAGGTGTTATATACAAAATATCAACAAAAAATATTTTTAAGTTGGCAAAACATTTTTAAATGTGTTATTTAACTTGTGTAATAATATAGTCTTCATGTACCTTAGTATTTTAGTTGATGTTTAAAGTTGATTGGAAAGGTGCCCCTATTTTTTTACCAAGTGCCACTTAGATTAAAGGATTGAATTTACCTCTTGCCCTCTAGGTTTAAAGGAATAACGATTTTATTATTAATTTTTCTTTTTATTTTTTTTCCAATATTTAGAATCAAGACATTGGATACATGGTTTTTTTTAAATTGAAATATTAAAAAAAACGGTGAAAATTTCCAAAACATAAGAAAAATAAATCAAATTTATTATACTATAAAGACATAGTTTTCCAAAAAAATCTCATTTTTTGTAAAAAGGACAAAATTTGTTAGAAAATTTTGTCATTGATTGGACTAATGTTGGGTAGGCCTCAAAAAAATAGGTGAGAATTGGCTAGGGTTTTAAGTCAATTCTCACATTGAATCCCTTATGGTTTCATAATGGGTGATACCTTTTTGAAACCAATTCAAAGGGTTTCACTAGGTTGAAAACCTCCCATTTCAAACCTTTTCATTATATATATATACCCTATCAAGGTGTTGAAAATAAATAGGGTCGAGGTGTCAAGTGTCGCTAGTCAGTAAATTAGTGGTATGTAATAGGTAAAGTTAAATTTTTTTTAAAAAATTAAGGTTCTAGGTTCCAGGTTCCAAACACTGCAAAAGCAAAGTTGCCCCTAAACTTTGACCTTTTTTTCCCTCACTTTCTTTATGATTAAGGAAATTTTTTAATGCATTTTAAGTTTAGAATTTATGTTTTTCTTTGTTTAATTAATGTTCATTGTTTTGATTTTAGTTGCATTCTTTTTTTGTTGCATTGCCTCCTTGTTGTGTTTTGTTGGTGTTTTTTGGCACCCCTTTATTATGCTTTGTTGTTGCTTGTTGGTGCTCCTTTTATGTGTTCTACTGATGTTCATTGTGCGTTATTGTTGTTTGCCAATGTTCCCTTTTTGTGTTTTTTGGGGTTTGTCATGTTTTATTATTATTTGTTGGTGCTCCCTTGTTGTGTTATGTTGGTGTTCATTGGCCCCTTTATTGTGCTTTGTTGGTGCTTGTCAGTGCCCCCTTGTTGCACTTTATTGGTGTTCATCGACACCCCCTTGCTTCACTTTGTTGGTGTTCGTAGGTGCCCCCTTGTTGTGCTTTGTTCATGCTTTGTTGGTGTTCCCTTGTTGTGCTCTATTGGTGTTCATTGGTGCATCTTTGTTGTGCTATGTTGGTGTTTGTCAATGCCCCCTTGCTATGTTTGTTGTTTTATTGTGTTTTTGTCGGTGTTCATTGAAGCCCCTTTGTTATGCTTCGTTGATGATCCTTGGCACCCCTTTGCTATGCTTTGTTAGTGTTCATTAACACCCCTTTGTTGTCTTTGTTGTTGCTTGTTGGTGCCTCTCTGATGTGTTCTATTGGTGTTATTTGGAATTCTAGACTAGTACTTCCCCCTTACATTTTTCAATAACAAGGTATATATATATATATATATATATAGTTTATGTCTATGAACTATTTTATTTCAAATGCATGTTTTCAATTTGCATCTTTTTAAATATAATCATAAGTATTTGACATAATTTGTATTTTTTCATGTGTAGGACCAAAATCATACTTGCACAAAATTTTCACATTAAACATTTTTTTCATATCTTTTACCTTTTACTTCAATAATCTTGTACATGCTTGTAATTACTTTGCCTTGTTTGATTGTAATTACTTGTAGATTTTGTTTGTAATTGTTTTAACATTGCTTGTACTTTTTGTTTGATTTTTTTGGGATATATTAGATACCAAAACTAAAACCCATCATTTTGGTAAATTTTATATTTATTTTAATTTCTCCTCCAACCTATTTAATATCTTGCAAGAAATGGAGTCAAATGAAAATGAAAATGAAAATAGTTTAAATGAATGGAATATGGAAGATGAAATTATAAATGGCAACCTTCAAATAGGAAAAATCACATTAGAAGAATAACAAATCCTAATGAAAACAATGAAATGGAAAGAAACTTTCAAACATTGCATACTAAAAGGAAAAAATGGAAAAGACATAATAGGAATGCAATTTGTTGGGCTTTTTATTATGTAAATGATGATAAAGAAATTGATCCTAGGAATCCTTAAATCATGAGATGTGCTCTTTGTTACAATAATCATATGTATGTTTTACATCCAAACACAAAAGAAAAAAATGGCTTTTAATATATTACAAAAAATGGTATAATAGCTTTGAAAAAATATGTGGATTGTGATCATGCAACAATTGTCAAAAATTTTAAAGAAGTAAAAGTAAGAGGACCATTTGAAAGACAAATAATTAAAAAAAGAATGAATATTTTAGGGAGTGTAATATATATATAAGACCCTTTTTAAAAGGACGATGAATAGCATGAAGACTTTTTGTAGGACCTTGACTTTTTAATTGTGAAAAATCATGCCATTGATGTTTGTGGAAAGTGTTTGGTTCAAATGTTTAATTTTACATCTATGTCTTCAAGTTGTCTTTCCTTTTATAAAACAATGTTTTCATGATATATTATTTAAATTGGTGGAAAAAACAAAACAAATATTTGTTTTTATCAAAATTGGGACATTATTTGCAACAACAAGTTTGACTAATGGATGTCTAAGGGGGCACATGATATTTTTGCTTTTGATTAACTTCTTGGGATTTGATTGGCAACCTAAACAAATGACTATTGGGCTATTTAAAACATCAAAAAATATTAATCAAACCTTGGCCATTAATATGATGAAAGTACTTGATCAATATGGATTGTAAAAACAATTATTGCATATGTGAAAAGTGAAGGGTCAAATCTAATTCCAATAACTACCTTGAAATCAATTGTTAAATGTGAAGTTTTAGGTTTAGATGAAAGTTTTCAAATTTGTTTCGGCCATGTTTGTTTTTAAGGTATGTGAATATGTTACACCCAATGAATTTTTTTATAAAAACCTTCAATTTATTTCTATTAAGTTAGTGCAATTAGATTTGCAAAAATGTATCATTTAGCCAAAAAAGTTGGGGAACAAAAGACATGAATGGAACAAGGCATGTTTAAATTCAAACATTTGCCCTAACAAATTGAATACTCCTATGAGGACAAGGTGAAAATTTGATCTTTAATTTATTTTTATTTATTTTTGGTTGGTCTTATTTTGTTATTCAATTATGCTTGTTTGATACATAACATTTATTTAATTATGGTTGGAGGTTTGCCAATAAACTATTATGTTTGAAGAGGCTTTGCAATTCAATGATGTTATTATCCTTTGCTACAATATATAGAATATTGTCATAATTAATGTTAGAATCTCTTATTACTTGGCACATTTTTCAAATAATTGTGAATTGTCTTTCTCCTATTGTGAATGCATGTGTTTTGAACCAATCTACTAGCCATAGGTTATTCTTTGATGCATTGTAATTTGCCATTACCATGTGTTTGAAATGTAGGGAATTAATTACAAACCCACCTGCCCAAGTTAGTTTGATTAATGATGATTTTGGAATTACCTTTTAATTACATTTGTTTGCTATTAATATCAAGAATAAAATTTGTGATGTGTTGGAATTGTTCCTTTATTTCTTAAGAAACATGAAAAGAAAAAATCATGTAACATGTTAGACCTTGAATTAAAAAAGCCTTTGTTTAATTTCTTTTTTTATTGGTCATGAAGAAGGGGTGAACATTGTTGAAAAATATGATAGACAATCATTATATCCTATGCTTTTAAAATGTTATCATTATTTACACCCAAAGGCAAAATCAAAAGTTGGATGTGCATATCAAATAAGAAATACAAAATCCAATTTAAATATTTTTGAACAAAATCCTAGCACAAGTGAGCAAACCATAAAACTTGTCATCAGGAAAATGTTGATATTCATGCATTATCAAGTGGATTCCAAAGACATCAATTACCTTTTTCAATGGTGGGCAAAACATGAAACCATGTTTCCTAATGTTGGTTTTTTGGCTTGGCAAATCCTAGGGATTATTGAATCACAAATTCAAATTGAAAGGATTTTTTCTTTAGCATGGATGTTTATGTATTTGAGAAAATGTTGTTTACAATCAAAAAATTTAGAGAGATTAATATTTATGAGCAAAAATTGGCTAAATGATCCTATAATTGATTTTAAACCACCCTCCAATTTGGTGGAACTGATTGAAAACAATTTAGATTTTGAGGAGTTAGAAAATTTCGAAGGTTACGAAATTTTGAACATATAAAATGTTTGCAAAATTTATTTGATCTTGATCTTTTTTTGATGTTTATATATATATAAACAAAGGGTATCAAAAGTTCTGTTATTTCAAACATTATATATATATTGTTTGAAATAACAGAACTTTTAATACCCTTTGTCTAAGAAGTATCGTTGGAAACCAAGATCGGTACGGAATGACTGGGAACCGGGACTTTGAAACCTGGGGGGATTTCGAACTATTAAAAAAAAAAAAACACAATTAAGAAGGACCAGGTCGGGTATCAGAAAAGTTTCTGGACCTGTCTCTTTAAAATTAAGACCCGCCAACACTGGATTGGACCCCGTTTGAAGGGACAATTAAAAAGGCTTCAAACTGTTTTGGGACAGCCCATGAAGGCAGAGAAGGAGGGACGCAAAGTGGGGATGGACGAGCTGTTGGCGCACGTGGGCCGGGGATGGTAACACTGGCACCCGCGGGGCCCGGTTTGGGTGTGCGCCCAAACGGTCCATGTTTCGCTGGCCCGGTTCAAATTGCCGCGCGTCGCGAAGCTCCCTTGCCTCGAGAGAGAAAAGAGAGCGTTGTAACGTGTTTTTGGAGATTGCCGGTCTTGTCGTCCTCGCGCATGGGTCGAGACTCATGCGTCTCCGAATTGGCGAAGAGCCACACATAAGATTGCTCACCTCGATTGGAATAGAGAGTGTTTGAAAATTAGGGGAAAGAGGCAGCGATGAACCGGAACAACGTGCCTCAAGATGTGCAGACCGCTAGCATTGTGCAGCAGCCGCTTGGGAGAGGGAAACAGCAGAGACTGGCATCACAACCGGTTGATAGCCACTCAGTCTCTCGCAGGTCAGTGGAACTCTAGCTCTATTTCTTTCCCAAGTGCTCACGGGAGCTTGAAAGTCCCTGTGATGGACTGTGTTCTTCCTTTTTAGGGTTTAGGGTATGATGAGAAAGTCGATAGGATTTCCATGTAAGGAATATGAAGTGGAAATAAGTGTAAAAGCTGATGCCAAAATTTTCTCTTTGGTGTGTGTGTGTGTGTGTGTGTGTGTGTGTGATTCCCATGCAGGCTGCAACCTGAGTTTTTGTCTCTCATGGTATGCATTTCAACTCAATTCAACTTGCACTCTGGGCTTTGTAGTAGTTGCATCATTGATTTATATTGCTGCAAGAAAACCATTGGCTATGTCGCTGTCTTCCCCTCACTGTCTAGTCTCGAGAGTCCCTAGTTTTCTGAGGCAGTGGATGGTGTGATTCTTCCAGACATGTGGAGTCCTGGGTATTCCTGCGTTTCCAGAGGGTGACAACATTTTTGCATGGATTGGTACCATCAAGGGCAGTCTGCAACTGTCTATGAGGGACTGACCCACAAGTTGACATTGAAGTTGACACTGACCCTACAGACTATCCCTTCAAATTTGACACACTCTGCTTCCATCCCAATGTCAACCAATATGGCAACTTTTTCCTTGATATGATGCAGGTAAATTATTTCCGCACCTTGTTTTATTGGCTCTTGCACCAAAGGGAAGAAACATTGTAGCCATGTAGGATTTAGGATACAATTTTGGATTGAAGTCAGAACCAATTTGTGCTCATTGTGGCGATAACACACTGAGCCACTTGTTTCAAATTTCCAGTGGATGATGCTCTTTGGCATCATGTTGTATAGTGCACAGAAGCAATGCAATCAACAGTAAATTCTTTGTCAGGATAAATGGTCATCTCCATATGATGTTCGGACAATCTTGCTCTCAATCCAAAGTCTATTGGGTGGTGCATAATACAAAATCTCCTGCCCTGTCCTTGTTTTGTTTGTCTCAATGAAAATGCCTTTTCACTATTGTTGAGCTAACTTTGGTTTTCTTGGATGTTTGTAAGATGTTTATTGACAATCACATCTGCAAGGTTGCAAACAGCCCACTCAAATACCCTAGATTAGAAAGCAGAGTCAAATGTAAGTTTTTGATTGCAAGTGTTTGGTGGGCTGATGTTGATGGAAAGAGGTGATGGTTTTTGCAGAACCAAACAATGACAGCCCTCTCAACAGTTCTGCAGCTGCACTTTGGAGTGACCAGGAAGGTACTTTGAAAGTTCTTTTATAATATGTAGTTCAACTCATTTTTTGTTCCTTTTTCTCCAAGGTGTTAGGAAGACAACTCTCTTACCACGTCTGTGAATTTTACTGCAGAGTACAAGAAGGTGATGCAGAAGCAATACTGGGATGCGGGTGGTGCCTTGTCTTGCTAAGACAGGATATATATGTATTTCTATGAGAAATATGTTGATATTGTCTTGCACAACTGCACATCTGTAGTCTGGCAGAGCTTGGATCTGGTGGACAAAATGAAGTACTGCTCTATGTTGTAGCTAAAAGGAGATTTAGGTGCCATCTCCACCATGTACATTGGATCCAGCTGGTAATTCTGGGACAGTGATGGTGAGTTGGTGATTTCAGGATAGTGATGGCAGGATGGTGATTCCTCAATAGGGGTGTCCTTGAGAAAATTGTGAAGTTGGCTGCATGTTGGTGGCCTATTTGTAGAGGAGCCAAAGCCTCTCTTTGGTTTCAGTAGAAAAACTGCAAATGATTCTGTGCCAAAAAGCCTGATGGTCATTCCTGTTCTATCATTGGAGATTATTATTAGTCTCCCTGTGAAAGACACAATTTTGTTGAGAACTTTTATGGCTTTTGCACAAGGACTAAAGTTGGTCACTGTTGTATGGGATAGCTGTTCTATTGGATAATGCCAGGTATAGTGATGTAAAAGAACTCCTTAGGCAAACTTCCTCCAACCCTGAAGCTGAGAGGCCAGAGTGAACCAACAACCACCAGTGCACCATTTATTGGAAGTCCATTATAACTCAGTTGTGGGCGAACCCCAACTGAGCTGATGTTGGGTTTTACCCCATATTGTGGCCTGTAAAAAAATAGTATCTGTAGGTAGAAGAACTAACCCTAGTTAAGGGGCCCTCTAATTACACTGAAAACATTGGTGCAGGTTGTTACATAAGTAGATGGTGAGTATGTAGGTAGTTTGTAGGAACAGCTACCACTGTGGTTAACTTAGGAACTGGAAAGCCAATGAAAAAGTGTTTTCTTGTCCACCCACTCCTCATCCCTCCACTTACTATCCATTCCTTGTGGTGTGCTGGGTGTGCTGCTCCGGCCTAGATGTTGTATCAAGTATACAATGTCACATCAGTGGTATGAATGAACCCTAAAAAATCGGTTATCTCAAAGTCTGGTGAGATTCATCCCCTCAGACACAATAAGCTCCCTATTTATACAGTGAAGAACCATTGCCATGATTTCAGCACTCTCAGAAATTTCTTAGTTTATTTGAAGGCCAGCGTCTTATTATATACATACATATCCCTACACCTCTAGATGGTGTGGGCGTCTTATTATATACATACATATCCCTACACCTCTAGATGGTGTGGAAAGCACTCTGAAAAATTTCCTATTGTATTTGGAGGACACCTAACTCTTCAAGAGGGGGAGGAAACTTGTGCATACTTGTAGGCGTAAGACCCTTTTCCAATTTGAGGACTAGGTGTAAGACATGCTCCTACAGCTCATGATATGTTCCTAAAATGCTGACCTGAAATTGACTATATTCTTCCCTAGGCACCTTTATTACGGGGAAGGCCCTCCTACCCTAGGGCTTTACCATACATTAAAAGCACAACATGAACCTCTATGACTTCTTGTGTACATGTCTATATAGCTTGCCATCAACAAACACCTCCTTATACCTTCAATGCTTATATCTTATTATAGACAACAAGTGTTAATAACCTTATAATGTGTGCAAGCCATCGTGATTTTTCAGTGAGCTGTCAGCCTGTCACACTTAATCACAATTCTTCATCTCTTTCGCACATATCAGCTACTGCACCTCCATCACTAATCGATTTGTGGGATAGGATGTCCTTTTAGCATTATGTCTTCCATTTCATTACTACTGATTTGATGATCTTGGTTTTCCTTTGGTGTGTTTACAACTGATTTGATGATCTTGGTTTTCCTTTGGTGTGTTTACATTTGCATTGACATGCCTTGTACTTTTTGTGGATGAATTTCCATTCTTGTTTTTATATATATGTACAGGTCTTCTCTTTATCAGCATCCCTAAACAAATGTAGATCATGAGGTAACACGAATGAGAGGCACATTATGCCTTCAAGAGCACCTTGCACAACATAAATCTTCCTCCTAGCCTTTTGAGGCATCTTCCAAATCTATAAAACCATATAATTCAAAAAACCGTCTAAATTTTTTGCAGATCCTCCTCTTCCTTTTGAGAAATCCCATAACAATGAAGACCCAAGAATAAGAAGGGTTACAAACTCTCATAATTCGTTCGTTGGTTCGTTAGTTTCTTAAAGTTCGTTCGTTGGTTCGTAAGGTTCTCAAAGTTCGTTCGTTGGTTCGTAAGGTTCTCAAAGTTCGTTCAGTGGTTCGTAAGGTTCTCAAAGTTCGTTCGTTGGTTCGTAAGGTTCTCATCGTTCGTTCGTTCGTTCGTTCGTTCGTAAGGTTCTCAAAGTTCGTCCGTTAGTTCGTAGGGCAATGCTTCTTCAATCAGTGGCAAGGGAAAAAGCTACAAGAAATCCCCTCCTATAGAGCGGAGACACCACGACCGGAAGCAACGACGACGAACGAAGGAGCTTTCTGGAACGTTCGCGATTTCCAGTAAGAACCTGGGGTTATATCGAACTGGAGATATATAGTATATACCTACCCGGCCACCGCTGTGTTTCTCCTTGCTACCTACTCGCCGTTTCTCGACGCTCCCTCTTTCCTTCGCTTTCTTCTTCATCTCGAGAAGTCTCGCGCGCGCGCGCTCTCGCTTGCGTTGTGACGTCTCGGTTTTGCCTCTTCTCGTACGAGCAATCGGCCGCCATCGGTCGCAGCAGCGTCCAGAAGCGGAGAGCTTGTTTGCCGCCATGTCGCATTTCGGAAGAGCCGGCCCGCCTGACATCCGAGATACATACTCCTTACTCGTTCTCAACATCACTTTCCGTGCGTAAATGAGTTTTTTTCCCCCATAATGCCCTAAGTTTGTTTCTCCAAAACACACATGAAAATCGTCTATCGTTGTTGCAGTCTTTTTTCTTTTTTTTCTCGTCGCACTTCTCTGACTGCGATGATGTTCTCAAGGTTTTTTTTTTGGTTTTTCTCTGTTTTTTGTAACTTTTTTTCGACCCCGGACTTTCTTTGAGGGCATTTCAACCTTGGCATGTGTATGTGTGATTGTGTGTTTTTGTCTTCGTTCAAGGCTCCTTCTTCTGAGATGTATCTCGGTTTGGTATTCGAGTCGTGTTTCCCTCGGGGTCTCAGTATCATTGTGTTGCGAAGGAGGGAGATTTTGCCGAGTCTCTTTTGTAAAGAGTTAAAGCTTTCTGTCATGTGTTCTGAGTTCACGCAAGAGAGAGGGAGAGAGGGAGTCCATAGAGAAAGAGGGTTGGAATGAATGCCGTGAAGGCTCTCGAGACTTGAGAGATGCAGATGATGAACAACCACACGTGTTGTATTGTCAGAAGGGGATAGGGTATCGAGGGTTTGAAATTTTGTCAGGAGTAAGAGGCATCCTCCGGGGATAGGCTTTGCGTCATGGTGGAATGCACAGTACGAAGTCTGGAATCCTTAAGGTGGGATGTCCTTTGATTCCAGGGGATACAGAACAAAACTGTCTGGAACCATGCCAGAGAGTTTCTTTTCTTTCAAGGCTGCCCAACAGACTCTAGCATAAGCTCTCTTAGCATGTGCTGATACTTTCTGGTTTCAGTTTCAATTTGTTCAATCCCTGTGTGGAAAATCTTGTAGAGTGCAAACTGAGTTGATGTTCACTGTGGACTCATGCTCTTTTTTCCCTGTGCCAACACTTTGTTGGTCAGCCCTCTCTTTCTGTCTGTTGTTCAGATAAGGACCAAAAAAAGAAATCATGAGTGTATGTCATGGTTAATGTTGACCTCATAGATTAGCTTTCTGGGGATGGTGTTAATGGGTTTTTGTTGCAGCTTTTCTTTGTTGCTCTGAATCACAAGGTGGATTTTGCAGGAACAAGCGCAGATGATCTGTTTCCTTTGTTTGACAGATATGGAAAGGTGGTGGATATCTTTATTCCTAGAGATCGGAGGTACTGTGTGCTTGAGACTAATCTTCTGCATTTAAAAAGGAGCTTGATCATCATGCAGTTCTAAGTTTGTTATTTAAATGCTATGATTTGGAGGCTTTTTGCTTCTCTGGTTTCGCATTGATCATATTGATCTTGTTTCTGTGTTTGAGTTCTTTTCTTTGTTTTCCTGTGACCTGGTTGATCTAGGCACTGCAGAGCAAGCCACTCCCTGAGATGGCCTTTGTTTGTGTGCTCTGTGTCTGTCATCTCTGGGTGCATGTATCAAGTAACAGAATGCCTCATTTTTTCTGGTGATAGGACTGGAGAATCTCGTGGCTTTGCATTTGTCCGCTACAAGTATGCAGATGAAGCACAGAAGGCAGTGGAGCATTTGGATGGTAGTAGTTCACTCAACTATTCCAGATTTTTCCTCTCTCAGCTATTCTTTTTTCTTTTCACACTCACATGCTCATGCTTTTTCCCTAGAAGCCTTCATATCATGATGATGTAGTCATGTTGCTTGGCTTGCTACTCACACAGTTGTGTCTCATTGTGAAGAGTTGCACATGAAATGCATCTTGTCTCTCAATCTATCTAACACAACCGATGGTTTCCCCTTGTTAATCAGATTAATATGATGCATCACTTTTGTTCACAGATATGGACAAACCCTGGTTGTACTTGCTTGTCTGACATGGTCATGTATGTGTGGTTGAACTCATGGATATCAGATTTATCTGGTTGTTCTTATCTTTTCAGGATGTTGTGTCTTTGGACACTGACATATCTCCAGGGTCAGGGCTCTCTATCTTTTGCTCTTTTGACTCCAGACGGGCATGTGCCTATGTGCAAGGAACTGGCAATTCTTGTCTTTAGGAATTTCGTTTGCTGGTTTATGCACAAAATTTGGTCTGAAGATCTTTTTTTTGGGGATTCCTTGAAAGGTGTGTTTTTAGAAGGACACTGCAAAAGGATCTATGCTAACTAGGTGATACGCTGGTCTTGTTGGGTGTCCTTGCTTTCGAATGTTGTGCCACTTGAATATTACGCAATGCTCTGGAATGTTAGCACATCTGCACTTGGCCTTGTTGTGTTCATTTAGTTTTGCTGGAATTGACAGAATGGCTAGCTTCAAAGTGTTACGGAGCTTCTGCAGCAATCTCATAGCCATGTTAGCAAGTGTGGCACCTTGTTGTCATGTTGAGGATTATAGGTTTTCTTTGTGTACATCTGTAGACAATTCCCAGTTCTTCTATCACTTGAAAGACATTGACAAAGAATAGTCATGGGGCTGCAGTCTGCGGAGATCGAGAACCCCGAGACACATACGTGGTCCTTGTGTTGGAAGCCGCTTCTGGTTATTTATCGATTAATGTGCAACTTTTTCGGTGTGGCAGGTAGAAATGTTGATGGGCGGGACATGGTGGTTCAGTATGCGAAGTATGGTCGGGAGATGGAGACCATGTAAGTTATTTGAGGTCACCTAATCTTCCCTTTTCTACCTGTTTGGTGCAGGCAGGAATGTTGATGGAAGAGATATCGTGGTGCAATATGCGAAGTACGGTCGAAACGATGAATCCATGTGAGTCTTCAGCTACTTGCTAGCTGTCTTAGAAGCACTTAGAGATGGACATCCTGGAACCTATCCTCAGGTGGGCTGGAACCAAGACCACACGTCAACAAATTAGGGACATGCCATCTGCCACTGCCCCTGCTTTTGGTCTCAAGGTGATCAGCGGTGAGCAGGGCAAAATTGGCAAGTGCCCATGTTCTTGATTGTCTGGCACATCAAATCAGCAAGTTGCAGTGTGCTGATTGTGGGCAGGAGTAGCTGGTGATGTGTGGGTGCTTGAAACTGGCCATTTCATCTAAAGACAACAGAGCTCCCTTCAGAGTTCTTGGTTGCAATGCAATCCAACTCTTTCACAAGTCCTTGCTTTGTCTTTGTTGATGATGCCATGTGTTTGACTTGGAAGTTGTATTGCTGAGGAGTTCAAGACATAAGGAAGATAGACAGCTGTGAACTTAACAGGATTGTAATGAGAAAGGGAGAGATAGAGGGGTTTATGAGTTTTTATACAGCACTGTATGTGGAAGGTAACTGTTAGGTGTATAACCAGTAGCTAATAGAACAGTTGCCTTGAAACTGTCATCTTGAGGTTTTCTTTGTGATTTTCTAGATACGTTGCTGTTGATGGTTGCTGAACATGCAATAGGCCATCACTACTTTTTTGGCTGCCTTATGGACCTATTTTGATTGTTCTATTGGTGTTTCCCTTCTCTTACTGTTTGTGGGCCTTGAATTCTGTATTTTTAAGATCATTGGCTCGTCTCATAATTTCTCTTAGTGTCACTCAAATGGTAGGTGCAGAGTGTTCTCAATACTTGTGGGGAGGGCAATATTGCATTGCTAATCAATTTGGAGTATTCCATTGAATGTGTTGGGAATTGTTTCTACTGCTGAACAAGATACTGTTATGCTTGCTGGCAGTCAACGTGGCAGGATCACCCAAGGAAGTCCAAAGTGGAGGAGCAGGTCAAGGAGTCGTAGTCCAAGGAGATCAAGGTGAGATGTGCTCTGGTTTTAGTGGCACAGGAACTGATAAGCCTTCTCCATGAGGATGGATTTTGATGGTACTTGCTTTCCATTTGACCTTTATGTCCTGTCCATATTGGGTGGAACTGTTGAAGTAGAGTAGGTTGGTCCTAACTATTCTACTTTTACTTGTTTTAAACCATTGAAGCACTGGATGATGTTTTTCTGGCAACCTGAGGTGGCATACCTGAACTATGCTGCTCAGTGTCTTCATGATAAACAGAGAGAGAGGATTGGCTATTGTACTTAGCTCTAGGGAAATTGCATTGTCGGGGGCTTTGCAGCCGTAGGCACAGGGATGAACATCGTCACAGAGATTATCGGACCCATAGCATCAGCCACAGAGATGAACGACATGATCGTGATCATCACCGAAGTCATGAAAGGGGGCGTGACTCTCGACGGCGGAGTCCTAGCCGCAGTGTGAGCCGCAGCCGAAGTCGTGGTCGTGATAATGTCAGTGCTCGCAGGCGAACTGAAAGCATATCAGTTGGCCGCAAGCGGTCTCCTGTTGCCAGCCGCAGGTATGTGGGATAACTGCTATCTTTTTCTGGTGGGAGTGTTTACACCATTTTCTGCATTGGATTCTGGCTGCAGGGGGGAATTTATAGAGTAGGAACTTTTTTGTTGTAGTAGTCAGATCTTTGGTGATAATCTCATGGTGTTTTTTGTTCCAGCCCAAGCAGAAACAGGAGGGCAAGCCACAGTCGCAGCCTCAGCCGAAGTGTGAGTCGCAGTCCTCGTAGACGCTCAGGGTCTGGAGAGCCATTGAAGGAGATGGCAAGGAATGGTGATACTTCACCCCCACCTGCCACAAGGTAATGTTACTTTTATTCTATGCCAGTGTGTTGAGGAGTGAGATTCCAGGACTTGGTAGTGGAAATTGCTTTAATTGGAGAGAGCCACAAGGCCCTTTCAAATTGATGGTATGGCTGCACCAGATTCGTTTTGTAGTCATGCTGTGACTTGTATTGTTCTGTTGTCAGGGTCAAAGGATCTCCATTGCGCTCCAGCCCCTCACCAGCAGCTCGTAGTGTGTCAGCCTCACCAGATCTGAAAGTTATGGCTCCAAGGAGTGCTAGCCCAGAGGAGCCTGGTGGAAGTCTATCACCTGAGCATCGGAGTCTGTCTGCTCAGCAATCCGATCCAGAGGTAGTTCACCACCGAAATTCACTTAGTTGGTAACAATAGACTGTGTACCCATGAAATTAGCAATGTTCTGCCCAGAATCTACATCTTGACCGAGGATTGGTGTGATGCAGATTGAAAAGTTCCTGTTCAACAGTGACTCATAGATGTCTCAGTTCTGATGCAATAGTTGTATTTATGGGCTTCTATGTGCAGGAACAATACGCAGGCACCACTGCTGAGCATGAAACCTGAAGTAGGAGAGGCAAATGTTTTGGTGTAGAGCTGGTGATGCAATGGAAGCGGAGAGGTATGAGGGTGATGCATTGCTAGATGCAGGCTTTTCATGCAAGGTGCTCCGTGGAGTTGGGCAAGGCTGCAAAGTTCGGGGGATGTAGCCTTAAGTTTCACCGTTGGGGATGTGTGTGGCTGGTTAGTCTGTTTACCTGGGTCACGTTCTTGTTACAGGCTTGGTTTTGTCACTACTGGTGCAGGGTACACAAAGCAGTTTAATATGTGTCAATTACAGTGGGACAAAGGAGCAACTAGTTACTTATGGTGTGGCTTGTCAGCTATGCTAAGTAGCCATGTTTCTGAGGGAATGTAGAGGGAGGTGTTCTTTTTTGTATCCTTTTGATTAACCAACTGTGCAGAACATTGTCTTTGACCAGACTTTATTGTTGTAAGAATTTTGAGTATTGTGAATCTCTGTATGGGGCTTCTATAGCAGTCTGACATGGTTATGGCATCTCATATCTGGGCATTGTGATAGTGATGAGTGGGGCCGTGGGGAAAACTGCACTGCTGGTGTTGGTAGCTGTTCTGTCGTGGCTGGCGGTCATGGATGGATGAGAGCTGTTGCTGAGCTGCTGTGTAGCTGCTGAGAGGGGGGAGAGTTGGAGCAAGAGTTTGCTGTTGCTGAAGGCTGCTGTTCTTCCTTTATATCGCACTTCCAGCACCTCAACATAGACAATCCATCACTCTTCCATAACTGACTGGAGGCATGCAGGGTGGGGTGCTAAGCAGTTCTAGTGAGCTATCTGCATGGTGTGCAGATTTGCCACTAAAGGTATTCACTGTTCTGCTAGCCCTGTGCTGCACTTGTACCCTATCTGAATGAGCAAACCTCTCCATTTGTGTCTGCGCAGCTCCTATTAATTTTTGTTCCTGTGGAAGTTTCCCAAGGAGAAGCCCTTAGTGATTCAAAAGTATTCCAGTGGTGGTGAGCCCAAGTATCAAGAGCTACTGGTGAACCCTGCTTTTGATAGTGGGGACCAGAGATGTCTATTCCAAGGATTATTGTGGACTCCTCCTGGACTCTCAACCCAGTGTTAGTCTTTTCATATTTGATGAGCTGGTTCATACCATTTGCCATTTACCTCATGTGCCCCTGGTATTGCAGCTCCTATGTGGCCATCATGTCAGATGCTGTTGCTTATGCACCTGGCAGGATAAGTTTTTGTCAGCACCCGCATCTTGCTGCTTGTTTTGTTCTGCCAACCTGCGACAACATGTCCTGTGGTGATTTGTGAGTATGGTACAGTCTGTTGGCCATCGGTGGCAGATGTGGACTCCTGATGTGTGTGCTAGTGTGATGGAAGCATTGGACGGTAAGGAGTCATGATGGAGGAGATTGGCATATCAAATTTTCTTCAAGAGTAGATACATGTTGTCAGTTCCTTATTTCCCTTTTTGTTATCTTCTATGCACTGGATATTAAAGCTAAATCAGGTTTTGTGATCTGAAGGTGTTTGTGAGCTCCCCTGAATAAGAGCCTGTTGAAATGGATGCACAATCCATTTGATCTTGTTGTTTTCCATTGCAAAACTAAACTGAGTGCCTTCACACCTCGTGGAACTCAAGTCATTCTCTTTTCCATTGCAAGAATTGAGAGGAGATTTTTTGGTGAGAAGCGGACACTGGACGCCTTCTATCTGGTCTGCATTTGGTCAGACTCATGGTGAAATAAGTTGTTTAATCTAATTGGGATTGCTCTTATTTAACCCTGAAATTGTACTGTAGTAGGTTCTGACATGTTGAAAATCTACTGAGCTTTTCCTGGCCAGCTTAGTACTGGGGCAAGCTAAAGTGAAATGAAGCTTACCCTGTTATGCGTGGTGTGGGATGAAAGAGGGTACTATTGACTAGTTTTTTAATTGGTTATGACTCCTGAGTCTAGTTGAGATCATGATTGAGGCTTCATGGTGCTTTTGGAAATGTGACAGAAACTCTTTTTCCTTAGTTGTGCTTGAAAATTTGAGCAAATATTCACAGATTTATCCACGCTTACTTTCAGGAGCTGATGTCAGTGGAGAGTAAGCTAGTCACTGCCACACATGATGGAGGTGATGGTCTCATACTTTTTGTGACTCTGAATGTTATGACCACTCATTTCTTGTTGTGCTCTTTGTGGTTTTGCTGGAGTTTGACATGGCCACTTCAAATTGTTGTGGGATTTTCACTGCTATCTCATATATATATGAACTTATTGAAGCAACTGAATTGTGGATGTGGTACATGAGAAGCCTCGAAGATCAATGTGCTGTGCAACCTTCCCTTTATTGGGTGAGTGGTATCCACTTATTTTGCATCTCATATCTTCAGTAAAAAAGCTTGGAAAGAACTTTGAAAACTGCTCTGGAGT
>Ga0116229_10002875_pt1 | contig 28156 bp, 18 predicted proteins | sample S1TSphgellanicum_3_FD_87313 | JGI IMG/M metagenome (GOLD analysis project Ga0116229, IMG submission 87313) | Host-associated microbial communities from peat moss isolated from Minnesota, USA - S1T2_Fc - Sphagnum magellanicum MG | ecosystem: Host-associated > Plants > Peat moss > Unclassified...
ATTAGTTACCCATAAACATGAAATGGATACTGTATAAGATCAGAACATACTAATAGCAAATCACATGGATCAATCAATATATTTGACCAATGAAGAACAAGTGTTAGATTGTGCAATGGCTTTCTCCACTCCCAGCATATTGAGCAAAAATGCTGATCCAAAGCCATTTTATTAAACCTGTCATGTTTGTTTTCAGAAACATGCTGTGCAGTGTTTGCCAGCGGAGGTACTCTTACAACAGCCATTCAGTGTATCTCACTAGAAAACATGGCATTCAACACCAGATTATCCTTGAATCTTAGAAGACAAGTATTCAAACAAAAAAACCTTCATTTTATGTTAAGTATCTTGCAAAAGTCTACTACCAAATCTCTGTAGAATCACCCTTAAGAACAAAAAAGAAATCTACCTAATTAGGTTAACTAATTTGGTTTAGGGTTTTAGTATTGATGAAAAAGTGTCAACTGTGTTCCTGCTATATTTCCCCTTGTACTTCACAACACCTGGAAACATCTTTCTATTTTATAACACAATGAGCCAAAGGCAGCACAAGAATGTACTCAATCTCACCCAATGGATACTTTAGATCAACCTGCTGCCAGATGAGTGTGCTTGCTAGACCCACTATCTTCTCATGTCTACATTGCACATTACTTGAATACCTCAATTGGCTAGTTTTTCTTAAGGTAACTTGCTTGTCTATGCCTTGTAGATTTATGTAGCTTCCTTTGTTGATCACTAGTTTTTGTTGGTTATTAGGGAAATCCGTAAAGTCAGGAAAACACAGCAGCAAAACCCTGAGTTTGGTCCAAAACTGGGTGAGATTTTTAAAAAAAACCTGCTAAAAAGTACATTAGCATTCAAGAGGTGGGAGAGGGAGGCGAAGGTGAAACTCAGAAAAGCACCATTTGTTGTGGTAAACTGAGTTTCATCCTGTTTTGATCCCCTCTTTCCTTTTTCCTGAGCGCCTCCACTGTTGCTATATATACTTTCACTACTCCTACTTGTACAAGTACTACAATTCCTTGGTTTTGTTCTGTGAGAAAAACCGCGCATTATGGATTGGGCATGGAATTTCTCTCCTTATATAAGCTTGAGTTTTTCAAGTTCATTAGTGATTCTAAGCTAAAATAAAACTCTTTAACACATCAACTATGTCAATTTTGGAATTTTTGCATCTTTGTCTTTGATGTCATGACCAATTGCAAATTTGATTCATTCTTTTTGTGTTAATCCATTTTTTTCACTTTGAATATATATTTTCATTGTTATCAAGCAATGAATTTTACTGAGTATTATGTAGCTAATGGAATCTTTCATCAAAGCAAACATCCCTAAAAATGTAGACTTCTCTAGTAATTTGACATAAAGTTTGTAGGTTTTATGTCATAAGCAACTAGTATTGTATCATGTTTTTTGAATTTAGCTCTCTCCTTCATTGAAAATGTCAATAATAAGCTCCACTTTCAATTATTCTCAAATGGTTGATTTTTTTTTTTTTTTTTCCTGAGATAATAGTTTAAAGGAGTTTTCCTAGTTGATTTTACACACTTTGAAATCTATTAATAAGATATTAGTTTAGCATGTATTGTTGGCCCACTTGTGGACTCCAAGACTATAGTTCTGATTTTGTATGTTGAAGGGTAATACATTTTCTAGATTCATTTTTTACTATGGTTGTTGGACTTTTGAAAAAAATTGGGTTTTTAACGTTAACTTTTTATGCTTTTCCTACTTAAACAAGTGACTTTTAACTATTAAAGTTGTATATTAATAAAACCTTGACATATAAAGACATGTTCTTTTTTTTGCATGGAACCCATGAGTGATCACTTCAGCGTTCAGGGCAGGCCAGATCCAAGGGCATGGCTTTGTTGTTTTTGGTGTCAAAACAAAACTTGAACCTCTTTTATTGGCACATCTAGCACACTAAAAATCATCAAAAACGGATTAGAATTGAGAAAGTTACAACCCCCCATAGTAAAGGGGGGTTAAGAATTCAAAAAAACAAACCACCAAACATTACAAAGCCTAAACATGATCACCCAAAAAATTCCTTGTATGTTGCTTTGTTGCTATCAAAGTTCAAAGATGATTTGTAGAACTGAAGGTGACATTCCTATAGTATTTTAAATCGTTCAAAATGAACAAGAAATGAGAAAGTTAGAAGCTTTGAAAGTAGGAGGGGTCCAAAGAGAAGAAAAAAATGGAAACAGTCGTGTTTTGTGAGTTGGAAAGTTAAATTTTTTTCTTGTTATTTTTTCATTTCTCCTTTTCATTTTCATTTCAAAGATGATTTCTAGCGCTTGAGGTAGAGCTCCCATAACATTTTAAATCACTCAAAATGAAGCACATATGATGATGTAAAAAAATGATTGGTGATGGGCAATTCTAGTCTACCTATGGTGAATTGAATTAAAGTGTTGATTCCTTTCCTTTTAGGGTATTCACTTCAGGCAGGTAACATAGTTGGACTTAGGTATGAGTTGGGTTTAAAATACAAAAAGAGCCATACTGTTCTCATTTGTCCTAGACTAATGCATGTGTTTTGGGGTTCACATATATTATTAAATTCACCAAAGCAAGGACATGTTCTAGGGACATGGGCTTGCATACCCCAAGACTTGACAAGGACATTGATATTTTTAAAGTGGGGGAGAATGACATGCCCTTCTAAAAGGACCCTTGAGTGAGAGGATTCATCTAGTCAAGGCCCAAGTTTGAACCACCATAGGGCAATTTTTGTGGTAGACTAGGTTACAAGTCTAAGTGTTGGGTGGTTCAACTCTTGGTTTGGCAACATTCATGAATCACATAAGTGTCGACAAATGAAGGTTTGAGAAAAGTGTCAAGGAGATGTCCTCAACACACTAAATCCTCAAACTACATACAAGTTTACAATTAGGTTATGAAACAAAAGATGATAATCTTGGGCAATGAGTCCTTATACCACTTGGGAAATTTATAACGGATTGAGTCCCACTTGTTTAGAGATTGGGGGCTATCCCTAGGTTATGAGATGACTCTAAATGCTAGAACTCACCAAGTGTGTGGCTTGCCATGTGCAAATAATTTAAGTGTTTAACAAAGAAAGTGGACAAAGGTGAAGGTGCCAAAATGAATCCAAGTGCAAGAATTGGTATCCTAAGACAATATTTTAAAAAAGATTAAGACCTTAAAGTTTGATGGCCCATGACAAAAAGGTTTCAAGGCCTAGGATTTGATGCTTGTATAATCCAAAGGCATTGAGAAAGATTGAAGGCCTAGAACTTGTGAGCTTAAAGACATTTGCACATAGCCTTATAAAATTTTCCTTGTACTAAAGACCTAGGATGTGAAGGCCTGAAGACATGAAAAGATGTTCTAAAACACGAGGGTTTAAGGATGTGAAAACATGTTTTAAGACATGAAAGCCTAGGACATGAGGACATGTCCTATTTGTAATTTTTGCTCTAACATTCCAAAGCTCCTTTTTCCAAAACTCATGTTTTAACTATGAAAAAAACATCTCAGAAGCTCTTGAAGCTAGAGATGTCGTTGGGGCAACGTGAGTAATCGGACATAGAGCAACGTCAAGTAAGACAACAAATTGTGGAGGTTGTAAGTTTGCTAATGTCCTCCATAGCTAAAACATTATTATCAAGTTGCAAACGGCTACACCTTGATCATAATAAGAACTTGCATTTCCATCTCATACCATTACTTATATAACAAACAATATAAGTTCAAAAAAAATGCAAAATGCTTGAGCTCCTAAACTTTAATTCTATGATTTATAATTGATGATATCACTTATCTATCCTTGTTTTGTAGACAAGGTCATTGTACGATGGTGACAACAATGTCATACATACACCATAAGCCAATAATCCTAGGCCATTGAAAAGGTCCCATAAATACTTTACATCTAACCTAGGCCATTGAAAAGGCCCCACAAATACCTTAAGTCCAATCACTACTACTGTTATTATAAAAGATCTAATATTTTTCTTAAGGTTTTATAGGTATTTTTGGATACAATAAGATCGTAAATGAAATGTCCTAAGTTTTAAAATGAAAAGTTTTAGGTCGTGAGTTAAACATCTTAGGCTTTAAGTCAAATGTCATGGGCTTTTATGTCATAATTCCTAGGCTCTAAGCCAAATGTTTGAGGCCCAAAGCCAAAATTCTTAAGCCTTAACCCAAATGTTCAAGTGACATTAGTGAAAAGTCCACACATTTCCCTAAACCAATTGTCCTAGGCCATTGGTGAAAGATATATCCAAACAACTTGAGCCAACTACCCTAGGCCATTGAAAGGATCCTCCAAATACCTTAAGCCAAATGTTTTGTAAAAACATCAAGCCAAAAGTCCAATGAGCACCCTAAGCCAAACATATTGTAATGACATTTAGCCAAAAGTGTTATGAACACCTTAAGCCAAACATCCTAGACAATAAGCCCAAAGTCCTATAAAGATTTTACGATAAATGTCTTACAAACATTATCAGGCAAATGTCCTTGGGCCTAATGTGAAGTCACCCTAGGCGATAAAAATAAAAACATGAGGTAAAAATCAATGTGTTTTGGCTTAGCGCTAAACCTTAAGCCATGAAGTTTAAACCCAAGCCAAATTACGTTTTGGCTCGAGCATTTTGGCCTAGGGTTTAAAGTTAGCATCATTTTTAGTTCTTGCCAAGTAAGGTTGGCCATTTTGGGGTAGTCCTAGAATCAAGTCTTGTATGGTTCTTTTTGTATTTCATAGATATATCTTGATAGATGTATCCATGCTATAGGTGAAATATTACTATATTGTGCAATTTGTGATCAAAAGATAGTTGTTGCAATAAGGCCTCTAACAATGTGAATATTTTGTAGGTAGCATGTCAACTAAGTTGAAATTCTCATACATTAATGGATTGCAAGATGTGCATTATACCAATTGTTGTATGGATCAAACCCATATTAGTTGTGATTAATTTGTGTAATGTGACTCATATTAATTAGTTGTGAGGACCCCCAAAGTTGATTTTTTTTCCCTTTTGTGATGGGCATCATCAATTTGTCTATCAAAAATTAATCTAGCTTCGAACAATCCCAAAATATATATTTGTTGTATTCTCCTTCATTTGGCCTTGTTATATATAGGTTTCAAAAGTAGAACTAAAGCCAAAGGATATGGGCTAAATGTGAGGCATTATAAAGAACTTGGGGAACATGTTGGAAAACACATTGAGAACTCAAAAAATCCACCATCACTCCTTGTGGTGTCTTTTTCCTTATCTCTCACACCACAATGTTATTGAGCTCTTTACCCCACCTAACTCTTAACTATCTATGCATCCCACAACACATAAGGTTAACATAAAAGTTCTAAAAACTCATTCAAACTTGATTTGTTAACTATATATAAATTCCCTAAAATGAGGTTAAAACTTAGTCTAAGATGTGGACTTTCTAAAGTTCAAGGCCTTGACACCCATGGCCCTTCATTGTGGCTCATAGCCCAATCACAAATAAACAACTCCAAGTTGTGATGAATCTTCACAAGGGACAACATTAAGTTGCCCCCCAAAACGTTTTGCGAGGTGCCGCCCCAAGACAATCCTAGATTGCCCCAAGGAACAAACCAAATTTGCTTCGAGACTTGAGACAAGTCCCAATTCCTGAAACCCCATAGCCCAATTTGTAAGACAAATTAAAGAATTGATCTACAATTCAACAAGGTTTAAACTCCCACACTACCATAGTGCCTCACCATGGTGGTCCCAACATGAGTCTTGCCTTGTGCAAGTAGAATTCACACAAAGGGACATGTCCCCCCTCGTCCCCCCTACCCACCCAAAAGAAAAGAAGTTAAGCCCTTTTGAGTGCATGTTGGCTCACCTCATTGGTTAGCAAGAATTTCCATTCCTACCTTTTAACCATTTCGGGCCTAGGCTCATGCCATTAGCCAAGAATTTCAAGACATAAACTAATGGAAGACATGTGCATTGGCAACTTTCAAACCAATGAAATGAAAAATTTGAAAAGTTTAATATTTATAATCATGCATTCATTTTGAATTTTATAAAAAAATTGTGTTAAAAAGATCAAGAATGACAACAATAATATATACATGTAGGTTGATAGTGGCATTGTATTTCTACAAAAATAATTTATTTACATCTAACTATGGGTGACCTTTTAATTAAGGTTTTTAATTGGGAGTGACCCATTAGAAAAAAACGATGTGAAATTCTTACTCTTAGCTTTCAACTTTACTACGAGTGCTCAAATCCAAATGATATTTTTTTAGTTGTATCAATGAATGCCCAATATTCTATTTCAATGATGGAAAATTTTTTATTTGATATTTTTTCATTTGGAGATACAAACATTCATTATTAATTGTGTAATGGGGATTAGTTGTTACCACCTTGTTTTGATTTTATTGGGCACAACAATAACAAAATCTTTGGGTTTTGTAACTTTTCTTATGAGGTTGTGTGTTAAACTATTATTTGAAAATTAGGGATTTAAAGTTGCAACGTTCATTTAATAATTGCATGCATTGTGTTTTGTTGCACCCATGAATGGTGATGATATTGACTATAGTCACAACATCTTCTCACCACATGGCATACCATGTCAACATCATGGGAGATTAAAATGCTATTAATTGCAAAAGTCATTGATATTTTTAATTAATTAATAAATAAGATTCCATAAAAATTAATATCATGAATCAATGGTATTTATCAACTAATTAAGTTCACATCACAAATATTTATTAGCACAAATTGAAAAATAATGGGATATTTTACCCCAAAAATCAACAAGTTGTCATGTTGATTATATTCACAAAATTCCATGATGCCATGTGGTAGGTTGATGTCCATTGCTAGTACTTAGTTATTTATGTGACTACGTAGTTATAGGTGTAGTCCCTAATATACTACATCAACACAAAAGTTTGGATCCCAGAATTACTCAAAAAATAATGGGTGTTGGCTTTGCTTGAATGGACCAAAAACACCATCCAAGGGGTATCTTTTCCATGTTTTAAAATGTTATGAATATGTGAAATACTAACAATCACAAAAAAAAGTCTCCTTGCAAAATGAAAATCAAGGGTGTAATAATAAATTTTCATGGAATTTAACTAGAGTGGTGTTGTGAATATATTTGTGGGGGAAAAAATACTTGTTTAAAGGTATTATACATTATGTTTGGAAGTGAAAACTTTGAAAAGATTTCATCCAATTAGGGTTAATTGGTATCATTTAATAAGATTATAACAAATGCATCTTTTAGTGTCTTATTAGTTGGTTTACACACAAAGGCCCCCTAGGATGTTGCAAATTCTATGTTGTTTCATCTTTTTTGTCCATTTAGCAAAATACCCTAATTTAATATTCATTGAAGTTCATCGCGTTTCATTGTGTTTGGTGCATTATATACTAGTCATTTATTTGTTTTTTTATATTGGGTTATGCATACAATAGTTGTACTAATATAGTTTATCATTGGTCACATAGAAAATAGTCGCAATTTTGGTAAAATTCAAAACTCTTTGTTCTCATCGAAAGAATATTTTAAATTTGAACCCTTCAATGCTTTTTTCAATCGCATCTAATTTTAAAAAGTTTTTGTACTTCAAATAATTCAATAAAAAATGGGAATATTTTTTTTGAGACTAGAAACATACCGTATCTTAATACACATCATCATTGGTGGGGGCATGCACGCAGATTGCCAAAATATTGGTTTAAAAATTTCAAAGAAAAATTTGGTTGAAAAATGGAAAATTTGCCTCCTTTGAATGTGCAATTGGTGTAGTTATGGGCAATCTCATAAAATTTCTCAAAAATTTTCAAAAAAAAAAAAGGTGAATGCATGAATGAGTGGACCCATCTTGTTGCATTGCAATTTTTTTTCAAATTGATTTTGTTCAAAACCTTTTGGCGGCTTGTATTACCATTTTGAAAGCTTTAAAAAAAAAAAGAAGGCCCTATGCACCTCAAAGATCATCATAAATCAAAAGAGCTTCATTTATTTATTTATTTATTTATAATAATTTTAGGCCTAGGAAGCAAGCATTTTGGGGTTAATATATTTAAAAATTTTGCACGCGGCCACTTTTGGTGCGAATTTTTGGTCCAAGTTGGTACGTAGGTACTTTTTAGGTCTCCTTGATTTTAGGGTTTGGTGACCACAGACTATGCTTGTGGTGCTGGTGGTGGAGCATGCTTGCTTGTTGTGTAGGAAGTGTTTCTAGAGTCTAGACTCCCTGTGTCGTCGGTCTTCTGTTTCCACTTTTTAAGGCTTTTTTTTGTTTTGTTTTTTGTTTTTGTTTTTTGTCGTTTCTCGTAGCGACGACGCTTCCATCTCTGGAAGTTGATGTTGCAGAGTTTCTCGTTTCTATTGGCGGATGCGGGAATGTTTGTTTTCGTTGACGAGCTTTTGAGACGGTTCTATTGGAGGGCGGGCGGGCAGGTGCGGGAGCTTTTGTGTTTGTTGGCAAGCTTTTGAGGTGCAGGAGCGATCAATTTCTGACAGCTTCTGGAAGAATAATCAATTTCTCTCTAGTTTTTTCCGGACACCAACATAATCCCGGGAGAAGCTGGCGGAGAATGTCATCCAAAAGAGCATGCGTGTGTCTCAACTTCAATTCTTTATTGCAATGGAGTTTTCTTTAGTCGCTCCTTCCTGATTCTGATGCCACGGGTTTTGGATCTTTGTGCATCAATCTGTTGTACTGCTGTTGTCTGTTGTAGTATCTGGAAGCATCCATCTACTTGGATTTGCGCTGTCGCTTGATCGGATCGTCTATGGGACGATTCTGCGTCCAAGAGAACTCAGAGTTTTCTGCAACTAGTAGTCTTTTCCCGTTTAGGATTTGTTTACTGAGTTCGTTGTTTTGATGATTTTGGTTGACATCCGAGTGTTTCTTTGTCTATTGGAGCTAGAAGCAACCATCGTGCTATTCTTGCGCTTTCACTCTGTAGGATCGCGTATCGGGATAACATTGCGTTCAAGAAGAGAAGCAAGGACTTTCTGCAGTCGGTGCTTCCTGGTTTTGTACACATTAGGACTTGTTTTGTGAGTTGTGTCATGATGTGAGGTGTTTTTTTTCCCGTCTATTTACAAACTTGAGCAGCATAGTCGTATGCGGTTTTTCGTTTGTTTACATACTTGAGCAGCAGTATCTCTCAGCTTATGCAACAATGCAGCGTGAGGCTTTTGGTTGCGTAGTAGCTGGTGATTCTACGCTACTGCAGCAGGGGTCAAGCTATAGCAGTAAATTAGTTTTGAAGAGGTATTACTTTCAATTGCCTCTCCCTCGATCCGCACTCAGGTCATCCGCATCGTCGTGCTCATGGAGGTGTCGTCCTGCTCAGCTTGTTGTTTGCGAAAGGAACGATATGGCTGCGACAAAGCTGTCCAACGACAGATCGAGTTTCGGTAGGCTGGAAAGCATGGAGGTAGAGAAACAGTCTGCTGCTTTCAGTGCAAAAAAAGAATACTTCAGCGAGCCTTCTGTCTGTTCCCGTGCAGGGAAGAGGACAAACGGGAGGCCCCTCTCTGTTTCAGAAATGGAAAAAGCTCAACTTGCCTCAACTCCCGAGGAGCAGCCAATCCAGTTAGGTTTGCGCGATCTGAATGCTGTGAAAGCCTTCATGAATATCCCTGCCTGGGCCGATGCGTTAGCCGAGAGGGGGATGCACAAGAGGAGAACATTTTACACTCACGATGACTGGTTGCGGCATCGAAGCTCGACAAGACATGCCCGGCATTTCCTTTCAAGTTTATCTTCCCGTGTCATTCTCTCTCTAGGTCCCCCTGTTGGAATAATCACATTGATCGCCTCTGTAATAGCGGCATATAATAGTGCTATCTCCACTGGATTGCTACCTCCATACTTCTCACTGCTGCATGCATCGGCTCTGCCTTATGAGTTGAGTGCTCCTGCCCTGGCGTTACTTCTAGTGTTTCGGACGGAAGCTTCATATTCTCGATATGATGAAGCTCGCAAAACCTGGACCAAAGTGATCAGCAGTACCAAGGACTTGGCTCGCCAGTCAGTAACATGGATCCAAGAACCTGAAGACTCCAATCAAAAGGAGTTCCTGCTGCGGTACATTGAAGCCTTCCCTGTTGCTCTCAAGGTGAAACAATTACCCTGATTCTCTCTGTCTACATTCCGACATCGTTTTGTTTTGTTGTGTTCATTTCTTCCTGTTTTGGGTCAAATGGCAGCCTTCTTTGCATTCTGAATCACCATCTTCTCTTTTCTCAAGTCTGATTCTTCATCCCTTGAGCCAGTATTTCTGCCTTCTATTCCTGTGCTTTCATATTTAACTGTCATGGCCGATGCAGAACTGTAGGAGTTGTGATGTTGTGTCACAGTGCATCCAACTGTTAGTGTTGTATCCCCCCTTGAAAATGTCCTTGCAACTTTCTTGTCTATCCAGCTTAGATAACTGGCAGTACAAAGTTGGTGATGTCCATAAAGAGTTGTGCCTCCTTTTTCCCTGTAGCTATTGAGGTATCCTCATAAGGAAGCTGGAATGTATGAACATTCATAGTGTTTCTCAATCACATGCATACACCTAATCTTCATGAAGGTGGCACATATTTTTGATAGCTTTCTTGCTCCTAGATGAAGCTGTAAATAGTGTGCCTTGGTCATAAAGTTCCTCACACTGATACACAATTGTCTTACCTGCAAGAAAGGTTGGACCATGAATCCCATAAACCAATCTATTGCATAGGGGTTCAGGGCCATGTCCAGCAAGGCCCTGAGTGTAAATCTGCAGATCTTGCAGAATTCCCCATGTAAGAAGCCAAATCATCCTCTAGCTTCTTTATACCACAAATAGAACAGGCAGTCATGAGTAACCATAAGGCTTTCTGGGTAGGAGGTACATATTCCCATTCTTCTTCTCCATGGCAGGTATACTTATTCTTCTAATGGTATGAGTGTGTGTAATTGCTAATGTATTGAGTGATTGCAGACTAGCAGAGAAAGGCCTATGAAACACAGTCACAACCTGGCAAAGGGAGTATACAATTAACGTAACTTTTTGTATTCTTGCAGTGTCATCTACTGTATGGGTCAGACACTTGGCAAGAGCTGAAGGACATTTTGGATGAAGATGACCTTGCTCTTGTGATGTGCTCAGAGCATCGCCCCAACTGTCTGATTCAGCTAATGACTCAGTCTCTCAGACAAGTCCTGTTGCAAGATAGTGAGAGGAGCCTTCTGGTCAGTAATACTGTACCAAGCACCGTTTTGTCAATGCACCCATGTGTACATTTTAGGGTTTAGGGTCATTAAACAATCATTTTGTTGTCATTATCACATCAGTATGTTGAACAGGAAACTTATCTCCTCCAAAATTCTTGTTGTGAAAGAGAAGTCCCCAGATGTCTGAACTTGTCTGATTAAATTTTTCCTGATGTGCTTTTATCAACATGTGGATGCAGGATGCGAACATGTCACAGTTCAATGATAGCATTAGTGTATGTGAGCGCCTGATCAGGACTCCAATTCCACTTTCCTATACGCGCCTTACATCCCGGATTCTGGTGCTGTGGCATTTGACCCTGCCTGTCGTCCTGTGGGATGATTGCAAATTGATGGTCATCCCAGCCACCTTCATCAGTGCAGCTTGTCTGTTTTGTATTGAGGAGGTAACTTATGTTTTTGGCTTTTTGTTTCCATTGCTTGTGCTCTTCTCTTCACTTCATGAGAAACAGCAATACAACTGCTGTTTCAGATAACGTCACAAATCTGTGTTCATAGTTTCTGGTGTGCTCTTTGCAAGAATTGATAATGCTCTATGAACTCCCACTGGAAAGCTCTATTGTCTTTTTCTTTGCTTCTGTTCTTGCAATTGTGTTTGGAATGAATGGGTGTGATTCATTTGCAATCAGCTTCAACTGCCTGCAGTGGGTTCCGACAGCTCATCTTTGAGTGACTTGTTGACTTCTTACAGAGACAATGAATCATGTGGTGTATGTTTTAACAGGTTGGGGTGCTGATAGAGGAGCCTTTTCCAATCCTACCATTAGACCGCATGTGTGCAAAAGCCCGTGAAAATATCAAAGAACTTATCAAGTTGCAAGTTCAGGCTAGAGAACACCTGATCACTAAGGCACGGAAGAAGCAAGCAGCCCGAGTTACCATTGGTGCTAGAGATTATAACTAGGAGCATCTCAGCAAGTTTCCTTGGAATTAGTCTAGCACTTCAAATTCCACACAAAAGTGGCCTGAGGTTATCATTTTTCAGGGCATATCATGGTCACATTGTCAACCAGATTTTGTGCAAGCACAAGAAATACTTTTGTAGGACACTGAGTCGTTTAACTTCCTCTAGCAGTAGTCGTGCAGCTGTATCATGGAGCCAATGCCTGAGATGGACCACTTTAGAGGTTCTCAGCCTGACCCAGACAATTCTGGCAGTCATGTATGGGTACAGGACTTCAGACATTTTGGTCATTAGGAGGCAAGTACTATTCTCACATGTTGGTCTTATGGCATTTTACCGCTTTTTTTTTGGGGGTCAGGATGTAGCAACAAAGTGTGCCTGAATGATGATCCCTACAGTAAGTTCTCAAAGTGGGATTGCATTCCATGCGATACAGTTGAAACATAGTTCTGTGGCTATGAATTGTGGGGTATAATACTGTGTTCAACAGCTCCCAGTTCTGTATGTAATCTGCTTATTCTCCAGGTGGGGGCGGCCTTTTGGGTAAGAACTATCCAAAGGAGTCCTTGATGGGAACCTTTCAGGATGTGGTGTGCCAAAGGAGTGGGGGTGGGGGTGGCCTTCTGGGTAAAAACTCTCCAAAGGAGTCCTTGACGAGAGCCTTTCAGGATGTGGTGTGCCAAAGGAGCGGTTTTCCAGAATGGTAATGTTGCAATCCTCTCCAGTAGTTAGATCCTTTCCAGTTCTTGAATACCTGAAACTCCTTAGCAGTATTCAAGCAGGGTTATGCCCTCTCCTATGGGAAGAGGTTCTTCATCATGCAGCTGGAAACTAATTACATATATAACTAGAAAAATTATGTAACACATTCAATATGGGATGTACTCATTGGGAATGACTTCTTGTACATGAAAAGAGTACTAACACTTCAATTTTAGGACCTTTTTAAATTCAAATTTTCAGTCTTTATTTATAAAGTTCGATACTTTACGTTGATTTTCATTATGGGCTTTTAGCTTTATGGGCTTTAGCTTTAATGATGCCAATCTATTTGAGCCACTCAAAACCATAAAGTGACCAATTTTTGCAGTCATTAACCCTTTAACTAATAGTCCTGAAAAAGTTCTGCCTTTTTAAGGTCCTTTGTTGCACATATTGATTCACATACTCTTCAAGTGGATTACTCCTATAAGTGGCCCTCTTATATACTCTAATGTGTCCAAGAGATCAAGAATTCAGTTGTTTCTTAAAAGTCTTTTTCATATTCTTTAACTTAGTTTTTGGTCTTGCTACATTTTTAAGTCAAATGTTTGATTGTCTTGTACCATTCATTTCATATTCTTCAAGAAACATTTAAAAATTTGATACGAGTAGGCAAAAACTTTGAGTCTTAAATGGTACTTGGAAATTACATATGTCCAGGAGTTTTTCATGTGTGAGGAGTCCTTTTGTGTAACTGGATCTTGAATATTTCAACTGAATGTGTTTCAGATGTTCAAGCACTTGGAACAGAGGCAGATGACTACTTGGACTACTGCCTTTCTACACAGCTTTGCAGATGCAAAATGTAGAAATTGTTGATGGTAGAAATTTGCCACTGTTTTTGAACACTGACCTCCAAAATTCCAAATCCCCAAGAGTCTAAGATTAGGCATTTGGAAAGCAAAGTCAGGAGTTGGCAGACTCTATACCCCTCACCACTCCTCATTTCTTTCAGCTTTAAGTGAGAATACATTGCACGAAAGGCTTAGCAAAACAGGAACAAAAGCACTGCTTGAGCACAAGCGTGAAGAATGGAACGAATATGATTCGAATTCATGATAATAGTTAAGGTCTGACCATACTGGCAGAAAGGAGTCACAAAATGATTCACATTTTGACAATTATTCAAGTCACAGAAATCACTGGGGAGTTTTCATAAACATGATCTGGAGTCATAATCTTGGCCTTGCTTTTGATCTGCAGCTATCTATCTCAACAGAGAAAAGCTTTAGCCAACTCTCCCATGGTTGGCATCAATGATATCCTGACCACTCCCAAGTGATCCACTTGTCAGCAAGGGTGCCAACACAAGCTCCAACATAAGCTCCAACATGGACTCTGGAGTGGGACTGAGAATCATAGTACTCCTGGCTCACATACAAGTAAGTAGAAACAGCTGATTTTCTAACAATTTGCCCCCCCAAGACTCACAATTTCACACCAGCTTGAATCAAATTCTGTTTAGGGTTTAGAGTTCACCTACCAAGCTGTGTAGAGTTCTTGGGTCATATTAGGAAAAAAAAAAAACCCCAAAATAAGATCCTTGAAATTATTACCACCTTTGCATGTGGTAGACATCACCATACTGTATAGTACCTCCTCAACTTCCACACATGTTTGTTGTGTAATTAATTAACTTTGAAATTTTCATTTTCAACAAATGGAATATTCTTGATGAATTGATATTTTTTCTTCAGAGAATTTGGTTCCTTTGGAGATAATTTATAGGTTTGTTATTTGAGGAATGCCTTGGCCTGAGGGCATTTGCAGGGTGTAAAAATTAATGAAAATTTCCAAATTTTCCAAATTTTTTTTGTTGAGGGTTTTCAGAAAGCAAAATGCCTGCAAGAGTGGGTGTTTTATTTTCAAAAATGCCCCCACATGTTCTTTCACTCTATAAGGGTGCATGCAGATACACTATATGACGTTTATTGGAGGATTTTATGCTGAAGTATTTTGAACATGTAAAGAGTGTACAGGGAAATTTTTTTCACCTGTTGAAGACTACATGGTCATGTGTTTTTTAAGTTTCCTGTCCATCCCCTGCACAAAATTGCAACATAGAACAAAGAATTAGTTCAAAACAATTATTAGATAATTGTACCTTAAGTGCAGATGTTTTGAATTGGGCCTACGAGATCTATCTGGCTAAAGCCACCACCCCTCTATTTAGAAACTTTTGCTCATTTTAGGTGCATTTAGGTATTACCAGAGACAAAGTTCAAGATATTCTGAGTTGGGTAGGGTAAACCATGCCCCTCACCAAACACTAGCCTATCACCAAACACTTTGGCAGATCTTTCTCAATTCTTCTGCATTTTGAGTGATTTAAAATGTTCTCAAGCTCTACAAATCATCTTTGAAATCAGACACCCCGCCAGTTTACCCTAATGCCTTTGGAGCAGGGCATTCTTGAAATAAGTGCCCCCTTAGCAACCAAGGGGCCTTATTTGGGGAATGCCCTGCTCTGAGGGTATTACACAAAGTAAAGCACTGGTAGAAAATCATTTTTACTATTAAATTTTGTTGTGATACTTGGTGGGTATCATGGGAGAAAACAAACAAAATGAAGTGAGGCATTTCAAAAAAATAAAACACCTGACCCTTTTGCAGAGGAAAAAATTCTGCTTATAACATGCCCTCTAATACACTACAGTTTTTTGGCCAATGCTTTACATGCTCAAGGGACAAGGCATTCCCGAAATAAGGGCCTGTTGCTGCCAAGGTGAGAGAGCCAAGGGAAGGCCCAAATGTTGGGAGTGCCAAGTGTTCTGAGGGCCTTATTAGTGTAAAGCTCAACGGCAGGATTCTCCTGCATGGGCAGTGATGATTCATTGATAGGAGGGTGGGTTCCTATCTATGTATGGAGGGAAATTACAAAACATACTTTCCCTTTGTACATGTGTAAGAACTAAGAACCCGCTGGAGGGGGCCTTAAGTACATGAGGGTGGGTTCTTATGTACATACAGAGGGAAATTGCAAAACATACTTTCCTCTGTACATTTGTAAGAACTAAGAACCCTTTGCAGGGGGGGGGGGGCTTAAGTGCATGAGGGACATTGCATAAATTATGTACCTACCCTTTACATTTACACTGACAAATTTCCAGGCGGGAGGGCTTTACCATTCCTGAATAGGAAATAAGTAGGTACCTACAATGTGCCTAGAGGTAGTAGCATCTAGCTTGACAGCCATACTAGTGTATGGTCCTCCTTGTTTTAACACCCAAACAAAAGTGATATCGGGTACAAACATAGATAGATCCCTTGTCCAAAAATGTTGAGAATCAAGGAAGTTGGTAATATTTTGTTTCATGTCCACATTGATTGATTGGAAAGAACCCAAAAAACTTGTTGTTTCCATGTTTTGTCCACCTTCAGCAAGTGGGAAGATGGAAAAGAAATCACTTCACTACACACACAAGGCTCAGAACATAGCCATTAAGTATAGAAAAAATGAAAGTCAACTAATCCAAAGAGAACTTTTGTTCTATGGCACAGCCAGTTGCATTCTATGCAAAGCTCGTGTCAGGTAGGTGATTGAGGAGGACATTTAGGACAGAAACAGGTTGTTTTTGTGCATCATGGATGATGGGCCCCATTTTTGTTGTCTTGAGTGAGCCAAGACCTACGCCTACCCAGGGTTGCTATTTGGGGTGCAGAGTCAAAATTGGGTTCTGTGGGGGTACATTTTGTGTTGGGTCAAGCCCCAGGGGATGTTCTTTATCGGAACAAGGGGCCAGTGAGGTGAAGCCAAGTGCGGGCCCAAATATGGTATAGCTCGGCCCCAGTGCTTTACATGGCAAAAACAATTGTGTGAATTTAATTTTTTTTAATAAATAATTCCCATTATTCTCAACAAGTACTATTCGGCACCCACTGGGGGTCACAGTGAACCAGCACCCACCAGCACACCAATGAAGGATGAATTGTAAGTGATCAGGAAACAATTTTCTGTTCAGTTCCAGTTCCCGAGCTAACCATGGTGGTTGGCTCAGATGCTTTTTTTTTACTACCTACCTACTAACTACCCACAAGCAGGTTGTTAATCGATAGGTAGTAAAAACAGCCCTTACCTATGTATAAACCATCTACGTACCTAGTAGTTACCTATTTTCTTACCTATCTACTTATATATGAGACCTATTTCCTACAGAATCAGTTACCCAAGGTGAAACCAAATATTAACCAGTTGAGGTTCATCCATAGCTGAGTAATAACGGGCTTCCAGTGGATGGTGCACTGGTGGGTGCTGGTTCACCGTGGTCCCCCTTGGGTATCATAGAAAAGAGGACAACAAGCTTTACAAAAAGCATAAGGCCCATAAATGCATTCAAATACATTTTCCTAAAGATTGTTGACATGTTACACCATGTAAGGCACACTCTAAGTACACCAGAAAAAACTAGCCCAAATGCTGGGCAAGTATGTCCATTTTAACATACCAAATGGGTATTGGTATGAGAGTAAGAACATGAGTATTCAAATGTTTTTCAAATAGACATATCAGGCAAGTTTATATAACAACCTACATGTTTTTTCGAGGTATCTCAAGTATGAACATAAATAGACAACAACCTTCATACACCACTTCAAACCAGTTGGTATGAAATGTACATACATGGGTATCTAATATTCACATGAAGATCCTACAATCTCATACCTGCTAATATGAGTTACATATGTGCATATATCAAATATTCAGATCAAAATTCCATCTAAAAAGAGGAAAAAAAGATTGATAATAAAACCATCTTAACGTGCAAGAAAATGAGCATGACTGAAAAAGATGGGAAGACTAAGAAACGGTGCTTGCCCCTAGATTACAAGTTGGAAAAGTTGTTCCATTGGAGAGTACACGGTGACACACAACTCTTACCACTCATGAACAACGCAAAACACAAAGCCCTAAGTTTTTTAGAGATTTATAAGTATTTACATTTGCCGCCTATTACCTATGGTACTTACCAGTGTTGGGTGGTTCTTTGATTTTGGTTTAAACTTTGGTTTTGAGTTTTGGAAATATTTCAAAATAAAATAACCTTGGTTTTTCAGGTTCTTTAAAAAATCAAAATTTAAAAAGTGGCATGCTTCACCAGCCAATCTTTTGATTTAAAATGAGGAACATGGACATGTGACAACTAGAAGGTTGAATTCATGTTTTTCCTCCAATAAAATAATGAAATAATCACAATAGATATATTCGTAAAGTGACCCCTTTTTAGCCCTTCTTTCATTCCCTAACCCCTCGTTCAATCTTGAAACACTGTTATTCACAAAGTAATGATATTGGTCAATTGAATATGTATATATTTAATTATGATTAGATTTTTTCTCTTTCTTTCTCAATTGCATGAGGTATGTGAACTAACCATCCTCCACAATAATACTTAACAAAATTTGGCTACATGTTAGACAGAAAGAATTATAACATTTTTGAAATCCCACTTTGTAGACAACTTACAAGAGCTTGTAATTTGAATATGGAAATTTCAACCTTTTTTTCTTCAAAATGTCAGGAATTTAGGGGATTTTTTTACCAAAAAGACCTTTGTGAAAGTCACAACCTTCTTTTTGTTGCCAAACAACAAAAAAATTCCCCCAAAAAATGTTGGTTAAGGTGTGTACAAATGATTATATTATTGAGGTTTGAATCAAAAAAAATGTTTTGTTTTCTACTTATTAGAACCTACTTCACACATACTTTACAAAAACTTCATTACCAAAAATGAACTTCAAAATGATTTGTATTTCAAAAAAGTAGTTTAAAATTTATAAAAATAGGTTGAAAATTAGAATTTAATTCACAATAATGAAGAAAAATATTGTTTTTGGTTAGTCATTGAAAAAATTCAATGTACAACAATTTTAGGATGGGTTTTGTTGTTATTTTCAAATTATTTTCATCCAACCTTGACAAAATATTTTATGTGTACAATTTATTACATTTGCACCTTGATTCATTCATTATTTGATCTTATTTTTCCATCACAACTTTCCCATGAACGAAATATTTTTCTTACTCTTCTTAATAAGGAATTTCCCCTAGTTCTACCAAAACATGCTCAATTTCTAATTGGACAATTAGCATATCTTTCATGTCATTGTAGTATTGTACCACACATAGCTTCCTTATTTTCAAATGGGCTAGAAATCTCCTCCTCTATTCCACATTTGAAATCTTTTCACATGAATAAATAAATATTCAAATCAATCATAATAGGTCTATATTCACTGTTAATTTGGATATTACTTAATGGCATCCAACTTCATCATGATCTCTTGAAGAATAATGTTTTCCTTGGAACTGGGCCATTGTTTTCCATCCATGGCCTCCATCTTGCATCCTCAACCAAATCTACATTCTTGTATCGAAGCCACAATGTGAAATATTAAGAACCAAGTCTTTAATTCTTACTTGTGTTGGATCCAAACCGATCTTTCTTGCACCAAAATCAAAATTCATATGTTGATAGCCCTTGGACTTGGTGTAAGAATTTCATTTGGATAATCAAATTGCTATATGAATCATTGTTTAGTTGGGAATCTATTCTTTTCACTTGAACTTGACATTTTTTATATGGAACATACAACAAACATCATCAATATTCTTTTTAGTTAGCATAATGTCTCCACCATCTTACTAATCAAACTTGCTTTGATATCAAATATAGGGATTGTACAAACCCTAAAAGTTGTTATAACATGGATGTATTGTAATCCACATTGAACATGGTCCTTCAACACAAATTGGTTGCAAATTCAACAACTATCATTACTAGAAAATATGTGGTTAGACCACCATGCAAACCATTCATTTTGCAGTGGTACCATTATAGTGGGTTTTTTGTAGGCTTAATGGTTTAGGATAGTGGTTGGTCCTTAATGGGATAATGAAACCACTAAATAGGCAATTAGATGGTTTGGTTCAAAAACAAATTTGTGTGGTTTTTTTAGGGTGCCCAAGTAGCATGTGTGTAGTTAGTGGTTATATGGGTGGTTTTGTGTGGTGGCCATTAGGGTAATTGGTCAAACCTTAATTGATTGGTCAAATGCCATATGGCATTTAAACATTGGCCACACAAGTTATGCCAAGTGACATTTAAACATTGGGCACCCATGTTATGCAATGTGGCATTTAAACATTGGCCACCTAAGTTATGTCACATAACATTTAGACATTGGCTATCCAAGTGAGGCCACATGGCATTTAAACATTGGCCACTCAAGTTTGGCCACATGACATTTAAACATTGGCCACCTCGGCTACACAACATGGCATTTAAATAGTAGCCATTGAGGTTATGCCACATGGCTAGAACCTAAATCACCTAAATTAAATCTAAATTAGGCCTAAAATTAAGTACATGGGTCTAAGAATCTAAAGTTTAAACCTAAGCATTTAAACCTAGGCTTAGGACCAAAAACCTAAAGCCTAGGCAACTAGGCCTAGATTTAAACACCTAAAGTAGGTTTAGGCAACCTAGGCCTACCCTAGGAGCCTACATTGTGTACTTTCCTAGGTTGCACCTAGAGCTAGGCCTTTAGGTTAAGCTTAATATAGGCCACTTAGGTAGGTAAGTAGATATTATTTATATTTTAGTGACAAGCCTTTTTTATTAGTTCATCACAAGTAATACTTAGTGCATGTATTGTGTGTAAACTAGTAATTTTTCATCTAGTTATATAGTTTACAAAGTTCAACTTGTTGACAAAGGATATGGGATAAATTTATAACATTATCTCACATCATCTTTTGTTCCATACAAAAGTACCCAACTTTGACCATTATTATCTTTTTCATACTTTGTCCAAATGAGAATAAAGAAATTTCATTCTTAAATATTTTTCCAAGATCTACACATCTATAAAAAACATTTAAACCAAAATATCAAGTAATTTGACTGAAAATTCATTTAAATCTTCACTATTTCACATATTTGAACAACAACGATATCTTGAAGATTTTTTAAAATTTTAAATAAAACTATTTGTAAATAAACATATTTAAAATCAAAATGGTTTTTTCGTATTATATGTAATATTTCTCCACCTTTTAAAAATACATTGAATCAATAAAAATTGTATAAATTGTTGTGAATTGTATCTATTTGTAATTATAAAAAATATTTTAAAATAAAATATGTTATCTATGAAACACATGATATTACTTACAAAATTTTAAAATTTTACGAAAATTATGAAAATTATTTAAATCTCACAATTATTAATTTACACACATACATGTTTTTAATTTAATATTTTTTTATCAAAATTTATTGTTAGTAGTAAATTTTAATCTTATTTAATATATTTTTCAGGTCATTAAATGTGATTTAATAAAAATTCAAGTTGTATGACCAAATACTTTGATAAATGAATAAATATCAAATTTTATCTTCTTTACTACCCATCACATGGAAACATGAAAAATAATGCCATTTTGTGGCATGTGGATTTCTCTTAAAATTATTTGGATATTATTAATAAAAACATATTTCATTTTTGAATGTCAAAAACTTGAAAGAAGATATTCATTTAAATAAACCTTTGAACAAGAGTCCCAACTCAATTTTTGAAATTATATTTTAGGCATTAATTTTTTAATTTAATTTTATGGTTCCAAAAACTTTGGCAATTTGTTTTCCATTTTTTGGCAATTTTTTCCAAGATGAAATTCTTTTTCCCAATTGTTTTAAACCACTATCTAGAAATTAACATTAAACAATTAGTGACTCTAAGGCAAAAGTTCTAAAAATTATAAGGTATTAGTTATTTATGTGTGCAGTAATTATGTGTTTGATCATCTATGAGTTTATAATATGTTTACTAAGTATATACATGTCTACCTTCTAGTTCTTTTCCCTTTTAATTCATAATTTTTTTAATGTTTGAAATTGTATATTATTAAATAATTATATGGTGTTCATGAAGAAGATTTTTAGTCACATAGTCTTATCCATGAAGACTTTTAATCATGTAATCATATCCATGGTTACAAGAATATGACTAAGCACAAAAGCATGGCATATATGATTGTATGACTAGAAAATTATCATTACTCATATTTGTCTTAGTCATAATTCTCAAATTTTGGCATAATGGTATATATAGGGTATAGGCAAGGCAAAGTAAGGCATTTAAGTAATGTAACATATACGTAGGGCTAGGTATGTAACTTATATATAGGGCTATGTAAATATAAATTAAGTACATATAGTTTAAGTATGTATAGATTAAATATGTATAAGCTAGACTATACATAAGTTAGTTACATGTAATTAAGTAGGCCTAGCCTACTTTAACGTAAGTATAGATCATCATATACCTAGGTAGGTACATAAGAAATCATACATTGATACATAACCTAGCTATAGGCTACGATAAACATACTTTAAGCACATCATATTCTATCTAACCTAAGTATAGATTGATTACTTTAGCCTATGTATAGCTTAACCATATTTGATTAGCTCATACCTATGTTAGTTGAATGAAACATGATATAAGTATACTTAATTTATCCTAGATATACTTCTACCTATACTTACCTAATATTCATTTCTATATATATTAGTGTAGATGCAAGTTACGATGGTTTACTTTTGTGACAAAACAATGTTTTTTCCTTGGGTACCTTTTATTCAAATGCTTGTGGTGATTAATATATCCTTAGATCTACTAATTGGGACTCGAATCTTTTGCCACCCTAGAAAGACCTTGTAGATTTGTGATGTGTGTCCAAAGCTAGGAGGAATTAACATTATGATTTATAATGTACTGACAAATACAAAAGTAAAATTAGGTCGGTTGTTCATGTGTAGGTTAAAACCTTGGGAAAACACAACTTCATTATGAAAAGAATTGTGTTGTTATTTGTTGATAAAAAATTCCTTTGTTAATAATAATGGACTTTTGAAGTCAAAAAATATGGATTAGTCGTTTGACTAGAACGTCACAAAATGGAAAAAAATTATATTGATTCACATTCCAAATTTGTTATTAGGACTCAATATATAATGTAATACAAGACGATGAACTCAAATGAAGAATCTTTTCTTTGAAAACCTTAATCGTTTAATAGTTAGAGACTTTTAAATGGTTAAAATTTGACCATATTTTCATAAGTCCATATGAGTTGCAATTTTTGTTTGTTTTTCAAAAAAAAATCCCCAAAAGCATATTTTTTGAAAGTTTTAGATGGGCATTATTCCTTTGGATTTTTTGGATTTTTCTTTTAGGACTTCCAAATCAAAAAATGACATCAGTTACATTAGATACTAATTTTCACATAGATTTGGAAAGGTTTGTAGGTGATTGAACATGTATTATTTAAATATTAGAATACTAATTTTTTAAAAGTAACAATCATGTCCATTTGAGTCATTTAAAAAAATCTTGTATGGACGAAAGTGTATTTTCTACAACTTTTGAGTCATTATGCCATGCATTCATCCACTGGCTATGTCAAATTTAAGTACAAACAACATTTAAACATTGGCCACCCAAGCTAAGTCATGTGGCATTTAACTTACATGGTGGTTACCTACTTACCTACTTTACAAGGTGGTTAACCTTGTGCACAATGTGTAGAATGACCATTAGGAAAAACCACCCAAAGTGGTTTGAAAAGTGGAATGGAAAAATTTCAACCACACTCCAAGGCATTTTGGGCAAAAAGTTGCTAAATCACCATTGCCTCCCAATGTATGACCACTTTGGTTAGTTTTTAGTAATATGACCATTCAAAAAAATCATGAATGATTTATGTCATATGAAAACCACCCAAAGTTGAATTCGATGGTTGGTTGTAGTGGTTTGTTCACACATGTTCTATTAGTGTATTAAACTAAAATGGTTTAACTAAAAAACCTCAAAAGATTATGAATTCTATGAATTTAATGGTGTACAATACTGCATTAACTAACATTCCAAAAAAACATCCTTGCAATAAATGAAAACCACACTTTGGATCAAACATTTTATTTCCATGTATTTTGTGTCCATCAAACAATGGACTTGTTACTAATTCAAAATAGATCACTCATATCAAATCTTTTTTTGAGCCTCCTTTAATTTCTTACGTTCTTTCAATGTCTAATTCACCATCAACAATTGTAAACAATAAAGATTTCAATTTTCTAATTCCCATGGTTGTGAACCCAACATTCCATGACAAAATTAGTAACAACAAACATTGAATGCTTCCCCAAATTCACTATTAAGATATTTCATTCCGATTCTTATGACATATCACATTTCATTATTGGATTCTCCAACATTTTCCAAACCCTTGTTCATGTTTCCTAACCCACCACATTGGGTTTCGTTGTCAACAATCACCATTTCACAATACTTTCAAGTACTAAATAATAAGGTGAATTGGTGTTGCTAGAATGTGGTTTTACCAAATTGCCACTAAAGTGAAAACTCATTTGGGCCCAAACTTCTTATTTTTTACCATCATCTCCTTGGTATTAAACTTAAACATTATGGTGGTTCTAAAATTCACAATGGCCACTAAGGATCATTATACACAATATAAAAGAATTTACAACAATTGTATTAAGCCATCACAAACTTTCAACCAAAACAAGAAAACAACATAGACAACATCCTTCTAGAAAGTAAAAGCTTTATTATTCTTATGCATAACACACAAATCACTTAACTCCTTTTCACCCAAAAGGAACTAGCCTCTTCATCTCCAAGTTCTTGTTTTTATTTTCCATCATCTTCAATCACTCACCAAGCTTTGTGATGCATTCCATAAATAAGCAAATATCCACAACCTTTACACATATTTATATTGCCAAAAATTGAAAAGAAACATGCCCACAAAGCTCCACACACTCATAATGTTCACCTTCATTGCATTGAAGTCCTATTGCAACTCCATCATGCTTTGGTTGCAATTGGACCTTCACACTTGTTCATGATCAACAAATGAACAAAAAAACATAGAGATCAAAAGACAAAGCATCGTTATTTCTCAAACCCTAATTTCATCACTTTAACTTCCATCAACCACATTTGTTGAAATTTCTTTATTTCACACTACATACATGCTTATTCCCAATTTTTAGTTACATACCTAAATAAGCCTAGTTTCTACCATCTATCATACCAAGACTAGCTAGGTACAAGGTTTTGTTTGGGGGGTGAAATTTCGCAAATTTTTGACATGAGAATATGATTTTGACCTATACAACAAAATTTTAATGAAAAATGTGGCCCAAATTCAACAAATTTCAAAGGAAAATAATTTTGTGATAAATTATAGTAGGTAGCCAAAAATATAAAAGGATTTTGGGCTTTTTTAATTTTCATATCTAGTGTGTAACCAAATTAGGCAAAAGCCTCTTATGAATGATCATCATTTTACCATTACAATTTTAGATTCCATTATAATCATCCATAAATGTGTCTTTACATGGTAAAGAAACACTAGGTAAAAAAGATAGAAAAGGGTGACACTGTGATAAAATTTTGGTACACCTTAAAAATTTTGTACCCAACTAAATGTGACATAATTATCTTAAGTTTGTTTTAGCTTAATAATGCCTAGGTTAACCTCTGTTAATTTAGTAAGTAGTATAGGTTGACAAACCAATTCATCTTAAATCAACTTAGGGAGGTCTAGGTTTAAGATAGGTTGGTAGGTAGTAGGTAGGTTGACTTAGGCAACCTAGGGTGGCTAAGGGTAATTCAAGGCTAAAACTTTTGAACTTCATAACTTTGTGTTAAATAAAATTAATATAAAAAAATGTCGTGGTGTAATGGATGAGGACTTGAATTCCAAAGTGAAGGTGAGAGGTTCAAGTCCTCACTCTTGCAACCTATGATACTTAGGCCACTTGGCTTAGGTTAGGTAGCCTAATCTAGGTTTCTTGGGCTAGGAGTTCAATGTTTGTTTTTAATTTAAGCCACCTAGCTTAAGTCAGGTAACCTAGGTTGCTTGACATAGGTAGCTAACCTAGCTAAGTTAAGGTAGGTTGATTTTTGGTGAAGTGAACTAGGTTAGGTTGCTTAGTTTAGCTAGGTTAAGTTAGGTTGATTTTTGGCTACACTAATTACATGGGCTAAACTAAACTGATTTTTGGTCATGTGTAGTGAGTCATAATGTGTTTATAGATTTTTGACACATGTCATCTATCCATCAAGGCATTTTTTGTAACATTTAGTTGAATAAAACAACTAAGTTGAGATGGCATGCATTTTACACATCATACCAAAGTTAATGATGACATGGAATTCATTATTATAAGAAGATAAAAAAACCTTAGTCATTAAAATGATTGGGCATAATGACTTGAATTAATGAATGTTAATTTTTATAACCCATTTGAGCACATTTGGTTCAAAAGTGTTTTTGACCCTGAAAATTATGGACTTTGAAAATGTGGCTTTAACAAAAGTTGTTCATGTATATGGGATATAAGGCATGCATGTATAATATACAAGATATAAAATCAATTTGTAATAAAAATCTAATTATATTTAAAATGCATTGTTTATTTGAAATACAAAATTTTAAGTTATAAACCAATGAAAAAATGACACATGTAATGTGCACTCCTTGGAAAAGGACTTTTACCTTGGCACCCTTTACTCCTTTGACCGTAATTTCATCCCACATGACTTTAAAGTCATGTCATGTCCACATGTCTTTTGTTAAATTTTGAAAGAAAATAATGCACATGGGTGTAGTCACAATTCAATGAACCAAAAAGGGTGTTAGACCGCAAAGAAAAAAATCAAAATAGGATAAATATTTATGTTTTGCCATTTGAAGCCATGGCAATCATGGCAAGTTGTTGCTTTTCCATTCATATGAATGTTAAGGAATTCAAACCAAAAATCCATTTGATGAAATTTTAAGTTTAAATTTTTATTTACGACCTTTGAAAGTGAAGACCTATGGCGTCAAACATGAGTTAATTTTATAAATGACTATTAAAAGGATTCATAATAAATAAAAAAATTGATGGGAAAAAAATTAAGAGGATAAAAACCTATTTATCACATTTAAAAAAACCCATACCCTAAAATATGTGGAATTCTAAAACTTTAAAAATTCAAAGTACTTTCCAAAACTGATCCAAAATTTTAGAACTTCAAAAGTCCTTTACCACACATAAATGGGGTAAAATGTACATGACGTGTTAAAGTTTTTTATAATTTATTATACAAGAAAACATATAAACGTAAAAATAAATTAAATGGTTGTGATTTGAAATTATTATCATTTTAAAAAACAAAACACTGAATTTACAAAGAATTAAGACATTTTCAAAAATTCATGTTTATTCAAATATGACCAAAAAAAAACATGTTTTGTACTTGGAAAATTATAAAAATTTATTATAACAAGTTGCAAAAAAAAAAAATTTCCAAAATTCATTTGTATGAAAAAGTTCTTTTGGGGAAAAAATACATGCAATCCTTTTTTAAAGGAATCATGTTGACTCACTATATCTCATTTGCACCCACATGTGAAATTGATGAATATGCATTTTATTAATAATTTACACCCACAAAAAAGTTCAAATATAATTGTATTTTTTGGAAAATATGTTGTTGTATAGTCTAATATACCAACTATTTTGATAGTAACTAAGCCTTAAAAAGCATTTCCAAGCCAAAGTGGACCAAAAAATGTTAGGTTTCTTTAAAAGTAAATATTTGTAGTGTATTTTGATATGACACTACTGTTTGAGGATAAAAACATCATATTTTTCAAGAAGTAACTAATGGTGAACATTTCAAGATACAATGTTTATGGAAAGAAATAAAAATTTCATAAAATTTGTGTCACTATGGATCTTATTGGGTTTTTCAGTTTTGGCATTGTTAATTCAAAGACCCCCAAACTTTCATGCCATTTTGAAATGCTTTGAAACCCTTATTTTGAATTTTTTATGACATGTATGGAAGTGGCCCATTAATACATGAATTGGTCATTACAAACTATGATCATGGTGAGTACATTTATTAATTTTTAATGTATGATTATGACGAAGATCATGCATATTCAACAATCCCCCATTTGGTGTAAGAAAATAATTTTCAAATTATTTTAAAAAATCATTTAAGTAAATTACATACGAATCATATGTTTGAGTCCCTTTCCATAAAGCACAAAACAATTTCGACTCAAGACACATTATAATCCACAAGGGAGTGGGAAAAAATGCCATGGTGTTTGATTTTATGAA
>Ga0116229_10002876_pt1 | contig 28150 bp, 23 predicted proteins | sample S1TSphgellanicum_3_FD_87313 | JGI IMG/M metagenome (GOLD analysis project Ga0116229, IMG submission 87313) | Host-associated microbial communities from peat moss isolated from Minnesota, USA - S1T2_Fc - Sphagnum magellanicum MG | ecosystem: Host-associated > Plants > Peat moss > Unclassified...
GCCGGAAACGGGTGCTCCGGCGCCAGCCGATAGTCCACCGACAGAACCTTGATCCCGGCGCGCGCCGCCAGGCGGCGGCAAAGACCATCGTGGGTGTCAAGGTCGCCGATGACAAAACCGCCCCCATGAAAATAGACGAGGCCAGGCCCGCGCGCCTCAGCGCCAGAGGGGCTATAGAGCCGCCCCCTCACCGTCCCTTCAGCGCCGGCGACGTCAAGATCCCGGGTCTCCACATCCTTGGGCGCGGAGAGGTCAGCCTGCGTGCGCTGGGCCTTATAGCCGGCGCGGACCATCTCGGCGGGCAAAAGGTCAAGGGGCGGCAGGCCTTCGGGCGGCCGGTTCGCGTCAAGCATCGCCTGCACATGGGGATCGATCGCCATGGTGGGGTTTTCCCTCTCGGGCCCTCTTTATGCCCGGCGGGTCCGGGCCCGGCGTAGGGCCTTAAGCCCTTTGCGGGGGTCTGGCCCGCCTTCCGGTGGAGCGCAGTGCAAAGCAGGCCCGGCCCGCCATCCTGCCTCTCTGTTCGAGGAAGGATGGCGGCCGGCGCCCTTGGCTTACTCCGCCGCTTGCGGCGGGGCGTAGCCCAGAACAGCCTTGATTTCGAGGAACTCGTTGAAGCCGAAGTCGCCCCACTCGCGCCCGTTGCCGCTCATCTTATAGCCGCCGAACGGCGCCATCAGGTCGCCGCCGCCGCCGTTGATCGAGACCTGGCCGGCGCGAAGCTTGGACGCCACCTCGCGCGCCCTTTCAAGGGAGCCCGACACATAGGCGGCAAGGCCATATTCGGTGTCGTTGCCGACCTCGATCGCCTGATCCTCGGTCTCATACCCCAGGATCGCCACGACCGGCCCGAAGATCTCCTCCTTGGCGATGGTCATCTCGTTGGTGACGTTGGCGAACACGGTGGGCTTCACATAATAGCCCTTGTCCAGGCCCTCAGGCCGGCCGACCCCGCCTGCGACCAGGGTGGCGCCCTCGTCGATGCCCTTCTGGATCAGGCCCTGAATCTTGTTCCACTGCACCTCTGAGACCACCGGCCCCATCTGGGCGTTGCCTTTCGGATCGCCGACCGTGGTGGATTCAGCCGCCGCCCTGGCGATGGTGATGACCTCGTCCATCTTGGCGCCGGGGACCAGCATCCTTGTCGGCGCATTGCACGACTGGCCGGAGTTCTGCATCACATGCTTCACCCCGCCGGTGACGGCGCGCTGGAGGTCCGCATCTTCCAGGATGATGTTGGGCGACTTGCCGCCGAGCTCTTGGGCCACCCGCTTGACCGTCGGCGCCGCCGCCTTGGCCACTTCGATCCCTGCGCGGGTCGAGCCGGTGAACGACACCATGTCGACCTCGGGGTGGGCGCTGATCGCTGCGCCGACCGTGGGGCCGTCGCCGTTGACCATGTTGAAGACACCGGCCGGCACGCCCGCGGCGTGCAGGATTTCGGTCCAGATATAGCCTGAGAAGGGCGCGACTTCCGACGGCTTCAGCACCATCGTGCACCCCGTGGCCAAAGCCGGGGCCACCTTGCAGGCGATCTGATTGACCGGCCAGTTCCAGGGGGTGATGAACCCGCAGACGCCGATCGGCTCTTTGACGATCTTGGTCGGGCCGCGCTGTTCCTCGAACTTGTAGTCCTTAAGGATCGCGATGGCGGTCTGCATGTGCGCAAGGCCCATAGCGGCCTGGGCGCGCTGGGACAAGGAAGCGGGCGCCCCCATCTCTTCGGTGATGGCGTCGGCCATCTCGCCATAACGCTTCTGATATTCCTCGACGATGCGCTGCATCACATCGAGCCGCTCTTCGCGGCTCGTGGTGGACCAGGCGGCGAAGGCCTTGCGTGCGGCTTTGACGGCCGCGTCGACGTCTGCCGCAGATCCCATCGAGATGCGCCCTGCGACGGTTTCGTCGGCGGGGTTTATCACATCGAGGGCCTTGGGCGTGACGGGATCGACCCATTGTCCGTCGATATAGAACTTCATGTAGTCTCGCATGGCGCTCTCCCTGAGCTTGGCCTTCCGGCCTCGGCTCCATATTAGTGAACAGCGTTCAGGAGAAAAGAGGCAAGGTATGGCGCGAGGCGCCCGGATCGTCGTTTTCTTCGCCGCTCTCGTGTTTCTGGCCGGGTGCGGGGCAAAGCCGGGCGATCGACCGTTCGGTGTGCACGCCTTTGTGAAGCATGGCCTCAGGGGCCAGTTCTACACCCTGAAAAAAGGCGCCGATCACCTGCCCGACTTTGGCGCAATCAACACCAAGGCCACCGTGTTCGCTCCGGTCTTGAACGTGGTTCCGCAGAGTTCGGCCGACGGCTTTGCTGGGCTCACCGATCGCAACGAGTGGTTCGCCCTCGATTATCGAAGCGCCCTTAAGGTGGAGCGATCAGAACCCTATGGCTTTCGGTTGGTGAGCCAGGACGGCTCGCGCCTTCTGATCGATGGCCGCACCGTGGTCGACGACGACGGCGTTCACCCGCCAAAGGGCGCTCAAGGCTCCGCCTTTCTGACCGCGGGCCCGCATCGGGTGGAGGTCCAGTATTTCAAGGGGCCGCGCTGGCGCGCCGCCCTTCAGCTCTACTGCACCAGGACGGGGGGCCGCGAAGCCCTGTTTCCAGAGTGCGGCGGCCTTTCCCTTAAGACCCCGACCCAGTTTTCCGACCATCTTTGGTGGGTCTGGCTCCTCGGCCTTCTCGCCGCCGCCGTCCTCTGGTGGGTGGTGCAGGGGCGAAAAGCGACTTAGGACAAAGGCCGCCGCGCCGCGGCGGCCTTGGCCTATCTTAGCGCGTCGCCGACGAGTTTACTCATGGCGTCGAGGTAGCCCACGAAGGCGGTGCGCCCTTCTGGCGTCAGGCGAACCCGGGTCAGGGGCTTTCGGCCGACGAAACTCTTATCGACGGCCACATAGCCGGCCTCCTCGAGCTTGCGCAGGTGCACTGACAGATTGCCGTCCGTGGTCTGGAGCCGGCGTTTGATGTCGTTGAACTCCGCCTGCTCTGCGGTGGACAGGAAGGCCATGACGCCGAGCCGAACCCGTCCGTGGATCACTTCATCGATAGCGTCGATATCAAAGCCGTCCATGGCCGCGACCTCACTCACCGGACCGCCGCGCCTCGAGCACGAACCACACGCCCGGAATGAAGGCCAGAAGCACAAGGCCGGCTGCATAGATCAGGTAACTGACCGGCTCGCCGATAAACCAGGCGGTTATCCCCGCAGCGATAAAGCCGCCCCAGCCGGTCAGGTGCATCCAGGACTTATGCATCGCCGCGCCCGCGGATATCCACGCCGCGCCATAGAGCACGAAGATGATGCTGGGCGCGAATTGGATCAAAAGCGGACTCTGGGTCCGCCAGCTCGCAAGCGCAAGGGCGACGAAGACGAAGAAACACCCCATGCCGACGCCCTGCCAGGCGACCCCGGCCGCCCCCGCCGACGAGCCCTCAGACCGCCAGCGCAACTTGACCGCACCGAGGACCGCCATGAAGGCGACCGTCGCCACAAGCCAGCCGAGGCTCGCGGTCTGCATGGTGACAGGAACCACATGCTGCATCGCCAGGTACTGGACGAGGCTGGCGATCGAATAGAGAAGCCCGGCGCTCATCAGCATGACGCCGCCGCCGGCGCCGCGGCTGTGCCCGCTGTCCGCCATGGCCTTCAGGTAGGCGATGTCATCTCTCAGGGATTGAATATCGTCGGTCATGGGACCCTCCTTTGATATCGACATACATATGCCAATCACTTTGCTTTGTAAAGTACATTGTCGTTGGCCCTTGCGTGCGGCCGGCCCACGGCGCAAAGTGACCGCCGATGTCAGCCTTGGGGAGCTCCGGGAATGACCGTCCGATGGCTCGTAATCAGCGGCCTCGCCGCCTTGCTCGCCACAGGCGCCTCTGCGCAGGTGACCGTGTTTAGCGGAGGCTCAAGCCAGGCCGCCTCCTGTTCCCTCGCCGCGCGGCACGGCAACGCCACGCCCGAGACGATCAAGACCTGCACCACCGCGATCAATACCGAGCCCCTGGCCGGCCGCGACCTTGCCGGAACTCATGTCAATCGCGCCGTGCTCTACATGCGGACCCTGGAGTGGGACCTCGCGATGGCCGACCTCAACGCCGCTCTCGCCATCGATCCGCGCATGGGCGAAGCCATGGTGAACCGGGGGGCGCTCCTGATCGCGCAGAAACGCTTCGCCGACGGCATCGCCGAGATCGACCGGGGTCTGGCCCTTAATCCCGAAGAGCCCGAGCGCGCCTATTACAACAGGGCGCTCGCCGAAGAGCGGATCGATAACGTCAAGGGCGCCTACTACGACTATCTGCACGCGTCCCAGCTCGCGCCGACCTGGACTGCGCCTCAAGAAGAGCTGAAGCGGTTCAGCGTCACGCCGAAGGGTTAGTCGCGGGCGTCAACGTCGCTTGCCGATCCGCTCGACCTTTCCGGCCGCGCCGATGAAGCCAGAGGCGAACCAGCTGACCAATCCGGTGACGATGGCGCCGCCGAGGGCGGCGATAAAGCCGTGCACGACAAAACCGCTGAAGAAAACGCTGACCAGCCAGAACAGGGCCGCGTTGATCACAAGGAGGAAAAGACCCAGGGTGACGAGGGTCAAGGGCAGGGTCAGCAAGATCAAGAGGGGCCTCACAAAGGCGTTGACGAGACCGAGGGCCAGGGCCGCTAAGAGCAGGGTCGAAACACCCTCGACATGGATCCCCGGCACAACGGCTGAAGCCAGCCAGAGACCGAGGGCGCCCACCAGCCATCTCAGGAAAAAGCCCGTCATAACCCGATCCTCGCCCCACCGGCCGAGCTTGGCCGCTGGAGCCTAGATCGGCGCGCCCGGTCCAAGTTCAAGCCAGGCTGGGCGGTCTCGCCCTGGAGAGCGCCCGCCGCCGCCGCTGGACCCCGCGCCCTTCACGCGCAATAGTGCCGCCAAATAGAAAATCCGGGAGGCTTATCGTCATGTTCAAACTCACCCTCGCGTGGGCCGCCCTCGCCGTCGGCGTTCTTGCAGGCCCAGAGCTTCACGCCCAAACCGCCGCCCCGGCCCCGGTGCGCAACGACTATGCCGACCCCAGGACCTGGCTCTGCAAGCCGGGCCGCCAGGACGCCTGCGCCATCGACCTTAACTCCACGATCATCGCGGCCGATGGGTCGACCCGTCTTCATCCCTTCAAGGCCGATCCCCGGCCTTCCATCGACTGCTTTTACGTCTACCCGACCGTCTCCAACGATCCCACGCCGAACTCGGACATGAACCCGGGGCCCGAGGAGCTTTCGGTGATCAAACAGCAGTTCGCGAGGTACGCCGCCGTCTGCCGCCCGTTCGCCCCCATGTACCGCCAGGTGACCCTGACGGCGCTGAAGGCGGGGATGCTCGGAAAGCCCATGGCGGTCGATCGCGCCCTTGGGCTCAATGACGTCAAGGACGCGTGGACCTATTACCTCGAGCATGACAACCACGGGCGGGGCGTGGTGCTGATCGGACACTCGCAGGGGTCGGGGGTCCTCATTCAGCTCGTCAAGACCGAGATCGACGGCAAGCCGGTCCAAGCCAAGATCGTCTCCATCATCCTTGGAGGCGCGCGCCTGCAGGTGCCCGTCGGCAAGGACGTGGGCGGGGATTTCAAGTCGATTCCCCTCTGCCGCAGCCCCGATGAGCTGCACTGCGCGATCAATTTCGCCTCGTTCCGCGCCGACGCCCCTCCGCCTTCCGACAGCCTGTTCGGCGGCGCCTCCGGCGCGGGTCTTGAGGCGGCGTGCGTCAACCCGGCCGCCCTCGGGGGCGGGCGCGGGTCCCTGCACGCCTATCTGGCCTCGGGCGCTGAGACCATCGCTGCAGGGGCCGACGCCGAGACGCCCCGCGCCTGGACCGATCCGCCGACGCCGATCACCACCCCGTTCGTCGAGGTCCCGGGGATGCTGAGCTCTGAGTGTTCGAAGGACGCCTCGGGCAAAACCTATCTTTCGATCATCACCAATCCAAACCCCGGCGGCAAACGCACCAGCGAATACGTCGGGGATGTGGTGATTGGCGGCAAGGTGCAGCGCAACTGGGGTCTGCACCTGATCGATATGAACCTCGCCATGGGCAATCTGATCGATGACATCAGGCTTGAGGCCGCCGCCTACGCGCGGTCCGCGCACTGACCCTCTTGGGCTTTTACAGGCGGGCCTTGGGGCGTAAGACAGGGCCATGGCCACTGGAAAGCCCGAGAGTCCCACCGAGCCCTTCAAACGCGCCCTCGCCCATGCTGCGCGTTCCTTGGCCGAACAGCCGGACCTTGAAGTGGTGTTCTCCGGCGACGGCCCCTCCTTGGTCGGCAACCGGGCGACCCTGCCCCATCCGCCGCGCGATCTCAGCAGCCGCGAGGCGTCCCGGATCCGCGGCCTTGCGGACCAGATGGCGCTGCGTCTGGCCCATCATGACGCGGTCGCCCACGCCCGGCTTCGTCCCTACGACAGCCAGTCGGCCGGAGTTTTTGAGGCGATAGAGCAGGCCCGGATCGAGGCGATCGGCTCGAACGCCCTCGGCGGCGTGCGCCAGAACCTGGCCACGGCGCTGGAGGCCAGCCTGGAACGCAAGGGCTTTGCCCGCACCCCGGTCGAAGCCGCGCCGATGGCGGACGTGCTCGGCCTGATCGTGCGTGAGCGCCTGACCGGCGAGCTCGCCCCCGACGGCGCCCGAGCCCTCGTCGACGCCCTGCGCCCCTCGATCGAATCCAAGGCCGGCAAAGCCCTCGACCGGTTGATCGCGAACATCGAGGATCAGAACGCCTTCGGCCGGATCGCCCGCACCATATTGCGCGACCTCGAAATGGGCGACGACAGCGCCGACAGCAGCGAGGACCAGGCCGATCAGGATAGCGAGGAGACCGATCCCTCAGACGATGGGGACGCGGACGACAGCGAGGGCGAGGGCGAGACGCCCGAAGGTTCGACCTCCGAGCGCAGCGAGAGCTCCGACCAGGACAGCGAGGCGTCGGACCAGCAGGAGATGTCGAGCGAGGCGGCCGAGGACGCCGACATGTCGGAAGACGCGCCGGAGCTGGCTGAAGGGGCCCAGCCCGCGCGCCCCGATTTCAAGGACAAGGGCCTGCCCGAGCCGCCCTACCGGATCTTCTCTACCGCTGCAGACGAAGTGGTCAGTGCGGAGGAGCTTTGCGACGCAGATGAGCTGGCCCGGCTGCGCGCCTATCTGGATCAGCAGCTCTCGGCCCTGTCGAGCGTGGTTTCCCGGCTCGCCAACCGCCTGCAACGCCGTCTGCTCGCCCAGCAAAATCGCTCCTGGAGTTTCGACCTCGAAGAGGGACTGCTCGACGTCTCGCGCCTCACCCGGGTGATCATCGACCCGACCGCGCCTCTGTCGTTCAAGGAGGAGAAGGACACCGAGTTCAAGGATACGGTGGTCAGCCTCCTGATCGATAATTCGGGCTCCATGCGCGGGCGCCCGATCATGGTGGCGGCGATCTCCGCCGACATCCTGGCGCGGACCCTGGAGCGGTGCGGCGTCAAGACCGAGATCCTTGGGTTCACCACCCGGGCGTGGAAGGGCGGCCAGGCCCGCGAGGCCTGGCTCAAGGCCGGCAAACCCAGTCATCCCGGCCGGCTGAATGATCTTCGGCACATCGTCTACAAGGCCGCCGATGCGCCCTGGCGGCGAGCGCGCAAGAACCTCGGCCTGATGATGCGGGAGGGCCTGCTCAAGGAAAACATCGACGGGGAGGGCCTGCTTTGGGCGCACCAGCGCCTGCTTGCCCGACCGGAGCAGCGCAAGATCCTGATGGTGATCTCCGATGGAGCGCCGGTGGACGATTCCACCCTCTCGGTCAACGCAGGCCATTATCTGGAGCGCCACCTTCGAACCGTGATCGGCGAGATCGAAGCCAAAAGCCCGGTCGAGCTGATCGCCATCGGCATCGGCCATGACGTCACCCGCTATTATCGGCGGGCCGTGACCATCGTCGATGTCGAGCAGCTCGGCGGCGCCATCACCGAGCAGCTGGCGAGCCTCTTCGATGCGGAGCCGAAGGTTGTCGCCGCCGGCCCCTCGCCCGCCCTGCAGCCGCCGCCGGTGGTCCAGCCCAAGGCTGGATCCGAACGGGCGCGCCTTTCGGTCTGATCAGGGTCAGCCTAGTAAGGCGTGTCGCCGGCGATCGTCACGCGCCGCCCCGAGCGGGTCTGCGGGACATAGTCTCATACCGCCATAGGCTGGGTGCAGCGGTTGTCCCAGAACGCCGCCGAGCCCGCCCGCGGAATCGCGCCTGAACCTTCGGGTTGGCGAGAGGGTGAGACAAGAAGGCCAGGACCGCGTCCCTTTCGGGTTTGGGAAGCTCTGTGATCTGCCGCGTCGTCAGGATGCGATGCTCAACACGCTCGCCCCTGGCTGGACATCCAACACGGCCAAACTGGCGTTAAGGCTCGCCGGAGCCGCCGGGATCGCGCCCTTATTCTAGGACGCCCCCGCATGGGCGGGGATCAAGACGCCCTTGTCGGGGTCGACCGCCTTGGCGGAGCCAGGGGCGAAAACGGCAAAGGCGCGTTTGATCCTGCCCCTCCGCCGGCTCTTTTTGGGCGATCCGGATCCAAGACCGCGCGGCCCTTCCCGTTCAGGCGGCCTCAATCATGTCAAAGAGGCCCTCGCTTTGATGCGGACGCCTGATCATTCATCCTCAGGATCAAGCGTGCAGCGGATCTGTTTTCAGGCCCCATGGAGTTCAGAGATCGACGAGACCCCCGTCGACAAAGAGCTCGGCGCCGGTCGTGAACGTCGCGTCAGCGGCCAGATAAAGGGCGGCCTTGGCCACCTCATCGGGCTGTCCGGCCCGGCCCAGGGGAATCCGGGTCTTGGCCCCCTCCAGGAATGCGTCCGCCGCCGCTTGCGGATAGCCGTTCTTGAGAAAGATCGGTGTGTCGATCGGGCCTGGGCTGACCGTGTTGACCCGGATCCTGCGCGGCGCAAGCTCACTGGCGAAGGTGCGGCCGAACGAGCGCAGCGCCGCCTTGGTTGCGCCATAGACCGTAGCGCCTGGCAGGCCGCCCGTCGAACCGGCCACAGAGGCGGTGAGGATCACCGCCCCGCCGTCGGCGATCACCGGCGCCGCATGCTTCAGAAGAAAGAAGACGCCGCGCACATTGATGTCGAACTGGTGGTCAAAGAACGCCTCGTCGATCTGATCGATCGGGGCGAACCTCGCGCGCCCGGCATTGGCGAAGAGGACATCGATGCGGCCATGCTTGGCCTTGACGGCCTCGACCAGCGCCTTTGCGGCGGCCGTGTCGGAGGCGTCGGAGACGACGAGGTCGATTCCCGGGAGCTCAGCCTTCGCCGCATCCACCGAGGCCTGGGTGGAGCCGGTAGCGATCACGGTTGCGCCTTCTAACTGAAACAGTTTCGCGGTTGCGGCGCCGATCCCAGAGGTGGCGCCCGTGATCAGGGCGATCTTACCGTCGAGCTTGGCCATAGCGCTCTTCCCTTATCTGGGTCTGCGGCCGCCCTAGGAAACGGCGCTTGCGAAAGATAGACTGCGGATGATCCTATAAAACTCTGGACGCCGCACGTCCAAGGCCGGGTCACATGGCTTCATCGATCCGGGCGGGCGGGTCAGGATCTCTTCTGAACCCCTCCGGCGCCCGCGTCGCCCATGGACGAACGGCAGGCGACATATCGGGGTAGGTCAGGTCGGCAAGGACCGTTTGGGGCGCGAACACCCGATCGAAGCGCTTGGGGAGATGGTCGATGGCGTCGATCGGCGCCAGGCCATTGACGGCGCGCCGCCGCGATGACACGCCGCACGAAGCCTTTGGCCGCCGCCCAAAGCGGATCAGAGCGGGGCTTGGGCCGTATCAGCCAGGAGACCGCCCGCCAGCGCCTGTTCGATCAAAGCTGAGGTTCGCGCAAGGCCAAAGATCGCGGCGAAGGATCCGAACCTTGGGCCCTGGCTCTGGCCCAGCAAGACTTCGTAGAGGGCCTGAAACCAGGCGCGAAGGGGGTCAAATCCTGCCGCCTTGCCCGCCTCATAGACCTCGCTCTGAATACGCTCCGCATCAAGGCAGTCGGCCGGAAGCGCCTGCAAGCGCGCCAGAAGGTCAACCATGGCCGCCCGCTCCTGATCGCTGGGCGCCCGGAACCGCTTTTGCGGCGCAACGAAATCTTCGTAGTAGTTGAGCGCGAAGCCGGCCAGCCGGTCAAGCAGGGGCTGGGTCTCGGGCGTCGCCCCCGGCAGATAGCGCGATAAGAACCCCCAGAGGATCGCCTTACTCGACGCATTGGCGGCCGAGACCAGGTTCAGCATCAGGCCAAACGAGATCGGCGAGCCCGTCGCAGGCGGATGGCCTGCGTGCACGTGCCAAACCGGATTGTCGAGGGGGCGGGGCGCGGGCGCGCCTTCCGGCCGCTGATCCGCGGCCCGGTTATAGGCCTCGAGCTGCTGCAAATACTCGTCAGTCGCCTTGGGAATGACGTCAAAATAGAGCTTCTTGGCCGATCTCGGCGACTGAAACACATAATAGGCCAGGCTCTCGGGCGCGCCATAGCGCAGCCACTCCTCCATGGTGAGGCCATTGCCCTTGGTCTTGGAGATCTTCTGGCCCTGCTCGTCGAGGAAAAGTTCATAGGTGAACCCTTCGGGCGGCGCGCCGCCGAGCACCCGGCAGATCTGGGAGGAGGCCTTGACGCTGTCGATCAGATCCTTGCCGGACATCTCGTAGTCGACGCCCAGCGCCGTCCAACGCATGGCCCAGTCGGGCTTCCACTGGAGTTTGGCGAGGCCGCCTGTGACGCGCTGCTCGACCCGGGTCCCGTCCTCATCCTCGAACACGATTGTGCCCCGCTCTGGATACCGCTCCAGGGTCGGGACCTGTAAGACCCGGCCCGTGGTGGGCGAGATCGGAAGGAAGGGCGAATAGGTGGCGCGCCGCTCTTCGCGGAGGGTCGGAAGCATCACCGTCTGGATCGCGTCGAACCGCTCAAGGGCGAGCAGCAAGGCTGCATCGAACCGACCTGAATGATAGCAATCGGTGGAGGAAACGAACGCGTACTCAAAGCCGAACCCGTCGAGAAAGGCGCGCAGGCGCGCGTTGTTGTGGGCTCCAAAGCTTTCATAGGCGCCGAAAGGGTCCCTCACTCGGGTAAGGGGCTTGCCCATGTCCTCGGCCAGCATGGCCTGGTTGGGCAGATTGGGCGCCGCCTTGCGAAGGCCGTCCATGTCGTCGCTGAAGGCGATCAGCCGGGTTGGGATGGCGTCGTCGGTCAGGGCGCGGAAAGCGTTGCGCACCATGGTGGTTCGCGCCACCTCCTGGAAGGTGCCCACGTGCGGTAGGCCAGACGGGCCGTAGCCGGTCTCAAGCACCACCGCCTGATCGGCAAGAGACGGACACTGGAGCACCGCTTCGCCGGCCCTCCCCTCTGCGATCAGCTCGGCCGCAAGGACGCGCGCCTCGCCCGAGAGGCGGAGCGTCAACACCCGGCCAAGCAGAGCCTTGGCCTGCTCGAACGGCCAGCTGCGCGCCGCCTGCGCTTCTTGAGATAGTCCCTTTAACATGCCTGGGGTTTAGGGGAGCTGGCCGCCGAGGGCAAATCCCCCCGCCGAGACCTACCCCGGAACCCCAATGTCCTTACGGAAGAAGCTATAGGTCTCCCCCTCTTCGCAGGCGCAGCCCCTGAGGCGCCCCTTGGCGTCCTGCCAGATCAGGGTTGGATAGTGCATGGGCAGGCCGTTCTCGGCCAGGAGCGGGGTCAGGTCGTCGATGAACTTGCGGCCGCGCTCGACCAGGGCGGCTCGGGTCGGGTCAGTGTCGCCCGACGCCATGCCCTCGCCGGTAAATGCGTCGACCGGAATCGACGTCCAGTCCTCATAGGTCTTCCAGTCACGCTTGGCCCAAAGCTCGCCCACCCCCGTGCGCTCATAGGGCGTCGACTTGGAGCGGCGTGCGATCACGATCACCCGGGTGTCGATGTTGGCCTTATGCAGGGCGTCGAACTGCTCCTTCTCAAAGCGGATGCAATCGGGGCAAGAGCGGAACGAAATCATCCATAAGGCCTTGCCCTTCAGGTGCGGCGAGACCCAGCCGCTGCTCTTCAAGAGGGCCAGGATCTTGGCCTTGTCCTTGGTGATGGTATGGATGCCGCCCGCATCCCCGCCCGGATAGGGGTCCGTGGCGAGGGCTGAGGTCCCAAGGACGAGCGCGCCGAGGGCGCAAACCAGGCTCGTGATCAGGGCGGGCAGACGCATCAGGCTTGGCTCCGAAGTTGCAGCGCGTATAAACCTAAGGCCAAACGCGCAGGCTCGCCAGCTTGGGATGCGACGCTCGGGGCCTATGCGCCCCTTCTTTCAAGGATCGACGATTTCAGCCGCCGCAAACGCTCCGCACCGGACCGGTCCGGCGGGTGGAGGTCCCGGACCCCAGCCGGCGACATCGCCCTTGGACCGCGCAGGGCCGGGTGAGCCCCGCGCCTCGTTCTGCCGCCCGGAGCGCGCCTTGCGCACACCTGGGCCTGCAAGGCATCCTCGGCCGATGGCGACGCTCTCCCCTGCGCTTCACGCCCCGATCGCGCACGATCACGTCGTCGACGCGCTCATCGTAGAGCGGGCGCCGAAGTTGGCCGCTTCGCCGGCCTGGCCGCTGGTGCGCCCAATGCTCTACCGCGTGCTGGGCTATCAGAAGGCGCGGCGCATGGCCGACGCCATCGCTCCGATGACCGGCCAGGGCGCGCTCGATTATGTTTCAGCCCTCTTGGCGCTCGACGTGGCCTGCGACGGGCTTGAACGGATCCCAGATCGCGGCGCCATCGTCACCGTCTCAAACCATCCGACTGGCATCGCCGATGGCGTCGCGGTCTATGACGCCCTGAAGACCGTGCGCAGCGACCTTGTGTTCTACGCGAACGCCGACGCCAACCGGGTGGTCCCGCGTTTTGACGATATCCTCATCCCGGTCGAGCTCAGCGCCGCCAAGCGTTCGCGGGCGGCGACGCGCTTGACCCTCGCCATGACCCAAACCACCCTCGAAGCTCAAAAGGCTCTGGTCACGTTTCCGTCCGGGCGTCTGGCGCGGGTCCGCAACGGGGTATTGACCGACGATCCCTGGCAGCCGACGCCGATCTCCCTTGCGCGCAAATTTTCAGCGCCCCTGGTTCCCATCCATGTGGCGGGGCCCTGGTCCTTTTTGTTTCATATGTTCGACCGCGTCTCGGGCGAGCTTAGAGACATCACCTTGTTCCATGAACTTCTGAACAAGCGCGGACAGAGCTTTCGCCTGGTCGTCGGCGCGCCGATTGACCCAGAGGCGCTCACGGGCGAGCCGATCGATGCGGTCAAGGCGCTGAAAACCTACGTGGAGTTCGAGCTCCCCAAGGGGCGGTTGCGCTTCCCTTGACCCCGTTCGGTTCAGCCCTCGACCGGCGGCTTGACCCCAAGGCCAAGACCCCCGTGGCCCTGGCGCTTTCTGGCGGCGGCGATTCGCTGGCTCTCCTCCACCTGACCATGGATTGGGCGAGAGCCCATGACCGGCCGGTCCTCTGTCTTACGGTCGACCATGGCCTGAACCGCATGAGCGGGGCCTGGACCCGCGACGCCGGCGACAAGGCCAAGGCCCTTGGGGCCCGCTGGCTGCCTCTGAGGTGGAGCGGACCCAAGCCCGTCTCCGGGATTGAGGCTCACGCCCGAACCGCGCGCCACACCCTCCTGGCTGAAGCGGCGCGGTCAGCGGGCGCCCGCGTGCTCCTTATGGGCCACACGGCCGACGATCTTGCCGAGGGCGAGGTCATGCGACGGGTCGATACACCGGGCCTTGGACGGCTCCGTGAATGGTCTCCCTCGCCCGTATGGCCCGAAGGGCGCGGCGTTTTTCTCCTGAGGCCGTTGCTGGACGTTCGAAGGCGCGAGCTCCGCGCTTTTCTGACGCTGCGCGGGGCCAGCTGGCTCGAAGATCCTGCCAATTCGGATCCCCGTTTCGCGCGGGTTCGGGCCCGCCAGGCCCTAGCCGGCGACGCCCCGGCGGGGATGTTCAGGACCGACCTTGATGGCGCCATTCCTGCCCTTGCCCGACGCCTTAGGGTCACGGCCGATGGCGCGGAGATCGATCGGACGGCGCTTCTCGACGCGCCGGCGGGCCCTGCGAAGGCGGTGCTCGCGGCGGCCCTGCTCAGCGTTTCTGGCGCTCCACGTCCGCCGCGGGGCGCTGAGCTCGATCGGTTGATCGGCGCCGTAGCGTCAGGACGCGTCGCCAGCCTCAGCCATTGCCGCATCGACGCCACTTGCGGCGTTCTTAAGATCACCCGCGCCCCGACGCGGCGCGGACGGCCAGACCGGCCCTTGGAGCCTTTGGCCTGGGCCAAGGCGCGATTTGCATCGGCGTGCGGCCTTGTTCCTGACGAAGCCGCCCTGAGAGATTTATAGCAAGGGGTGCAGCACAGCGCAGGGCGCGCTAGAAGGCCGTCCAAGGAGACCTCCCATGGCTACGGACAAAATCGGCGCAGAGGCGGCCCTCGGCCAGCTCACGGGTTGGAGCCGTCCAACAGGCCCGCGCGACGCCATCTCAAAAACTTTTAAATTCAAAGACTTCAACTCTGCATTCGGCTTTATGACCCGCGTCGCGCTCTGGGCGGACAAAGCGGACCACCACCCTGAATGGTTCAACGTCTATAACCGGGTCGAGGTGATGTTGACCACGCACGACGCGGACGGCGTCAGTGATAAGGACGTGGACCTTGCGCGCTTTATGGACGAGATCGCAGGAGCGCACTGATGGTCAAAAAGCCCAGGGGCCCGCGTCCCCTCGCCCTCGTCACGGGCGCATCGGGAGGCATAGGCGAAGCTTTGGCCTACGCCTTCGCCAAGGGCGGCTATGATCTTGTCCTGGTGGCGCGATCGGAAGCCAAACTCGCCGATGTCGCCAAGGGCGTAGAGGCCAAGGGCGCGGTTGCGCATGTAATCGCCCTTGACCTTGAGGCGCGCGGGGCGGGCGCGGACCTTGAGGCCATGATCGCCGAGCGCGGGCTTGTGGTCGACGCTCTGGTCAATAACGCCGGCTACGGCGTCGCTGGAAGCGTTCTCGACGCCGATCTCGCCGCGCAGCTGGGCTCAATAGACCTGAACGTCCGGGTTCTGACGGAGCTCTCCGCCCGCTTCGGCGCGCCGATGCGCGCGCGAGGTCGCGGCGGCATCCTGAACGTCGCCTCGACCGCCGCCTTTCAGCCGGGCCCCTATATGGCGGTCTACTACGCGACCAAGGCGTTCGTGTTGAGCTTCACCGAAGCGCTGAACCGGGAACTCAAGGCAAGCGGGGTGCACGCCACCGCTGTTTGTCCAGGGCCCGTCGCCACAGGGTTCCAGGCTCGGGCCGAGTTTGACGCCACGATGGGTCTGACCCGGTTGCCGATGCAGAGCGCTGAAGAGGTGGCGCGCTTCGCCTTTCTCGCTTTTCGGCGCCGTCAGGCGGTGGCGATCCCCGGCGGCATGAACTTCATCATGGCCAAGGGCGCGGGCGTGACCCCGCGCGGGGTCCTCTTGTCGATCGTCGAGGGCCTGCAAAAAAAGCGGCAGGACGGGGCGCATGTCAGGCCCTAAGACCTGCGGCGGAGGCGGCCGCGCAGGGGCGGCGACGCGCCCGCTCTCCTCAAGCGGCGCAGGGTTTGTGGCCAAAGCCGAGCGGAACCCAGACGCCTTGATCTTGGCGATCTGATGCCGGAGACGCCCATTCCGATCCGGAGCTTCGGGCGAACACGCTCGCGCACGATCAAGCCGATGCAGGCGGCGCTCATCGACACCCTCCTGCCCAGGATCGCCCTTGATCCTCTGAGCGGCCCTTTGGACCCTGACCGTCTCATGCCCGGCGCCGCCGAGGTCTGGCTCGAGATCGGATTTGGGGGCGGCGAGCATATGGCGGCCCAGGCGGCGCAGCGGGACGAGGTGCTGGTGCTCGGAGCCGAACCCTTCTGGAACGGCGCTGCAAGCGCCCTTCGCCATATCGACGAGGCTGGCCTTGCCAATGTGAGGCTTTACGTCGGCGATGCGCGCGCGCTCCTGACCGCCCTGCCGGACGCAGCCTTGGAGCGGGTCTTCATCCTGTTCCCGGACCCCTGGCCCAAGCTGCGCCATCATAAGCGCAGGCTGATTCAGCCTGAGACCGTCGAGGCTCTGGCGCGGACGCTGGGGCCAGGGGGACGCCTGCGCTTCGCCAGCGACTGGTCTGACTATATCGATTGGACCCTCGAGCGGTTCGCGCGTTCGCCCCACTTCCGCTGGACGGCCGAGCGCGCCGATGACTGGCGCCGGCCGCCGGCCGATCATGTCTCGACCCGCTACGAGGAAAAACGCCTCGGCGATATCGATCCGGTCTGGCTGGAATTTGAGCGGATCTAAGTCCGCCAGGGCTAAGTGAACCGCGTCCTTTGAGCACGCCCTGGCTTTCCTGATCATCAATGCGCCGACGCCGGCGCATTGATCCTCCTGGCCTCGCCCTGAGCCGAGGGACCAAGTCGCGCTGAACGGGCCTTTCGCCGTCGCCCCAAACTTTGAAGGCTCGCCCTCGTTTGGCCTCCGAGCGGCCCTTAGGCCACAGCCTCGAGCGCCCCTTCGCCCGCGCCGGACAGGCGGGAAAGTTCGGCCAGAATGGCCGCTGGGTTGAGCGGCTTTGCGATCGCGCCGTCCATGCCCGCGGTCAGGTAGTCGTTGATCTGGTGTTTCATCACATTCGCCGTCATCGCCACGATCGGCGCCCGGGACGCCGGACCCCCAAGCTCACGGATCCGCCGAGTGGCCTCGACACCGTCCATGCCCGGCATCTGGATGTCCATGAAAATAAGGTCAAAGTCGGCGCGCGCCGCGGCCGCCACGCCCTCGGCCCCGTTATGGGCCAGCTCTACGACCGCGCCGAGGCTTTCCAGCATGCGGCTGGCGATCAGGCGATTGGTGGCGTTGTCCTCGACCACAAGCACCCGAAGCCCCTCGATCCAGCCGCTGGCCGGCTCAGGCGCTTCGGCGCTCCTGTCCACCAAGGGCGCGGCGATCTCGAACCAGAAGGTCGATCCCTCGCCAAGCGTGCTGATCGCGCCGACCTCCCCGCCCATCTGTTCGATCAGGCTGCGGCTGATGGCGAGGCCAAGGCCCGTGCCGCCGAACCTGCGCGTCGTCGATCCATCCCCCTGATGAAACCGCTCGAACAGGGCTGCAATCGCGTCGGGCGCCACCCCGACGCCGGTGTCTTTGACCTCGACCCGGAGCCTATGGTCGGCGAAGACGCCGATCGATGACATGATGACCTCGACACCGCCCTTCAGGGTGAATTTGGCGGCGTTGCCGATCAGGTTGAACAGCACCTGGCGCAGGCGCACAGGATCGACCAGAACCCAGCCGAGATCGCCGTGGATCATGGTCCTGAGATAAAGCCCGCGGCTCTCCGCTGCAGGGCGCAGCATGTCTGCGACCGAACGCAGGACCGCGGCCGGGTCCAGCGGTTCGGGATTGAGTTCGAGCTTGCCCGCTTCGATCTTGGAGAAGTCGAGGACATCATTGAGCAGCTGGGTCAGCATCTCGCCGCAGCCGAGCGCCTCGTCCACCAGCGCGCGGGCGGTCTGAGACGGGACCTCGCCCTTGATCAGGTGCAGGACGCCAAGCACCCCGTTCAAGGGGGTGCGGATCTCGTGGCTCATGTTGGCGAGGAAGCGTGACTTGGTTTCGGCGGCCTCTTTGGCCGCCTGCTCGCCCTGGAGGGCGGCGTCGCGCGCCTCGGCCAGCTCGGTCATGTCCTGAGTAAGGCCGAGGATCTCGTAGCGACCTTCGCGTCCAAGGCGACCGCCGCGCCAGGTCGAGCGATATCGCGACCAGCCGCCGTCGTCCCTGGCATGGCGATACCAGACCGTTTGTGTCTCACCCGTTCGCAGAGACAGCCTGAACGCGCGTCCGACGGTCTTTTGATCATCGGGGTGGATTTCAGCGGTCATGTCTTCGACCGACAGATCCTGGCGAACCAGGCTTCCTCCTAGGGCGTCTAGGGCGCGATCGACCAGATATCGACCGGTGTCCGGATCAAAGCGCCACGTGTAGACCTTGGCTGCAGAGCGAAGGAGATCACCAATCCTTTGCGCCTGATCCTCCTCCTCCTTTTGTTGATACTCGGCGGTGAGGTCTCGCATCACAACCATAACGAGTCCGTCCTCCGCCTGCTTTACGGCAAGCCGGACCCAGGCCGTGCGACCGTCCCCCGTGATGATGCGATGTTCCAGGCTCACCTCGCCTTCGGCCTCAAGCCTGGCTGCGGCGTCGATATACATCGGTTGGTCGTCGGGATGGATCAGCTTCAGGGCGTGCTGACCGATGACCGCCTCGGCCTCAAACCCGCTGATCGTCGACCAGGCCGGATTCACACTGAGAATGCGGGCGTTGCGGAGGAGCGCAAAACCATCGCTGCTGTTGCGATAAAGCCAAGCGGCCGCCTCTGCGTCCTGGCTCTGGCGAGACGGTGGCGTACACTGTCCCATCAAGATTTCCCCCGATTTGGCGCCACTCTGTCAGATCGAAGTAAACGGCAGGTTGATTGGAGCACTGGGGCTGCGGGCGCCTCGGCGCGCTGACTTGCCACAGGCAAAGGCGCTCGATAAGCGCATTGAGGAAAAGGACATGCCCATGACGGTGGAAGACCTTCTGCATCAAGACTTTGGCGTTCTGCCGGCGTTGATCGCCGCTCACGCGGTTGAACGGCCCGATTCAGTTGCGGTGATCGACGCAGAGCGGTCCATAACCTATGGTGAACTCAACGCCCTGGTTGATCGGGTCGCCGCCAGCCTGCAGCGCGATGGGCTGAAGCCCACCCAAGCCATCGCCGTATGCGCCTATTCCTCCCTCGAATATGTGGCGATCTTCCTTGGCGGCCTTCGGGCCGGGGTCGCGGTTTCGCCCCTCGCCCCGTCCTCGACGCCGGACCAGCTCATCATGATGCTGAACGATTGCGCTGCGCCCCTCTTCTTCCTCGATCAGAGCGTCGCCGATTTGATGACGCCCGTGGCCGATCAGATCAAGGCGCGCCGGATCGCCCTCGACGGCTCTTTGGCGGGCGAGGCCTTCGCCGACTGGCTGGCGCCTCAGGGCGCAAGGCCGGAGCCGGTTAGGATCGAACCCGACTGGCCGTTCAACATCATCTACTCCTCCGGGACCACGGGCGCGCCCAAAGGCATCGTCCAGAGCCACGCTATGCGCTGGACTCAGATCTCCCGCGGCGCAAGCTCAGGCTATGGGCCCCATGCGGTGACCATGGTCTCCACGCCCCTTTACTCCAACACCACCCTCGTCAGCGTCTTTCCCGCCCTCGGCCTCGGCGGCGCCCTCGTCTTGATGAAGAAGTTCGACGCCCTCGCATTTCTGACCCTGGCCGAGAAGACACGGGCGACGCACGCAATGCTGGTGCCGGTTCAGTATCGCCGGATCATGGCCCTGCCGGAGTTCGACCGCTTCGACCTGACCTCATTCCAGATGAAGTTCTCCACCTCCGCACCGTTTTCCGCCGAGCTTAAGGCCGACGTCGTAAAGCGCTGGCCGGGCGGGCTGGTGGAATACTACGGCATGACCGAAGGGGGCGGCTCGTTCGTCCTGATCGCTCACGAACATCCAGACAAGCTGCACACGGTCGGCAGGCCGATGCCCGGTCACGATATCCGGCTGATCGATGAAGACGGTAAGGAGCTCGCGACCGGAGAGATTGGCGAGGTCGTCGGACGCTCCGCGGCCATGATGAACGGCTACCACAATCAGCCGGAAAAGACCTCGGCGGCCGAATGGTATAGTCCGGCAGGAGAAAGGTTCATCCGCACGGGCGACGTCGGCCGCTTCGACGAGGACGGCTTTCTGACCCTGATGGACCGCAAGAAGGACATGATCATTTCCGGGGGGTTCAACATCTATCCGTCTGACATCGAGGCTGTGATCGTGCAGCATCCCGCAGTGCTCGAAGCCGCCGTGGTCGGCATGCCCTCCGACCGGTGGGGCGAAACCCCGGTCGCCTTTGTCACCCCAAGGCCCGGCGCCGCCCTAAAGATCCCAGAGCTTGAGGCCTTCGTCGCCGCCCGCGTCGGCAAAACCCAGCGCCCCTCCGCATACGCGCTTACCGACAGCCTGCCCCGCTCGGCGATCGGCAAGGTTCTGAAGCGCGAGCTTCGCGACAGCTTCAAAGGGAGGGTTGACTAACATCACCCGCCTACGGCGGCGTCATCGTCAGCCATCGATAGCCGATACTAGATGGGCGTCAGCATACACTCACCTAACCCGCGCCTTCAGCGCCGCGGCGCCGCGACCAGCAAACCCTGGGCGCGCTGGCGGGCCTCGAAAGGGGGGCGTCGTTAAGACCCATGCGACCCTGGTCAGGCGAGCCTGCCCTCACACCAACGGCGCCACATCTGTCGGATCAGCGCCTCGAGGGCTGCGGCGAACGGGACGGGCTGGCAGAGCGGAGAGGCTTGCATGCGCGGCCGGAGCGAGCGCCTGAGATCAGCGAGCCGGTCGGGGTCCTGTGCAAGGGCCGCAGCCTTGGCGACATAGTCGTCTTCGGACACGGCGAGGAGGTCAGTAAGGCCCAGCTGGGTAAGAAACGACAGGGTCTGGCGCGAAGCGGGCTTCTCCTCGGGGAGGGTCACGACGGGAACGCCCATGAAGAGGGCCTCGCAGGTGGTCATGCCGCCGGAGAACGACAGGGGATCAAGCGCCACGTCCATGTCCGCATACTGAGCCAGCATGCTCTGGTGCGGCGAGTAGCCGCGAAGCTCAAGACGCGAAGGCTCGACGCCGGCCCGACTGAAGGCTTCGCAAAGCCTTTGCCTTACGCCTTCATCGTCAAGGGCGCGCCACTTCAAAAGGAGCTGCGAGCCTGGAACCCGGTTCAACACCCGAGCCCACAACCCGACCACGCGCGGGGTGATCTTAAGGGTGTCGTTGAAGCTTCCGAACACGAAGGGTCTCGAGCGGGCCGAGGGCGGAGGAGAGACCAAAGGGGCGAGCTCAGGAGGCCCATAGCAGAACCGCCCGAGGGGCGAGCGCATAAGCGTCTCTGTGAACAGGGCCTCCGATCCAAAGGGCGCCGTCTCAGCGTCGGTGATCAGATAGTCCATCGAGGGCAGGCCGGTTGTGGCGACATAGCCCAGCCAGGACGCCTGAACCGGGGCGGGCCTGCGCGCAAATAAAGCCAGCCGGCCGTGCGCGGTATGGCCGGAGAGGTCGATCAGGACATCGACGGCGTCAGCGCGGATCATCAGATCCGCAGCGGCGTCGTCCAAACCGGCGATAACCCGCCAGTGGTCGCAGGCGGCGCGCAGGCGTCCCGTCATGGCGTCGGCCCGGGGGCCGTTGGAATAGCCGATCACGTCGACGGCGGACCGGTCGTGGGCTTTCAGGACCTCGGCCAGAAAATAGCCGACCGGATGGGTGTGGAAATCGCCCGAGACATAGCCGATCCGGATCCTCCGGTCCGGATCCGAGCGGTTGGGCCAGGCCGCGGTGGAGGTTGGCGTGCGCGCCTGCATGGCCATGCCCCATTGGCGATGTTCACGCGCCACCTCCCCCGCAGATCGGTCCTCGTCATAGTTCAGGCAGAACAACCGGCCGCTCTCGGCTTCCCGGAGCTCAGGATCAATCGCCAAAGCCCGCTCATAGGCGGCGATGGCCGGCCCTGCCCGCCCTTGTTCCTGCAGGGTGACCGCAAGGTTACGCCAGGCGAGGGCGGAGCCCGGCGCGAGCGCCGTAGCCCGCTGTCCCGCCGCCTCCGCGGCCGTAAACGCCCCCTGCTCGCGCCGAACATTGCCAAGGTTCATCCAGACGTCGGCATCGCCGGGCGTTAAGGCGAGCACCCCTTCCAGGGCGTCGCCGGCCGCTCTTAGCTCACCGAGGCCATGCAGAACCCTGGCCAGGGCCAAGCCCGCGGCGGCGGATCCCGGATCCTTGGCCGCGGCGCGGGCGAAGAAACCCTTGGCGGACACGAGGCGGCCTGCGCCGTAGGCGATCCGGCCCAGCTGATAGAGCGCGCCAGCATGGTGCGGCTCGATCTGCACGACCTGTTCGAAGGCGCTCAGCGCCTCCAGCGTCCGTCCGGCGGCGAGGGCGTCAAGACCGAGAGCATAGGCAGCCTCAGCCGGCGGCGTCGGGGCGGTCCGCGACGGTGCGCTGAGCTTGGCCGCCTGCCGACGCGCCCTACGGTTCGTCAAAGAGGCGCTCCACTTTAAATCCTCGTCCTGTTGAAGACGCGCCCTATCCACAATCGGGCTCGGGGGGCGAGCCAATGGCCAATAAGACTCTCGTCCATCGCTGGCTATTCCGTTTTCGTGGATGGGCGCCGCCCGAGGACCAAGGGAGGTAAATCCCACGGGCCAGATAAAGCGCCCCACGTGCAGATGAAGTCGTCTTCATTTGCCGTCGGTTGCGGCGCAAAGGCCACCGGGGTTTATGGTCCCTTTGAATGCCGAAGATCCTCACCATCGAAGACGATGCGCCGACCGCGGCTGAGATCTCGCGTGAACTCGTGGACAACGGATTTGAGGTGGACTGGGCGGCGGACGGCGCGGAGGGCTTGAGGCGCGGCCTATCGGGCGGATACGACGCCATCACCCTTGATCGGCTGCTTCCGGATCTGGATGGCCTCGCCGTGGCCGAGGCTCTGAAAGGACAGGGCGTCGACACCCCGATCTTGATGATCAGCGCCCTTGATCAGGTGGACGAGCGCGTCCGCGGCCTTCGCGCCGGGGGCGACGACTATTTGACCAAGCCCTTCTCGCCCGCTGAGATGGTGGCGCGGATCGAGGTCTTGCTGCGCCGGCGCAAGGCCGACGCGGAGAAGCTGGTGTTGCGGCTTGGCGATCTGGAGCTTGATCTTGTCGCCCAGATGGCGCGCCGGAGCGGCCGAGACCTCAGACTTGTGCCCAAAGAGCTGAAGCTGCTCGAGCTTTTCGTGCGCAACCCCGGGCAGGTCCTGACCCGCACGATGATTTTCGAGCGGGTCTGGGGCTATAACTTCGACCCGGGCACGAACCTGATCGAGGTTCACATACGTGGCCTCAGGAATAAGCTCGAACTGCCTGGGACAGAGCCTTTGCTGCACACTGTCCGCGGCAAAGGATATAGTCTGCGTGCTGAATAGCGGGTACTGGCGCACAACCCCGTTCCGGCTGGCGGTTCAGTTCGGCGCAGCCTATGTCTTGGGTATCGCGATCCTGCTTGGCCTGGTCTATGCCCAGACCGCCGACTACCTCTCCCGGAGGGTCGACCGGATCCTCGCGGCGGAGGCGGGCCTTTTTCGCGCAGCGACCCCGGAAACGATTCTGCGCCGCCTGGACCAAGAGGCGCACCGCGACCCTCTGAACTCGCTGGCCCTCTATAGCGCCGGCGGCCAAAAGGTCGCCGGCGACATCGACCTTCCCCCGCCGCAGGCCTGGCCAAACCCATTTGGCGCATCACGACCGCCGAGCGGCCCTATGGTGCGGGAATTCCCCAAACAGGGCCAGCGACCCGCCGTCCGCGCTCTGGCCCAAACCCTGCCCTGGGGCGAAACCCTGATCGTGGCCCGCGATATGGGACAGCTCATCGAGCTCCGCCGGATCCTGGTCCTGGCCCTTCTGGTCTCAGGGTCGATCATCGCGGTCCTAGGTCTGGTCTCGGGCTTTGTCCTGAGCCTTGATCCCCTCCGGCGCATCCAGGCCATGCAGAAGGTCAGCGAGCGGGTCGTCAGCGGCGACCTTGGCGTCCGGTTGCCCGTGACCGGGCGGCGCGACGAACTCGACGCGGTCGCCTCCATCTCCAACACCATCATGGACGAGGTGGAGCGCCTGGTCGTCCATGCCGAGACCGCTGGCGAGAGCATCGCCCATGAGCTCCGCACACCCCTGACCCGGCTCCGCGCCACCTTGGAACGCACAAGCCAGTCCCTGCCGCTGGAGCATCCCAACCGCGAGGATCTGGAAGCCTGCGTCGCCGAGGCCGATGGCGTCCTGGCCCGGTTTCGCGCGCTCCTGCGCATCGCTGCCGTCGAAGCCACCCGCCGCAACGCCGGGATCGCCCCCCTCGACCTCTCGAAGCTCATTGACCAGGTGGCTGAGCTTTATGCGCCCCTGGTGGCCGAGCGTGAGCTCTACTTTAAGGTTGAGGTCGCGCCAGGCGTCACGGCGCCTTTGGATAAGGATCTTTTTGTCGAGGCGGCGGCGAACCTTCTCGACAACGCCCTGAAATTCACCCGGCCTGGCGGCACGGTGGGCCTCAGCCTCGAGCGCACGGGTTCTGGCTTCGCCCTTGAGGTCAGCGACACGGGTCCCGGCATTCCGGAAGGGGATCGGGCGCTCGTGGTCAAGCGCTTCTATCGCAGCGCCGCCCACCACAGCATTCCTGGACATGGGCTCGGCCTCAGCCTCGTGGCGGCCGTCGCCCGCATGCACGGGCTTAAGCTGAGCTTCGCCGACAATGCGCCCAAGGGGACGCGTGTGCGCATCGAAGCGGGGTGAGGGGCGAGGACGAACGGACCTAAAGGCTACAAGGCGAAGCGAGAGCGCCGAGCACGCTCCAGGCCTCGGGACGCGGCTTCGTCGTCGTGCCGAGTCTACGCCGCGCGCACCTCGCCCGCCGCGATCTGATCACCCTCGCGCGACTCGCCTTCATCGATGCTCGGCGGCCACGCCATAACGCCGTCGGACCTGGCTCTGACCTCAGAGTCGTTTGGGGGCGCCGTGATCCCTAAGCCGCGGCGGTCAGGGCGCCCCGCACGGCGGCTTCAAGATCGCCGATCTGGAAGGGCTTTCGCAGCACTCGATTGGGATCGATCGCCCGGTGCACAGCCTCCATGTCGGCATAGCCTGTGGCGAGGATGATCGGCAGGCCCGGACGCGTGCGACGGGCTTCGGTGATCACATCGACGCCGGTCAGACCCGGCATCGCATAGTCGACGATCAAGAGTTCCGGTGGATCAGAGCGAATCCGCTCAAGCCCCTCAAGGCCGCTCGACGCCTCGCAGACCTCATAGCCAAGCGACTGCAGGCACTCGACGATGAACCGCCTCACGCCCTCGTCGTCCTCAACCACCAGAACCCGCTCGTGTCCTCGGCCCTGGCCCCCCGCCTTCACCTGCGCCTGGCCGGTGAGCTTCCCCGCCGGCGGCGCCGAAGGAAAGCTGAGGGTGACGGTGGTGCCGACCTTCTCTTCGCTCTCGAGGGAAACCGAACCGCCCGACTGTTTTAGAAGTCCGTAGACCTGGCTGAGGCCAAGCCCAGTGCCTTTGCCGATCGGCTTGGTGGTGAAAAAAGGATCAAACACCCGGTCCAAGAGGTGGCTGGGAATGCCCACGCCGCTGTCTTTCACCTTGATCAGAACCGAATCGGGCGCGAGGTCCTCCGTTGAGATGACCAATAGGCCGCCCTTCGACATGGCGTCCCTGGCGTTGATGACGAGGTTCAGGACCGCAAGCTCCATCTGGTTCGCGTCGGCCATCGCCCAGGGCTCGGACGGATCGAGCGCCATCTCGACTTTGTAAAGGGGACCGAGGGTGCGGGCCAGAAGATCGTCCATACCCCGAAGCAGGGCGTTCACGTCCACAGGCTCTGGGATAAGCCGCTGGGAGCGGGAAAAGGCGAGAAGCTGGCGGGTGAGCTTTCCGGCCCGGTCCGAGGCCTGGCGCGCGTAGTCCGCAAGCCGGCCTATACGCTCGTCGCTCGCCCGTCGGCCGATCAGCTCAAGATTGCCCCCGATCACGGTCAGAAGATTGTTGAAGTCATGGGCGATACCGCCCGTAAGCTGGCCCATCGCGTCCATCTTCTGGGACTGGACCAGGGCCGCCTGCGCGCGCTCCCGTTCGGCGATCTCCTGCATGAGCTGGTTGTTGACGCGCGACAGATCATGGGTGCGCGCGTCGATGCGCGCCTCAAGGGTGCTATTGAGCTGGCGCAGGGTGTCTTCAGCGGACTGAAGCTCCTCAAGGTGCCGGCGCGCCTCGTACTGGCGTCGCCGGGCTCGGAGCGCCGCCTCCACCGCGCTCGAGAGGGTTTCCCCGTGAACCGGCCGCTCGAGAACCACCACATTGCCGAGCTGGGCCAGGACCCTGGCGGCGGCCTTGGGCCGACGACCGGCCCGCTTCGTCGCCAAAAGGATGAAGGGAAAGTCCGACCAGGGGGGCTGGGCGCCAAGCCAGTCAATGAGGGCATGACGGTCCGTCTCGGCAAGAGACTCTTCGGTCACAAGCGCGGCGCCGGCGCCCTCTTCAAGGGCGTCAGCCATCTCGTCGCCGCTGCGGCAGACCACGCAGGCGTGGCCGCCCTCCGTCAGAAGGCGCTCAAGAATCTGCGAATCCCGGCCTCGGAGGGCAAAAAGAACGATGCGGTCTTCCATTACCGCGCCGCCGCCGACAGATCCTCCATCAGAGGGGTGATGCCGCGATAGGCGGGCAGCCCGCCGAGAACGCCTTCAAAATCCTCGAGGGGTTCGCCGAACTGGACGCCCCTTGGCCCCAGCCGAAATTCGCGAATGCTGGTTTCGTGGGGGCTGACGCGGCTCTTGGCGACGGTGACCGCCTTCAGCACATTGCCCTTGGCTTCGAAATAGCGAAACAGAACGATCCCGTCGCTGAGGTAGCTGAGATCCACGTCGGAGCGGACATCGCCGATGATCCCGTGCTGGCCGAGGACCAGCATGGTGATCACACCCTGCTGGTTCAGATAGCTCAAGAGCTCATGCATCTGCAAAAGCAGATACTTCTCCCCCGGCATCGCCTGGAGGAAGGCGTTGAGGCTGTCGATCACAAGAAAGGTCACGCCATCCGCCTCCACCGCGCGCCTTACGCCGCTTGCGAATTCTCCGGGCGAAAGTTCAGCCGGGTCGATCTGCGAGATGTCGAGGGCGCCGCTCTTAAGATGGGGCTCAAGCTCCATCCCGAGCGAGCGGGCGCGGGCGAGGAGGGTTGCTATCCCTTCGTCGAACAGAAAATAGGCCGCCTTCTCGCCCCGCTTGATCGCCTCGAGACTGCAGCAGAGGGCTGTGCTGGTCTTGCCGACGCCGGAGGGGCCGGTCAGCAGAGTGTTGGTGCCGGGCGACAAGCCGCCGCCCATCATCTTGTCGAAGGCGGGAATGCCGGTTGAAACCAAAGCGCCGGTGAAGGCGCGATGATGCTCAGCGGCGATCAGGCGCGGAAACACCGACACCCCGCCGGTTTCGATGACGAAGTCGTGGAAGCCGCCCCGATATTTTACCCCGCGCATCTTGATCACCCGCAGCCGCCGGCGCTCGGCGCCATAGTCGTGCGCCGCCTGCTCGAGGGTGATGACGCCATGGGCGATGCTATGGAGCTGCAGGTCGCCGGGATCGGAACTCCGGTCGTCCAGCATCAGCACCGTGCACTGGCGCATGGAGAAGTACTGTTTCAGCGCCAGGATCTGGCGGCGATAGCGGAGGGAGTTCTGGGCGAGGAGCCGCATCTCCGAAAGGCTATCGAACACCACCCGAGACGGACGGAGCCGGTCGACGCACTCGATCACCCCTTTGATGGTCTCGCCGAGTTCGACCTCGGAGGGCTCAAGGATCGACTGTTCGCTCTCAGGATCTAAGCCCTCCTCGCTGACGAGTTCGAAGAGCTCGATATCGTCGAGGGACCAGTTATGGCTCCGCGCCACCTCGCGGAGCTCCGCCGCCGTCTCCGAAAGGGTGATGTAGAGGCCGCGCTCTTCAACCCTTGCGCCCTCAAGCAGGAACTGCAGGGCGATGGTGGTCTTGCCGCTGCCGGGCGTCCCCTCGAGCAGGTAGGAACGGGCCTTGGTCAGGCCGCCGCCGAGGATATCATCAAGGTCGGCGATGCCGGTGGAGATGCGATTTGAGACGGCGGCGGGGCGCATGGGTCTTCCGCGGAGAAGCGCATAAGGCGCGAGGAGCTAACACAACGAGCTTTGCCTTGTTTGGATGCAGCGATCTCTGGCCAACGCCGATATTGCGCCGGCCATCGCGCCGGGTATGGATATAGGCGTTCGGTCTCCCTCGGCCTGGCTGGCGTCGGCCGAGGGATGGGCGCATGGGTTTAGGAGGCGGAGTTGGCGAAGGACGATATGACGGGCGCGCCGTTCACCTCCGATACGTCAGCATGCGACTATTTCGACACCCGTGATCGGGATGACGCCTGGAGCGGCGGCGCCCGCATGATCGAGATCTCCACACCTTCGGGCA
>Ga0116229_10002884_pt1 | contig 28105 bp, 21 predicted proteins | sample S1TSphgellanicum_3_FD_87313 | JGI IMG/M metagenome (GOLD analysis project Ga0116229, IMG submission 87313) | Host-associated microbial communities from peat moss isolated from Minnesota, USA - S1T2_Fc - Sphagnum magellanicum MG | ecosystem: Host-associated > Plants > Peat moss > Unclassified...
AAAAAAAAAATAAAAAATTAAAAATATATTTATATTTTAATAAAAAAAAATTATTAACTTAAAAAAAAAAATTTTAAAAAAAATTAAAAAAAAATTTTAAAAAAAAAAAAAAAAAACACAATAAAAAGTGAATAATAATTACATTTGAAATTGACTAGTTAATATGGTGTTTAAACTTATTTTTACAATACAAAACTTAATGAAATAGATACTATTGTGACCTAGGCCCAAGTGTGAACCCATTACAAAATAGGGAAACTCAATATGTGAACATTGTTTTGCAATGTATGTATCGATTTTTTGAACAACCAAATATGAAAGGAAATCATGCTTAAATTGAATTGAATGGTAAGCTTTCGAGTGGTAGCATGTTCTCAACTGATATTTCCTTCCAAAACCTGGTTTCTTGGAATTTATTTGAATTTTCAGTCGCAGAAATCACTTAAAAATCAATATCTCCCACATTCCGAGTCTGAATCTTACCAAATAAATTCCATTAAATCCTGTTCATCAAGATCTTTCCAAGATCACCAAAGGCACATTCCAATTTCTCTGAAATTTTTAGCTACGATTTAATTTAATTTTCAGCGAAAAAATCATTCAATATTTAAAAACTTTTGCACAAGTCCAAACGTCATGGAACCAAGCCCATGCATGCACCCTTCCTCATCGAGAGCTTTCCAAAGACACCAAGGACACAATTTGAAGCATCTTGGTTGGTTCAGTGGATCTCATACCTACAAAACAAAACGAACAAACTACCTTCCTTTATAGATAGATGTACTAAGTTGAAATATAAAAATCATTATATATTCAAGGGCATCATTTTTTTAAATTATTTTCTTTATGTCAAAACATACTTTCAACACACAAAAGTTCATGCTATGAAAAAAAAGTTCACAATTAGGGTAAAAATGCCCCCATCAAACAAAGCCCAATAATCAAAACACCCCAACAAGTCAACTCAACATCCATGAACAACTGTGGGTGAAGCTATTAACATTTTAAAATGTTCTTATGACCAAACGTCCAATATTATTTTTTAAATGGTTATTTCTAGTTATTGACATGGAATATTGATTTAATGTGAGATTTTGAAGGGCAAGAGTGGTTGGTATTTTTAATTTAAATGAATGTCATTATGTATATGATCCATTTGATCATGGGAAAATAATAGCACAACCTAAAGCAGTAAACTAAAAATAAAGGAATGGTTAATATTATCGTCAAATATGGAATGTTTGTTTATAGGTGTCTTTTGTAATAAATTAAGGGCAAAATATATGGCATTTCAAAGCCAATGGTTGGATTAGAGTTGGTTTCACAAAAGCAATAACAAAAATTGCAAAGAAAATGTTTGGATATGGAAGTTTGTCTATCACATTGAAGGGCATGCAATTGCTCATAAATATAATTTGAATTCTAACAAACACATTATGCCCAAAAATCAACATGTCATCAAATCCTTGAATATTCCAAAAAAAACTTCATTGATTAGTCCTCCAAAGGAAACTTTCTTTTAGATTCCTCCTATATTAAAAACATTTCTAATTCCTTCCAAAAAGCCTTAGTGCAAAATCAAGTTTATACATAAATTGAAATTAAAACATTAGTTTAATCTTTCAATATTTTCTAAATATCTCATCTCTAAAAGCTAAAGTAAAAAAACAATTGCAACTATGTTTAGAGTTCTTGGTTTATATAGATTTGCCAATGAGAGTAGAGGAAGATAGGTCAAATCTGAAACTCTTCTTGCTAAAAATAGGTTTGAAGGAAAGTTTGTAGAAACCATATCTAAAAATCAAAGTAGAACAAGTAGTAGGGGAAGCACCAACTCCACAAGTAGCTTTGCAAAAATCATATTTGAATATCAAAATAGAGCATGTAGAAGAGCAAGTAGATATGCAAAAATCAAATTTGAAAATTAGCATACAACATGTAAATGAACAAATAGATCCGTAGAAACTAGATATGAATATCATAGTAGAAGAATGTCTAGAGACATATATCATATATTAAATTTACAACTAAAGATTCAAAAAGTACTTAAACTATCATTGGATTCAACAATTTATAGTCCAAAATGCTAGATCACAAATATTCAAAAAAGCAAGGGATCAAGTTGGTTACATAATTCATTCTTATAGATTTCGTTCGACGACCTGCACAAAAATAGAAGACGTTGATTTAATTTGGGAAGACTTTGCAAATTTCTACACTCTCATGTACTATTTTATACATCTATTAGAACATGCAATAACCTAATTTCTAGACTTATTACATTTTTTGGATTCTTAGGTTGTGTACAAAAAAAGAAAAACATACCTTTGATTGGGCCAAAACTTACATGGAGGTTGGGACCAAGAAGAAGCCAACCATGAATTCAATTATGTTTCAAAGGTGATGAAGCAACATGTTGGACCTACATTCAACAAATAAGGATAATCTACCCCCTTAGCTTGCATCAAATTACAAAAGACCAACAATTCAGTTGAATGGAACATTTGTAACATGTAAAAAAGGTATGTGGACAAATGATGCACTGGAAACAATAATGGATGTTGTTGAAAAAGGAACATATTCATTAAAAAATGCTAGTAGAGCATGGAGCATTCCTTTAAGTTCACTTTCCACTTGAATGGAAAAACCAGATCTAGAAAGATGGGGCCAAGAGGTGTGCTCCCAACAAAAAAAAATGCTAAAGTGATTACATGAACCTTAGCTATGCAAAAATTCAGACTATCCAATAATCTATAGTAGTTGAAGATGAAGGTTGTAGAGTTGACACAAACAAGGCGTACATTGTTTCAAGATGGAATACTAAGCAATAGTTAGTGGTGCTAGTTCAAGCACAAGCATCCAAAGTTAAACATTTGTCAGGCAAAAGGATTGGAGGTTTGTAAAGTATAGGGATTAACACTTAATACTTGCAAATATTTTTACAATAACTTGTAAGCATTATACAATCAACATAATTGTGTTCTAGATAATGTATGGAATTCAAATGAAACTAGAATTCAAGTTGGCAAAAAGGTAGGAATAAGGGTTCTGACTAAAAGAGGGTCAAACGTTGTTTATAATACCATCTTCAAGTTGCAAGAATGGTTATTTATAAATTATGTAGTGAATGCTACATGATTTGTTTTACTAGGGTTCTACATTTTCATAGGAGAAAAATTGTGGGATGACTACATTAAATTTTACAAACCATGGACTTGCATGGTAATGCAAAAAAGGCCTGGATGATTTTTTTCTTATTCAAAGAGTTCCTCTCTTTCTTTAAAAAATTTGTTCCAAGTGGAGTTTCCTTCAATAATAAACATTTACTAATTCTAGATGGGCATGGCAATTATGTTGCCTTATAAGTAATATCACAAGCACAAGAAATGGGCTTAAACATGATCACCTTAAAATCCCACACATCACATACTTTCCATGTATCTTATTTCAAGCCATTCAAGACAACATTTAGAAAGGTTAAAAATTTAGCCGTGTCTAGAAACAATCATATGGAACTAGATAAAATAACATTGGTTGGGTGGGTAGATTAAGATTTAGAACAATCACTAATAAAAAAAACCTAGTCTAGATTTAGGGCCACTTATATATGGCCTTTCGATCCCAAGGCAATGGATAGCAAGACTCAACCTTCACAAATATACACTACATAGCTATTCAATGATCAAGGAAGTGAAAACAACATGACAAATGATAAAGTTGATTAGAATCAAGATTGGGTAGAAAAATGTGCATTTACAAAATTTTTGCATATAAGTGAAATTTCCCAACAATTTTGAACATGACCAACGTTATTATGTAAACATCCCTCGTAACCCTATTAACATTGAATAATAGCCAAAGAAGTTCAATGTTATAAACATAGATGAAAGCCCTAATGTGTTGCAAGAAGTTATGTTTTCTCCACCAACTCTAACATAAGGATCCATGTTTATGCACAATTTGTTTTCATTGCCTTGTTTACCTATAAGACAAACAAAAGGAAAAGAACCATTAATTGATTACTCCTAATCCCATGTACTAATATTTGATTAGTACTTACATATCGTGTAGAGAAAGGTCATGGACAAGGTATCTACAAAGGTAATCAAAGAAGATAGACGAAAGGAAAGGGAGGAGAAGAAATTGAAGCAAACAACAAATGTGGGGTCTACAATGGATTGAATAGTTTAAAGAGAAGTTGAGAAATGAACTAGAACACAATTTGCTACAACTTGATCTCCAACAATTGTGAAGGAAGTGGGTAATAAATTTCATTAGAATTTTCACACATGCATGCGAACAAATCCATACAAATACATGGACATGAATCCTGGATGTGGAATAATCTCTCCACATGAAGCTCGACATTAGGCAAAGAATTGCCAAACAACACAAGGCCACCAACCAACAAGGTTATTACCTTCACATGAATGAATCATAGGATTAAAGGAACTCCAAAGGAGCTTGAAGACCAAGAACATTAGAAAATCACTACCAACATGATCAAATGAACACAAACACCACAATGACACAGAATAAAATACTAATAGACTACAAAATCTTTAGATGGATTGGAAGATTAATATCATGTTTTTCTAGGAAATTTCCAAGCATACTTTAACACATTTTGGAACATAAAAGGTACTTCTTGATCTTCTAGAATTTGATGTTGTATCCATCCCATGCCCTTATGCTTTCTTTGCTTCTTCCAACAAGAAATAACGCATTTCCTTTCTTCATGGCACTTATATTTCACTTTTAAAAACCATTTTACAAAAGTGTAGTAGAAGATAATTCATGTAAAGGTTCAATAAATGGTTTGATGTATCCACCTTTGTAGTACACATCACTCCAAATAAAGATGTAGACATCATCATATTTAGCATTTGCATTCTAAAGGTCAATTGTTGCAAAAACAAGCAATGGAAACCCCCTCTTCATATTGAGATTTAATATTGGAATAATCACCTTTTCCATTATCATGCACAATGGTTATTGCGCAAAAGACAATATTAAGTGTATAACCTCCAATTCAGGGTCTTTTCCTTTTTAAATCTTGTGGCTAGTTCATGTAACTTTTATTATGACATTAACAAGTCATTCCATTCACAACACACACACAAAATTAGCAATCACTTATAAGCAATGAGTTAAATGATATGGCAGTCCCACATTTGTTTAACTAAAAATTGTAAACACAATCCCATACATGCAGAAGTTCCTTGATTTGCAAGTTTAGAATTCCTATAGCCACACTACATTATAATTTGTTTATTAAAAAAAAACTTTTAAAATAAACCTACAAAATGATATAAAATTCAACTTACAAGTCACGCAGGATGGGAACTTTTATTTCTTCCATTTTGGCAACTAAAGACATATAAGCAATTTTAAAAAATTGACGCATCCAAACTTTGCCTTATTGCAAAAACAATCAAACAATGACATAAAACTCCATGAAGACAAAACCTTCAAGGACAAAAGTAAATGTGCATTCCCTACTTTGTCATATAGAAAAAGAACCACACAATAGTGTATAAAACATATTTTACCTTACTGGTAGATGGTGACAGGACATGAATTGATTCATGTAATTTATAGAAAGGCCAACTATTACAAGAACAAAATTGTGATATGCTTTCACCTATCATCATCATCAATGCACATCCAAACCATGTAAAAAAACTCAAGTTCTTCTTTACATTTTTTTTTCTCAAGCCATCACATAATTCACTTATAGGAAAATCCAATTGTGTTAATACAAATGATTTAATTTAAAAACATTCATATAGATTGCAACATGGATAGTTATTCAAACATATGTTTTATTATTTTTTAATTTTCTTTTATGGGTGAGGTCATAGTGAAGAGCTTTTGTTCTAGATTATTGGCAATAACACATTACAAATAACTGACCAAGCTTGGAAAAAACATGGGTAAGGAAAAAGAAATGTATATAACATTAGCACATTGTGAAAAAATAAAAGAATGGTGCCCACAATTTTTGAAGATTGTTTGTGAATTTGTTAGTGAATGGGAGTGCATACACCTATTGTCATAAATTTACAAACCTTCAAACAAAATTAAATTTCCACCTTTTGTTTGAAACTAAATGGTAATTTTGAGGATTTTGATTAGTGGATTGTTCATTCATCTTGGTGATGGAGGTAGGTATTGTTTGGTAATTAGGGTATTACTATTTGCTAATAGGTGGAAAACAAACTCCCCATGGGTTGCCATGTGTCTGATGCATTTTTTTTTTCACAATTTTTACCACCCCAACTTGGTGTAGGCATATCTTTCTCATTTTAAAACCAAATTAAACAATTTTAAGGCCAATGTGTGCACAATCTAATGATCTACATTTCATCTTAGACCCCAAATACAAAGGAATTATATTGAACAAAAGTTGGATGAGTGAAACACTAAGTGTTGAGTCGTTGGCCAAATTACCTTACTTACATTTAGAAAAACCTATCGAAACAATGCACATTTCGGAAAGTAATGCACATTAATGGAATATATATATATATATATAATCTTTTATCATTAAATTTATAACAATTTTATGATGAGATTTATTGTTATTTTAAATTTACTTTCATCCTACTTTTTTTAGGGTTACCAAGGTAATCAAATTGTTCATTTTATATTGCATGAACACAACCTTTTTTTCCTCCACATTGGGTTTTGCATCTCTTTCAAGTCATTTGCCAAGTTTTGTCATGACATTGTCATTATGTCAAGTTGCATCTTATTGTCTTGTAGCACCTTGTAAATGTTTTTGTTTCAATTTGTTCTTCAAAACAAAATTTAGATTGTTTGCAACAAGATGCAAGTAATGATGGCATAATTCAAGAGTTGGTGCAATTTACTTTTTATACAAAGTGTCATCAATGGAACACATGTTTCTTTCAAGGCCCTTTGCTAAAGATCAATATTTTAGAAAAGCAAGTGGTTGTAGCATGATTTATTTGATAATAGTTGATTTTCATTGATTTTATTTTTTCCTATGTATCATCAATGATTGTAGAATGATGGGAAGGTCAACATTATACAAACATGCAATATATATATCGTGTGATCTATTTCCTCATATTAAATGTATCAGTGTTAATCCTCCTTATATAATTGGAGATAAAAGATACCTTTGATTTCTTGGATCATGATGTCTTATAAAGAAAAGTTTTTGTCACAACCTCCAAAAAAAAGGTTATGACAATGTGTAAAGATTATTTCTTCATACATTTTTTTTTATTCATTTTGTCTATGAATCAAAATTTCCCACATTTTACATTTTGTTGTTACGTAACATTTGTAATTATTCTTTTATAACGTCCAATAGTTCTTTCACCTATCCAAATGTCTTTGTTGTAGGCCTAGTTGACAATTGTATATTGTTGATTACCTTGTCATGCAACACATGAACATTGTTGCTAATATCACCTTTGTTTCTTACAAATACCACTTTTTCAATACATTGTTTTAGCCCATCAATGGCATTTACCATGTTTAATTGTGGATCATTATCATCTTGTATTTTGCTATTAATGTAGATATTCAACTTGTTTCTCCATCATCAAATTTCAAGTTCTTGATTTTTTTTCTTCAATCAACAAGTTCACACTATAATTATGTGATCAATTAACTACGTTACATATGGCTACCCTTTGCAGTAGCCTTTGTCATTTTTTTTAGCATATAAATAAATTTGTTTCACTTTAATGCTTCCAATTAATTGTTTTTTTGTTTTTTTCATTAAATTGGTTGTGTTAGGATTTTTCACCATGGCGGGTGTCAATGGCTTTGTGCAAAGTTATTAACAATTGATTGTTTGGCAATGTACAATCTTGTTCTCTTGCATTCATAGGTTTAAAGCAAATTGGTTTACATGTCTTAAGAGGCTTCATTATGTTGAAGCACATAAACCGTTGGCATGAACATGCAACTATCATCATCAGAATCATATAAACATGGTATGAATATTCTTTAATGTTTAAAGTTTTGGAATCATTCAAATCTATCACATTTTTAGGGGTATGGCCAATTGTTTTGTATGTCATTTGCATGTCCCATCAATCTTTCAAAGATTGATCATCCACCCTTGATTTCATCAAGATTATATCACACATTTTACAACTAAGTTTTGGGTAAATAAATAATGACCTTGTTTTGAAGGCTTAATGACTAGTAGATTTCGTAAAGTTTAGTCCTTAAAAAGTAATAAAAAACCTTCTTAAAATCACTTGAAATGGATTGCATTAGGATGTTCATGAACGTGAAATTATAGAACAAATTTATGTGTGACATTTGTGCCCTTTCAAGTTAGTCCATTTTAGAAGTTTGCCATGGACATCCATTGGAACATTTGTTCCAAACAAATGAAAGCAAATTAGTTTTCAACTATAATGTTGTATAAATTTGATCAATGATAAGAATTTTCCAATCAAAACTTCCATATTAAGGAAATCAAAGTTGTGAAAGGTGTAACACTATCAACTTGTTTTTCATCATTTAACAATATTAATGTCTATTTAAGTGTTATTTAATTATATGTTTTAAAGTGGTAGGTTGCAAAATATATTTACATTCTTGACATGTACAACTTATACATCTATCCATATGCAAGGCTCTCCTCATCTTTTTTGAATGCGTATGAAGTATAAATGATTTTAGATTCAATTTTTAGTCCATTCATTTATTGCCAATACATTATACAATCTAAGGTTTGATATTGTAAAAATGAAATAAAAAATGGTGCAAATGGTGATGGACATTCCACATTTTGTGAAATTACACTAATTGGGTAGGATCTTAGAATTTTGTCATGTTACTGTTAATTTTTGTTGGATGCCACAACAAAAACCTAAATAGATGTAATAAAGGTGATTCTTTTCACCATAAATCTAATGGTTGAAAGCATGGTAAAATATACACAAAATATTTGGGTCCCTAAATAAAAAGATTAACAACTGGATAATTTTATGGGGATAATAATTTTTTTTGGGGTACACTATTTCTTGACTCTTGTTTGCATGGACTTCAAAAGTTAAATTGTAATAATCATGTTTTAAAAAGACTACTTGCAAGTACTTGAATTGGATTTAAAATTTGTGGCAATTTGAAAAATAAAGTTCAAGTACTAAAAAATAGTTGAAATGTTTTTGCAAGTATTTGATTTTTTTTTCAAGCACTTCAGCATTGATGTGATGAAGATATAGCAGTTTAATTTATATAATAAAATATTGACATGAAGTGGGGATATTATAGAGTCCTTTAAAGCCCCTATGTTGTATTGCATTTGATATGTAAGGTTGTATATATTGCTCTTCACCATAAACATAAAGACAATACTACGGTTGTTTTAAAAAAGTAGGGCTCGTACATCTAAGCAAAACATTAGAAAATGAGGGTGCAACGATTTTTTATTATTTTTTGTTGCTAGTTGTCTCTCAACTAGATACGAGATCTAATATCATAAATTGTCTACTATCTACGTAGACTAAGCAAGAAAATGCAGAGAGAAAATACAAAGAAATTCTTATATAATTTTTTAGGTTAATTGAGTTTGGTTTCATAACTAAAATTATCCCCAACCTTAAAAAAACGATCACTTGTTGGGGATACTTTTGAGGTATTTTTTCAAGTCCAAATGATATGACACAAGTTGCTTTGAAAAGTTAGGGGGAAACTGGAGATGTCCATTAAACTGGAGATGTCTCTTGTTTTGAAATGCTACGAGGAAATTATAAGTTTGAGAAACTAATTTTTTTTGCATTTTCATATAAGAAAACAAAATGAAACAAGTATGTACAAAATATCTTGCTTGCACCCTAATTTCATTTATGATTAAAGTGAGGACACTACAATTTAAGTCCAATTGTTAAGTTTTTCAAAATTTGAAGCCAAAGAGATTCCTTATCATTTGCTTCAATTTTTTTGATTATGTAATTGGATTGACAATTGGGACAACTTGATATTTTTTGTGATGCCTATGACAACTTTGCATTTGAAATTTTATGACCAAGCCTAGGTGACAATTAGTAGTATTTGTTTTTGGATAATTCTTGGGACTATATGAATATTTCAGACAAATTGGATTGTAGGAATTGGACATACCTCCTAAGTTGACTTACATGAATTGATGTTTGCAAGTTAAGGCAAATGTAACACCATTTTCCAATTTTTGACAAATGTCATTCGGTACAATATTTTGGAACCTTTTTGTGAAAATATTGTTGAAAAGTTTGCTATGAATGTACAACTTACATCATTATATTTTGAGTGCAAAATTTTACATAACAATTACGTGTGACTTTGTGACCTTTCTTGGTCCCTTTCTAGAAGTTTGTCATGGACATCTTCCTAAACATTTACTTTTTCACTATGAATAATTCAAAATTAATAACATTTTCTAAGTTAATGAATCATCAAGATTTGAGTTTAAACAATTATTATTTTGTGTACAAACTATAGTATAGAACTTTCTAGAATATGCTTCAAATTCTAGAAATGTGTCTATGAATTATTAGGTCTAAGGATATGATAATGAAAATGTGATTTATTGCATAAGAACAATGTTACTGCACAAGTGATGGATGATTCCAGCGACAATAGCTTTTGGGTTCTTATCTCAAACAAAACAACAAATAAAACACATGTCATAATCTCAATTATTGTTTCTCTAAAACCTTAATGCGATGGACATAATGCTTCATCGTGTGAACACCTTAATTCCATTGTACCCAATACTTTATGTGCAAATGGTTTTGAAACCTCTCTTTCTCTATATAATGCATTGGGAACATTTTACCTGGGCAGTGGTAATACAATCCCTCTGGGTTTTGCAACACACTACCTTAATACATCATTCCATAGTCTCTCCCTTAACAGGCAGACACAACAAAGCATTCAGTGTGTACAGTCCTGCTTGGTCAATTGCTAACAGAGAGTTGGAAAATCTTTCAAGCCCCATTTTTTGACCACTGAATCTTGATGTGTGACATAAGTGGTAGCTCCACGGACTCCCCCCAATGACCCAAATCTGACTTGCATGGCTTACTCTAACTGCAATTTCCTTGCAATTAAAGAAACAAGGCTGGCAAGTGGATAGCATCCACCGACACCTTCCACCAAGCACAACCCCCTTGGTAAAAACATAAAGTGCCTACCAAGCACCATTCAGGTTTACCATTTAAATTAGTCATCCCAATCCCTAACCCAGATGATTTTTGATACTGTATTGTTGTTCTCAACAAACAAAAGATTTGTCTCAAATTGACCAAAGAACACCTGATTTCTATCTATAAGTACAAACAGTGTCTTCCATCTACAAGTATGGAAGATGTGCTTACATGTTTACTACAGTCTAGTCCATTGAAATTGTGACAGAACACATACAAGTGCTATGGTACTCTGCATGAACTAGCTTTGATGTGTTTGAAGCCTGTTAGTTGAGCTCCGGCCTTCAAGCTTTGCTGTAATCTGGTGCTAAGTCCGTGGAGCTCTTGAAAGACCCAAATGAAATTTAGGATTCAGTGTATGGATACCAGGACTGCTTCTATACTATACATATACCCATTTTGATCTGCATAAAAGAGCGGCAGACTTACAGGAGAGGGATTCTCTTTTTTAGCAACTTCTTGGCCTTCTCGAACAACTTCCGCATCTGCACAAGAGAAGGGCGTACATCTTGTCCCTCTAAGTACACCTCCTTCATAGTCCACCAACCCTTGTCAACAATGGTGGCAGGATTTGTAAGGATTGGGTCTGTTGAGCTGTACTTATCACTGAGAGAGCTCTCTGCAGGCTTGATTTTGTATGGCAGATATTGGAGCCCAAGTTTTACTGCTGGCTCCCCATAGTATGTGGCAGCTGCCCAATCAGTACCAAGTGGGATGATCTGGATGAACACAGAGCCCGGGCGCATGAACAGGAAATGAGTCAGGGCTGCACCATGCACACCCATCAATACATCACTCTTGTCCAGAATCCAAAAAACTCTCTTCAGCTCTGTTGTTGCGTCAGGGCTTAAGAGTGTCACATTGAAGCCAGCCTCTGATGCCAACTCCACAATCTCGTCCAGGTTCAGCAGGACACGTGTTCCATTCCGCACAAGAATGGTCAGTTGTTTTGTTGTCTCCATATTAGAGAACCCAGAGACCTTGGAGGCATCAGCAACATTGGTGGAACCCTCAGGAACCTCAGATTCCTGAGGTTCAAGTTCCTCAAGTGATGGTGTATAAGCACGGCTGAGCAAATCCCGAAAGTCCAGAATACTTTTATTATCAGGCATCCGCATGGGATCAATGCTCAACTCTCCATGGATATGTAGACCTACTGTAACTTCTGGAAAACAATGCAAATGCTGATCTTCCTCAAAGTTGATCACTGTGTAGTTGGACATCTCCTGTATGACTTCACTGTATTTTGTAAGCCACCATTCATGAAACTCTGAGACAATAACAACAACCTCACGGTTCAAGTGTTGTGTTGTGATGAAAAGCGGAATGAGACCATCATGAAACTCGTGGTACAAATTGCCAGTGTAGCCTCCAGTGCTGAACACCACACCTGGTGCACTGTGTTGCACATCACACACACTGTTGCTGGCAAGGGATGATGGCACACTGTGCAAGATGACATCATGCACATTGTTCATACAGCTCGTCTCCCACTTGCGAGTGTATGGCTTGATGACCTCCTCCCCCAAAGGTGTACTTTTATCAACAGCATACAGCGTGAAGTGGGTGCTGTTGCTCATGCGAATGTCACCACGCATGTTACACACATCTGTACGGTACTGTGAACGATCGCACATAAACACCTCCCCTTCCAGCATCCCAGGGAAGCCTGCTTTTGTGGTGCTGTCATTGTCAGGAGACTCTGTTTAACCAGATTGCAATGAGTAAACTGACTGTAAGATTCTCTTTGTTTGGGGGTGTTTGGGTGATGGTCAAATCCAATCAGCAGCCCACTAATGCATGAGAAGGTGGAGATTTAAATGTATGCCACAAAGGGTGCAAACACACACATAAAGAAGATGCACATGTACACAAACAGAGATACAAATACACACCTAGGTTTGTGACAGGGAGGCCAAAGTGGTAAGTGAGTATTGAGGCTCCAAAGAGAGTGACAAGCAGAACCACAAGCAGCACGCGGATGCGTGATGTCATCTTTAGTACGTGTACACCACCCCGTGATCTCCAGCTCCATGGTCCCCGATTGCCACCATCTTTCCTCATCTTCATGCTTTTATTACTACACCTCCAGTCTCCCTTACATCCACCTGGAATCTCGGTACTCCAAATCCAAACCTTCACACCTGCTCCTCACATTCTCTCAGACTATAACAGCAACCATTCCAGGGGCCAAATGTCAGAAAAAAACAGGAGAAAACCCCAGCAGGCAAAAAAGAACCTGACTAAGTAATCTGTAGTCATTCCTCCAACAATCTCACTTCAACTTTGTGCAGAGCTTCAGCTAAAAGCTGGAGCTTGAAAGATGGGACACAAAGAGATAACGCATGTGGGACAGGAGAGAGCTTGACATACATGTGGTCCATCTCTGCATCATAGCTGGTCATTGAACTGGATACATTCATGCTGCACCACAGAACCTGCCATAAGAACTTCTTTCAACAGCTACAGCACCACACCCCCCAGCAACCACAAAGGAAATACAAAAAAATTAGGGCTCCCAAGCTCCCCAAAACTTTCCAAAACTTTCTGAATAGCTCCAGAAACTCAGCAAATCACAGCTGCAGAAACAATATCAAGCTTGATACAAAACAGATCTCCATGGGGATTGATACAGCTAGCTACAAGAAGCTTGTCACTCCTGTTTCTATCCAAGTACCATACTCTCCAGAAACAGACAACCCCAGAAGAAGTCTTGCAATGCAGATCACACACAGACTATTGAAGGAACTGACCCAAGCGATGGTCAAAGCAAGCAAGAAAACACCGGTTTTTCCATGTCCTATCGCATTCCTTGCAAAAACCCACGGCGGAAAACCATCACAGAAGAACACAGAACACCAAAGACTTCAACTTCAGCTCCAGGGAGAAGATGGGTAGATCTGAAAAAGCCCAACGATGATAGAGAGAGGGAGCGAGGGAGAGAAGGATACCGGTCTGGATGGCCGTCGCACTTGTTGTAGAGGCTGTGCGCGAGACGAGAAAGTGGGGTTGAGTTCTTGAGACTCTCTTTACGCTTGCCGTCGCGGTCTGTCCGTCCGTCGTGACCAGTACGGGTACAGGCTTTTGCTGTGGTTTCTCTGTAGCAAAAGACTAGAGACGACGAGAGAACCCCACCAAAGGACTGACGCAGCGCACTCTTTTTTCAGTTGTTGCTGCTGCACACAGTAAGTACATCAACAGTGAACTGCAAAGATCATCTCTGGCTGGCAACCCTCGCAGTTGCAGCGACAGAACGCAAAAAAAAGATGGAAACAACAACAACAGCAGACTAAGATGGAAGTACTACTCTTTGAAATCTGCACAGCAATAATGCTGCAAAAGCTTCAAATGATGCTAATAGAAGAATCCAAGTAGTAGCACCTTCCAAAGCCCTTCTGCATTACACAAAACCTAATCAACAGCAAAGATGAATGCAATTCCAGAAGGACAAGACTCTCTCTGTCTCTCTCTGGTATGTGAGAGTTTCCAAGGAGGTACACATCTGCAAAAGAGAAATACAGCAAGCTCAAAAGTCCACAAACTCCAGCAGGGTACATCTGCAACAGAGGGAGGAGATACAGTAAGCTCAAAATTCTCCGAACTTCAGTGAAGCACCTCAGGGAGAAGACTATTGAGATCATTTCCAGTGGTTCCAACTACCAATACATAAATACATACTCAGGACACAAAAATCCGCATGATCGAATGCTTCTTGAGATTCACAGATCAATCCACTCTCAAACAGAATCCTCTTTAACACAACCTATTGAAGCCATATCTAAATACTCTGCAATCTGAATCTGCTCTCAAACACTCCTCTTCAAACACAATCTATTGAAGCAATATCTAAACACTTGCAGCCTCAATCTGCTCTCAAATACTCCTCTTCAATCACAATCTATCAAAGCAATATCTAAACACTTGTAATCTCAACCCACTCTCGAACACTCCTTCGTGCTCACAATGGTCCAACCTTCTCTTGTTCTCCAATGGTTAGTGCACTGACAACAGTGCAACCTTCCCTCTCCTATGGTGCACTGTGATCATGACAGTGAAACTTTCTCTCTCCTAATGGTGCAATGTACTCACAACAGAACCTTCTCTCTCACTCTCATGGTCTAATGTGCCCACATCAGTGCAACCTTCTTTCATGAATCCCACAAAACAGTTGTACTTGAGGTGAGACCCCTCACACATCCTTGCAATTTGAGAAGCAGACAACATTTTCATTTGACATCAACATCAAGGGTTAGGTTATCAAATCTTCTGCAGAAAGTGCTTTGATATCACAATTTGGAGCTCTCATAAACATTGCCTCCCAAAACTGGGCAAAGTGACACAGAAATTTGACACTGACTCATTTAATTCATTTCAGAGAAATGTGCTCAACCTAGCAGTACATCCTTCAGCTACTAATTGTGCAAATTTGACACAAGTAGAGAAGTAAAAACGTTACAAATGGGAGTTCCCTGTTTCTCTTTTTCTCCAACAAAAAGCCAGAGACCACAGTAGTGGTCAAAATCATATTATCTTTAGAGAATCTCTTAATCCCCAAGTAGAACCTGTGTGCATGCTAAATCTTAAATGAGCCAACCGTGATCAATGCAATGTAATGCTTTTGATCTAACAAACGCTTCAGGAGTGGCACTTGGACAGTTGGTGCAGGACTCATGCCACAGGAAGGGTTACTTCGTTATTCATCTTTCGGGAAATGTCTTTGCCATAGAGCCCTGCAATGGCTGCACATGGGTCATCCTGCTTCACCAGTGATTCTCCCACCAACACCTGTCAAGCCCATCCCTCTTCCTTTATGTGAACATTTTGTTTGCCATAGGTGATTATTGAAACACACAACCAAATTGTGACAGAGTCACTGAAAGTCTCAAAGAGAATCTATGAACTGATTACTGCAAACTTCACAGCCAATTTCTCCTAACCAGAGCACTCTAAATTTTGCTTCTCAGTAAAAAGCAGCAAGTCTATGTTTCCATAATCTATCAGAATACTTCATGGTTTGGTCTGTGATGTTTGAAATGGATTTGTGGGTTGAAATGGATTTTGTTGACATGAATTTGGGGCCACAGGATACCAGAACAAGTGAAATGCAGTGAACTTACAGCACTGACGCCAGCAGCTTGTACAACTGCTATGTCCTCTGGTGTGAACAAACCAGATTCACCCACGACCTGTAACCCACCGGTCTCAGCTGTAAGTTAATTACCTACATATATGAGCCAAAGAAAAATGTTGGATGCTGAACTTGATTGAGAAGAAAAACTATGGTCCATCTATGATATTAATATTCTGAAGTGCCTGCACCAGGTCCATCAGCCTAATTGAATGCTTTACTCTGGTACACAATCCACTGATTCTGTAAAGGCTGTTGTACCTTGCAAAATCTTGTGCATTTCACAACCATACAGATGAAGTTCTTAGTGAGACAGCTATCTTTGCACCTAGAAAAAATTGCAGTCACACTCTACCACTCATCCACAACTATTTAATGAACCAGATACCACTGGAACTCTCCAAGGGCAGAATCTTACAACAATGCCCCTCTCATGGATGGTTTGCCCTGTCTCTCCCTTGAGAAGATCCACTGTGTTATTTATATCAACCTTGAACGTCTCTGCAGCACCACACCAATGTTCAGCAAACCTCAGTAACACTGCCTATGGTACAGCGACACTAACTGTGTATTACCAACCAGCATCCAGATCATTGGATTGCACCTGAATCTGCTCATTGGATTCAAGTCAAACAGACTGATTGTTCTCTTTCAAATCATGCATTAACCTAATTTAGATAAGCAGATTTGGCAGATCATCCAGATTGTTCTTCTCTTTGATTAGGAGGCACAGACCAGGGGAATGTATCCCCTGTGTAAGTTGACTAAGGATTGGGGTGACATACAATAGGAAAGTTCATTCTTGGTATGCAAAATGAAACTAGCAGAGAACTCTAAGTTCAAGAAGGAGATTAGAGGAGAGTAGGTTTTGTTTTGACAGAATTCAGGCCCAGAAAACATACCCAGACTGCGATTGTTGATGCCTATGAGCTCCACACCTGACAAACCCAGCACTCGCTCCATCTCTCTCTTGCTATGCACCTGCATTGAGAAATAGTTTCCAACCAGAATAAAACTCAGAACTTCACTTGTAGGATTGTGATTCCTCTTCTTGCAATATAAGAAAGTGACTGGGATAACACAAATGAAGCAACAAAACTGAGATGTCTAGAACATGAAGTTTAGGGTTAGGCTAAATCACAGAGAAAGAAGAGCAAAAACAGTATTCTCTGAAACAGAGAGACAACATTCACCACATAATCACCAACCTCAATGAGGGCAGCCATTCCAAGAGCTTTGGCAATCTTGGTCATGTAAGTCAGATCCTGGTCAGGTAAAACTGCAGCAATGAGAAGTACAGCATCAGCACCACTAACCCGCGCTTTGTAGATTTGCCACGCATCAATAATGAACTCCTTGCACAGAAGAGGGCACTGCACAAGCTCAACCGAACAAAGATCAGAACCCAAAAACAGGAACCTCTTAACTGCAAGTCACATTCAGACCAACATAGCAGTCAGTGTGAATGCACATGGCATCCTATGTGATAGAGCTATGACTATTGTGATACAAGTGTTCTATGCATCTCAGAAAAAATCCTCAATTCGCAGTCACAACAAAATTGTCAGATGAAAGAGAAAACTCTGAGTACCTGAACCCCAGCTGCATGAATAAGACCCAGATTCTCAAAACTTCCCTGGAAGTACTTTGAGTCTGTGAGCACACTTAAACAAGCAGCACCACCCTTTTCATATGCTTGTGCAATCCTCACCTGTGTGCAGCTCATAGGGTAAGGTACTACAAATTTTATGAGTTTACTTATAAGAGGAAATACTGAAATGCAATCACAAGAGGAAGACAATCAAGGCTCAGATGAACAAATTCACTACTGGATCGAAGTTCTGTTGAATCACGCCTCGACTTGGGGATGCTTTCTTCACTTCAGCTATCAGAGCTGGTCGCTCTGTTTCTGCTGCCCTCGCTTTCAATGTGCCAACAAAATCCTTTGTTGGAGCAACACCTGCCATTGCCTTTGCTAATGCAGTGAGAGGTGTCCTCTCCTTCATCTGCATACAAATCAAACAAGTCAAGCAGGAGTTCATTTTCTTTTGGCCAAGCTACCAAAAATTCATGACAATGCAGGCCATCTTTGTAACCCTAATCCATAAGCAGCTGCTCATAATCCCTAACACTCCAGGCAAAGCCTCAGAGACCATAACATCCCTGCAGAAAGGGGAGAGAATCACATATTTGGATTGGACATACACCAAATATGCATGCAAACTCAATGTATTAGCCAATGAACCCAGTTGTGATCACACATGCTACAATCAACAATTTTGCATTGGCAAGAAATTCCATGAGAAAAAAGGATCCAAAGGGAGCAGTACCAAGCAAACTATCTATCTCTGTCTCAGCAGCACAATATCCATACAAGCCATCATCACCCTCAGCTGCCTAAGGAACCCTCGACAGCATCACACGGAAGTATATCTGACAAGATATCTGCACAACTTGGCTTTAACCCAAATTCCACATGGCATCACCTCCTTGCTGAATCAGGACTTCTTGCTTTACCTGACTGATTAATCAAAAGAGGCAGCATATTGCACCAGAAGACTTTCCAATTGCCAAATTTTTGAATCTAACCCTAAAGATTGCTGAGATGGTTTTGGAAGCAAGACCTGTGCTATTTCACAGTCCTTGTGCCACACAATTTCCTCCAAAATATTGCGGGGTGTGTTACCCTCACTTTGGATCTTGAACTGGAAAGGACCAACATTGTGTAATGGTGGGCCAGTGGGAGGTCGTCTCCGTATGGTGATGCCTTGTGTATTCCTCATTGCCTCTTCAGCTTTCCGCTTCTCCTCTCGCTCTCTCCACTCTGGTGGCATCACTGGCATGTTGCTATGTGGTTGAAACTCCAAAACTTCTGGAACAGCATTCTCACTTGAGGATTCCTTGCTTTCTGGCTGATAATAGAACCAGAAGAGGAAAACAAAAACTGAGTATGGCAAGAAACACATTACCCCACATTGCCTCTCACAGAAAAAAGAGGGATCGACAATGGAGGTTATTGCCCAAGAATTACCTCTAAGGCAGAGCACGAGACCGAAGTTCTCTCAGTATTATTGATCACCATGAGCTTCAATCTTGTGAGGCTTCCCGAAGAACAAGGTATTCTAACGAATGCCGAAGAAGAAGAAGAAGTGCTGCTAGAGGTCATTACACGCATGGTCTTTGATGCAGGATTGCAAGGCACTGCTGAAGCTGTCAATGACTCCATTGACATTGTTACCTCCTGTCACCACCAAGAACCAGAAAACCCTAAAAATTACACACTTGAAAATCTCGCGCACAACAAAACACGAGCTAAGCAAGGAAAAAACACACACACACACACACACAAACTCTCATCCTCACTTCACAATCCTCCAACAACAAAAAACCAAAAAGACTCCCCTTCTGTCTCTCTTGCAACAATAGTTGAAGATGACAGTTTTGTTTGTTGTTCCCGGTCCGGTTCTAAAACAGCTGCACTGAGAGGAATACACCGGCAGCAAGAAAAGACTCTGACTGCAAACAGATTTCGAATTCAGCAACCAAATGGAACAAAATGGAGGGAATCAACCAAAACAAAACCGAAGTGCCTACCTGCTGCTGCGGTGACTGGAACTTCTGCAATTCGTGACAGAAAGAAGCGAAATCTGTTTGATTCTTCCTCTTCTTCTTCTTCTCATTCTCTTCTTTGTAATTGTAGATTGTTAATCCATCTCTCCAGGTTGATGAGACGACAGTCAAATCTTCAGGTTTTGTCCAATTCCTCCTCTCGCCGCTGCCTCGTCGCAATCCTCGAGACACCCAGCAGCGAGCGACAGATAGGAGAGAGAAGAAGCGGAAAGAAGAGAGAAGAAAGATCTTGTTTTTCCTTTTGCGAAAAGGAAAAGAAGAGAATGAGAAGAAAGAAAAAGGGAGAAATAAAGGTTTGGATTTTAGTTTTGCCAAAAAGAAAAGAAGAGGAAAGAAAAGAAAAGAAAAGAATGAGAACAAGAAGAAAGAGAGAGAAAGGTTTGCTTCTGCCAGAAAGAAAAGAAGAGAATGAGAGGAAGAAACAAGAGAGAGATTTTATTCTTATTTTTGCTAAAAATAGAAAGAAGAGAATTTTATATATTAAAGTAACAGTGGTGTCTGTTTGTGTGGGCAGTGCCTGAAAAATTCTTCCAGTCACTGCCCGTTCCTTGTGGAGCTTCTCAGATGTAACTGACTTCAGAGAAAAAATAAATCAGGGGCAGTCTGATTTTTTGAGGCAAAAGATTTGGTAGACCAGAAAAAAAATATTTAGGCCTTGGACAGCCCAGAATCTTTTTTTAAAATTTTTTTTATTGACCAAGACTTTTTTTTTTCTTTTAGCTACTGTCTGTCCCGATTAAGGGGACGGATGAAATGTCCGTCCGGCTTGATGATGGGACGAATTTAGGGGAAGATCAGAAAAAAAATATTTAGACCTTGGACAGCCCAGAATCAAATTTTTTTTTTTTGTATTGACCAAGACTACCTTTTTTTTCTTTTAGCTACTGTCCGTCCCAATTAAGGGGATGGATGAAATGTTCGTTCGGCTTGATGACGGGACGAATTTTGGGAATTTTTTTTTTCTTTTAGCTACTATCCGTCCCAATTAAGGGGATGGATGAAATTTCCGTTCAGTTGGATGATCACAAAATAATAATAAAAATATAAAACACATAAAAATATAAAAATAAAAAAGTTAAAAGTTTCTAAAATAAACTAAAACGCGAACCAAGTTTTAAAAAACCGGGGACTTCACAGTGGCCAAAGGTCACGAGCACCCACTAGTGAGAAGAAGAAGCAGAAGAAGAAGCCAAAAGAAGAAGAAAGATCTTTTGTTTGTCTTTTGCGAAAAGGAAAAGAAGAGAATGAAAAGACGAACAGAGAAAGAATTTTTTTTTTGGTTCTGTTTTTTCGCCTTTGCGAAAAAGAGAAGAAGAGAATGAGAAGAAAAAGAAAAGGGGGAAAAGAGAAGAAAACTAAGTTTCTTTCCTTTGGCCTATTTTGGAATTGAATATGATCCCAGCAAAGTTTTTCTTTTTCTTTTTTTTTCTTTTTTTTTCCCCCCCCAATTTCGTGATGTAGCCAGGGTGGTGATCATTCATAAGCCGATTTAGCCAAATTTGGCTAGTAAAAAAATTGAAAGGAATATTTTTCAAAACATCCTTATATGTTTTTGGCTACCCACTTAAACCATGTATAAAAATCTGAAAATATTTAAAAGATTTTTAAATCCATTTTTCACTAACTTTTTTCTCAAAGAAAAAATTTTAAATTATTTTTAAATTAAAGAAAAAAAAACCAGTCTGGTACTATTACTAAGCCTAACTACTTCATTTCTTTCTTAATAACTATTTTCTATTTTTATTAGTTTTCTTAATAACTATATCCCATCTTTCCTAATAATTACCTCCATTTTATATCTATCTCAATCTTTTTTCCTATCCACCAACGTGGATATGAAAAAAATAAAAAATAAAAAATATTATTTTTCATGTCCATGAAATGTATATTAATTTACACTTTATACACGTATCATGGGCATCCTGAATTGATTGTGTATGTTCAATTATTTCATGTTCAAGGTCATGAAACGATATTATACCATCATCTTTTGATTTGCATGTAATGTACCCCGTTAACATTTTACCTTAATTTGGATGGTTAGTTTTAGTATACATGTTGCACTAAATTGAAAAGGCAATTAAGTTAACCACTAAATTTCATGGTTTATAAAACATGCCACAAATCACAATGAGTATGAAAAAAACAATGTATTGATCGTCTCTCCAATCTCAATACAAAAGGGACAAAAAAAGCTTATTGGTGATCAAATTCAAGAAATCTTCGCATTAGCATTGCAATTAATCCCCTCGTAAAACATTAAGTTTAACGAATTTGAGATTGAAATAAGATCTATATGAGGACATTCAGCTACCCTAGTTGTTAAGGGTAGGATTGAAAGCTCACAATTGGGAGTTCACATCCTCATTCTATATGAGAAAAATGAACTACCATGGTGGTTAGAATTTAGGTTGTCACCAAAGTTTATATATGTATGTGTGATAAATAGATAGGTGTTTGTTTGTTCATTTGTATGGGACAATCCCTTTGTCACGGATGCCAACATCATATCTAACATCATCATGAATAAATTTCATTCATGAACATTCATAATAAAGGTACAATTTACACCATAATTTTGTTCACTTCATTTTCATGTTTTTTATGTTATTAGAATAAATATTTTAATTAAACTTATGTCTTGCACGTTACATTTTTTTTCCATATATTTTTTAAATATATATATTTTTAAAGTTTTCATGCCCCTGACATCTATGACCTTCCCAAACTATGAGATCCTTTACTTTGTTTTTGATATTACTTGAAAGTCTTCAACGAGATGATGTGCACATTTGTCATTCCACAAATTTCAAACCAATTGAGCAAAGTTATTAAATTTATAATTATTTCATATCTTCATATTTACTAGCGGGCCGGTGCCAATGGCTCAAGTATATTAAACCTCTTGTAAGGTCACACATCCCAATAGCATTCTACTTCCCAATAGTATGCTAGTTGAAGTGAGAATTCTAACTTTAGAATTCCTATGGAACTCATTTTTGAATTAAAAAAATTAATGAGTTTTCTTTTAATTGATTTTCGAAAACAAAAATCATTCTATATCCAACTTGGGCTGTATGCCACTCTATAACTACCAATGACAATAAGAAGATGATGAAAAAAATGAGTTTGATTTTGTGAAAATTAAGTTACATTTGAATGAAAGTATTGAATCACATTACATGTGACTTGAATTGAAATTGAATTAAAATTCTTAAATCCAACAACATTTTGTGAAGGATTTTTGTTTCATGGCACCGAGAAGTGAGAAATCTCAACCTTTGGTGAACACAATTTCTCCAAAGCTACTCAACAACGGTCACATTCATGAGAACTGCAAATGGAAGGCTGATACATAGTCATCACACGAAAGGTATCCCATGAGATACTCTAGACTTAAGGGGCATCCCTTCATGACAGTGTTGAGATGGTTGCCCCTTGCCTTCATGATCAACAGGAGCTGTCTCATTGAACATCTTCTGGTGGGAGCACTTGGCCCAAACTGTATCAAAGCTCAGTTTTGCAAAATGCCAGAGCTCAAATTGAATCTTTTGCAAAGATTTCGGTGGGAAACAGATGTCCTCCTTCTCTTGCTCTGGACAACAGTGCCTCCAACTGCAATCCTGGATAGGACCTGCCCTGTAAAGTTCTTGTTAATCTAGTGGAGCAAAAGGTGCACTGCTAGGTGCCCCAATTAGAACTACAGGACCTAATGCAGCCGGAAAACCAGGAATACTGCCTCACATCTTGGTGTTCCATGATACAGTTGCACATTTTATCAGTAAAAAAGCTTTCATTTGGAGGACGGTTAGCCAGACTATTCCCACTTCACTCCTGGTTTCAGCTATTCTAGTGTTCTGCTGTATACCTTCCTTTTGTTATGTCGATGTATTGTTCCATCTATCTTGTACATTCGAAGGATCAAAAGATATCTTCATAGTTTTACATGTAAGCCTCATCAGCTCATAATATTATTCATACTTTTCCTTGATTACAGTACCCACATTCCTATATACAGCCATCTTACAAAAGACACAATGTCTTCAGTCACGATTTGATCCCGTCTTGGGAGTCATAGCCCTCCCTAGAGCACCTATATAACACCTGCCTTTTCCAACATCAGTTCTCAGAACTTGAATAAGAACTGAGGACATACAAGTCTGAGAAAACAGAAGAGCCAAGAGTTATGATGCATCTGCATCTCATGAAAATGTGCTGACCTGTCACTGATTCCCTCAATTGCTGGAAGTTCCAACCTCTTGAACCCCAACGGCAGCACCAGACTGGCATCATTGAAACACAGTATAAATCTTTGAGCCCAGAGATCTCTCTCCACCACTGCTCATCAGCTCCAAAATTTATCTGGTTTCTGTGCTTATTACAGATTTCTGAGAGTGCATATCCTCAGACTTGGATGTGGAGGAAATCCAACCTTCCTTTCCTGAAAGAAGTGTGCTTCCATTTCCAACTTCCTTGAAGCCATTTTTGGATATCAATGACAATAGACATTTCAGGTACCAGTCAACTGTACAAAGTTACCTCCAAGGGCAGGGCAGTCCATGGCAAGCAACACACAACCCCTTTCAAATGAATCCTCTCCTCTTTTGTTGCCCAAACCATGGCATCCTCCATGCATTTAAAGTCTTTTTGTTCAACACTGGAGAACACACATGTGACCGGGACAAACTTTTAATAGTGTTTTCTCCGTGGTCTCTTGCTAAGCTCCAAATACTTGCCCCCCATGAGCTGTAAAACTTCCTCCCACAGTCCTGCAGTTGAAGCTGATGTGATCAAGTCAGAACTACAAGCTGCAACACACCATAGACCTGCAGCAATCTCCTTCTTCAACTGATCAGAGCCCCAGCCGGAATAGCCAAACACGAATCGAAATCCTTGTGGTAGAGAATGGTTTCCCCCCTTTGCAAACTCAGCCACAGGTTCCAGGCCATCAGATGTTCCATAGTACACACCAGGAATCACTTCTTGAAAACCCTGTATGCCACTGGTACCATGCAGCAGAAGAAACACCTCTGTATCCATGGGGCCTCCAAGATATGCCTGAGGACCAAAATTTCCATTTTATTGCCACACTGACAGACATAACTCTGGAGAAAGCTGAACAGGTCAATAAGAGACTTGAAAATCCTGAACCCTGAAGGGATATCATATGTTCCTGACTTCAGAGTTCAATACATGCACATATTAGCATGGTAATAATTGACCAGCTCAACCATCTTGCAAGGCTTAAGAGCATCATGTTTCCATAAACTTGAAATAAGGATGGGAAAAGAACAAAGAAAGTGGAAAACATGGCCAAGATAACCCAAGGACAATAAATCACTACTCTAGATGAGCAAAAAGAACTCAAAGGGATGAAAATGTAATGCAGAACATCACCCTGGGAAGGGGAGCTACTAAGGAAATGCTTTAAAAACTCTTCACTGTAGTTACATTGCTTGCCAGAAGATAAGCAGTCATGTTATACCTGACAGTTGCCAAAATGTTTGACCAGAGCCCAATCATTCAGTTTGATCTCTTTGATGCGGCGCGATAGGGGTCTGTTGAGAATCAACCCATATGGACCCTCTCTGGGATTACTTGAGCCTGGGCTCAGCAGCAATACCACCGTTCTTTCAAAGTTCTGTTGCCCATCCAATTTCTCAGTTGCTATAAGCACACACCCTGCTTCTGGTGCCAGGATTGGATGTGCCCAATGTGCTGCAGAACTTTTGGTACCAATGCTTTTACTTCCAGGCTTCTCTGACTGAACAAGTTGTGCACGAAATGCCCGCCAATCCAGTTCCACTGGAGTGTCACCAATCTGTTCATGTCCAGACAAATTACGAGTTGTAAGATGCCGTATTAAAGCTTCCATCCCAGAGTAATGAAACAATTAGCATTTCCATGTTGCAAACAAACCTGGAACCACATAAACAATATCCATTACCAGCAAGCCTCCCCTGGGGAAGAGGATCTCTATGAGTGATCACTCTTCAAAGTAATAACAAACATCAACTCTAGAGAATATATTCTGGTCCAAGTGAATTCCACCAGATAGAACGTGGGATTATAGTACCCTAAGTGCAGGCATATACTTCTGGGGCTTGCACCATACAAGACACAAAAATCTGATACAAACTCAGTACCCAAGCTGGACATAGATTAAGTAATAAATGGTAGGTATCAATGGGCACTTAAGCTCTAAACTTGCACTATATAACTTCTCAGTGACTTACTCTGCCTCCAATCAGCATGCTAAGGTTGACGCAGAAAAAGTGCAGCATGCATGAATCTGTGAATCCAAACTAAAAGATCTATTAGATTGCACAAAAACCTCCACAACAACACTTGGAAGGTGATGATGTTGGCTAGCACTCAAGAGACATAGGTAATCAAATAGTCAATGGTATCCTCATTCAAGCCGCCACAAGCCTGGAAGGGTAAGCTTCATTCCAGTTGAGCTGATCCCTTTACAAGCAACATATAAGGTAGTGGTTAGGGCCTTCTGCACCCTGAACATATCCTTTAGGCACACCAGTGTCACTGCTAGGATGCAGAACACCCATTAAAGTCACTGGGAAAACATATGTATGACATTACGGAGAAATATCCACAACAACACTTTGAAGGTAACACAACAATGTCCAAACTAACCTCAAAAATGATGAACTGGGGACTTCTCTAAATGAAACTAAATGCCTGAGAAACTACAAGAAAATGTGAAGCCTCTGACCAAAACACATAAGTACAGGATCCCAGCACCAGTAATTTACACCAGATACAGAAAGTGGTAGTGACAGGGTGGTAACCTCTACCTGGAGTTGTACGTCCTCAGCCCCCTCAGAGGCTGGTAGTTGATCAGGTACAGCTTTTGGATCTTCTTCATCTGGTGCTGCTTTGCCAGTGCTGCCATGTCCAGATGCTGTGCATACATGCCCTGCACATACACCACATATTCCAAAACAAGAGTTTGCTAGATTCAATGGGAGAGAAGAACAAAATGCATGTACATATCTGCCAGGAAGGGCTTCAGCAGGAATAGTGAGCTGCAACAGGATTCATTGCACACAAACATGTGAAAGGTTGCTATTTTTCACATTGCCATTTTGACACAAGACTCTCTGACGATCCAAAGAGTTGAAGTTATTAGTCGAAAAAAGAAAAGAAATGCTCACCAACAGAACCTCAGACCCTATTTCCTGTTGACTCCAAATTGAGCTGTAGATGTGAATTGCAACCATGATGGGGTACAATCAAGAGTTCCAGTGAGAATGATCAGGGGACCAAGTTTTCTCTTTCCCAAACTATGATTTTGCTTTATTAATTATCTTAAAAAGTACTGCAAAATTCTCCATACTTATGGATCAAGTAAACCTGAATAGGATTGAGAAATGATCTGATAATATCATTACATAGATTTCACATCTGGCAACATATCAGCAAATATGAAAAAGATGAAGCCACAACCCAAGGAACCCGCCATCCCCACCCAAAAAAACAGAGGAGCAGTTTGAACAACACCAACAGTCTGAGGTATGTTCAGAGACCTTCAAGAGCACTGTGTATGGTATTTACCAGGCCCCAACAGGACTAATGCTCCATTTCATAATTCTCATTAGACGAATCACTTCATTTACAATTACTGTTCTCATAGGTTGCCCACTGTTGCACAATAACCTTGCAGTTTCCAGCACAAAAAGAATAGGTGCACACTGCTCTTTCTCACCAGCAACACAGAGATTAAAAATAAATGCAGTCACATTTGAGACCAAAAAGGCACTTTTAATTAGACCAAAAAGCGATTGTGTTCCAAACACATTGCACATGTTGACACTGGACTTTTTACCATCAATCCCTTACAACACACGAAGCACGCACACCGGCATACATGCCGAGGAATCGACATCATTCATCCCTACGGCTCTGCTGCCTTGCCGAAAGTGTTTTTAAGGAAGTTCACAACACTCCGTCATTTGCCTAATCCAGAGAGATCAAGAAAAAAGAATGGGAAAAAATTTAAAAAACAAACAAAGGAAAGGAGAGGAAAAACAGTACTCTAAAAGCGAGAAAAAAAAAAAAAAAAAAAAAAAACCGCCCCCAGAGCAGCACAGCACACCAAAAAAAAACAACAACACCAAAAACAACCCACCCCACACAACCGACA
>Ga0116229_10002885_pt1 | contig 28103 bp, 24 predicted proteins | sample S1TSphgellanicum_3_FD_87313 | JGI IMG/M metagenome (GOLD analysis project Ga0116229, IMG submission 87313) | Host-associated microbial communities from peat moss isolated from Minnesota, USA - S1T2_Fc - Sphagnum magellanicum MG | ecosystem: Host-associated > Plants > Peat moss > Unclassified...
GAAAATGGAAAGAGTTATAGTTTCAAACCAAAGAAAGACAGAAAAAAAAAAAAAAAAAAAAGAATGGGCCCCTCTCGTTATCCCCCCCCCCCCCAAACTATCAAATCCAATCCTAGAAAAAACACAAAAAGAAAAGGAAGCGAACTAACTGGTAGGTAGGTAGCTAGTAGAAAGGAAGGTTCTTTTTTAGGTACCTAAAAAGAAACTCGAAAGAACCAATCACGTTTCCCCATCTCTTCTTTCGAGATGGGGAAATCACGGGTGGGGCGATGGGAGACGTAACGTTGCGTACCGGGTGAAATCACGGGTTGCGTACCGTCCGGAACCTCACCCGGAAGAAATCACGGGTCACCACCGTACACGGCAAGGGCGAGTGATTAAGAGGGTAAATCGGTAGGGGTAAGAAAGTGTGTGGTGAGTATTTGTATTTACCAGTGGCGTGCGGTGCCCATCTTCTTCTTTCCCCGCTTGCTTGCGTGCTTCCTTCCTTCCTTCCTTCCTTCCTTCGCTCCCTCCCCTGCTGCTGTGCCTCTCCCTTATAGTACTCTTGTTGTTGCTCCTTTCAACCTCTGTGTTGTGGCCACGATTCTCAGAGGTTTGCTGCACGATGCGTCCTTTTGGCTCATGATTCTGTAGAAGAAAGAGCTCAGGAGTTTTCTGTGTTTTTCTGGGAGTTTTTTGGTTGGGACTAGGTTTTTGGAGTTGAGAGGGGTGAAGACGGTGCGACCCTTTTTTTTTCTTTTTTTCTTTTTTCGTGCGAGGGATAATACGAAGAAGAAGAAGAAGGAAGAGATTGTTAGTTGTAGGAGATTTGATATTTTGGGGGTTTTTTTTTTTTTTGGTAAGTATGGCTGGGAAGGTTTTTGTTCCAGTGCTGCTTGTTGCGCTGCTGCTGCTGCTTTGTCAATCGTGCATTGGAGAGGCGTTGGCGCGGGGGGATTTCTCCATTGTCGGGTATTCGCCTGAGGATTTGAACTCGGAAGAACGGCTTTTGGATCTGTTCCACTCTTGGCTGCAGAAGCACGCAAAGTCCTATGACAGCGTTTCGGAGAAGCATCACCGCTTCGCCATCTTTAAGGACAATCTGAGGTACATACACTCTCACAACGTCCAGGACAAGACGTACTGGTTGGGGTTGAACAATCTCTCCGACCTTTCGCAAGAAGAATTCCGGGCTCGCTACCTTGGCACCCGGCCAAGTCTTGCTGCAAACAGACTGCGGAAGACCGAGGGTTTCATCTACTCCGACGTCGATGCTCCTGCCAGCATCGATTGGAGAGAGAAAGGTGCTGTGGCGGAAGTCAAGGACCAGGGTGCCTGTGGTGAGTCTCTCTCCTTTCTTTGCACCTTATTTAGTCATCATCGTCAGCATCCCCCCATAGCGGTGGCCCCTGTGGCTGCTGAATTGCCAGCAACTATATAACTTCCATCTTAGACAAAAGCTGCATCTTGAAGGTTTCGATGAAGTTACAAAAGGGGCTATTCTGCAGGGAGTTGCTGGGCCTTCTCAACAATTGGGGCCGTCGAGGGAATCAATAAGATAGTCACAGATAACCTGGTCTCGCTTTCGGAGCAAGAATTGGTGGACTGTGACAAGAAAAGGAATCAGGGCTGCAATGGTGGTCTCATGGATTATGCATTTGAGTTCATTATCCAAAATGGTGGGATTGACTCGGAGTCTGACTACCCATACAAGGGCACAGATGGACGCTGTGATGAAAGCCGGGTAAGAGTTTCCATCTCTCACACTGCCTGCCACAAAGAGTGAGTTTTGTCGCTGGTTCCCCACAGCTGAAACATGGAGTCATTTCCACCGGTTCCTGATTGTAAGTGTAATTTTGAGTTGTGAGGCTGCCTCAAACTTACTGCTCATTGGAAATGTGTTATTCTCCTTTTTTTGGCTTCAGTTTCCACCTGTGATTGTTTCGCTACTGTTTGCTGTGAATCAAGCTAGGGGTATTGTTGTACTTTGTAAATACCATACACTGATGCTGGTGATCATAGAGCTTGTGAGGTGCCCATAACTCTATATAGATATATCCATATCTAATTCTTTTCACACCACTTTTTGGTTGAATTCTGTTCCTTTGTATGGTGTTGTCTTCTATTTCTCCTGCAGTTTGCTGTTATGACCTGATGCGTGGCCTGAGATCTCATGATGTTAACAGTTCGTCCTTTCTATTCAGGTCATCTCAATTTGTTTATGTTGTTTTCATACTGCCTAAGTAGTTGCTGTATTATTCTTACCTAGGTTTGTGTCATCTTGTAGAGGCAAAATTCAAAAGTGGTGTCCATTGATCGTTATCAAGATGTCCCTGAGAATGATGAAAATTCATTGCTGAAGGCGGTTTCAAAGCAACCTGTCAGTATAGCAATTGAGGCCAGCAGTCGGGATTTCCAGCACTACAGTGGGGTGAGTCCCACTCCCCTCTTTACTTCTGTGACTAACTTGCTATCCAAAGTTGGTGGAATCAATGTATAGTTCTGTTCTGCAGCTGTAGCAAACACTGTCTGATTCCATGGGGTACACTAAACTGATGCATTTCTTTCAAATCTCAAACTTTTTCCACCTGTTCTCAGGGTGTGTTCACAGGCGACTGTGGAACAGACTTGGATCACGGGGTTCTTGCAGTGGGGTATGGAACCGACAGCAGTGGCCTGAATTATTGGATAGTTAAGAACTCCTGGGGCTCAAGTTGGGGAGAAAAGGGATATATCCGCATGCAACGTTTTGGCCCCACTAACTCAGATGGGATATGTGGAATCAACATAGAGCCATCCTTCCCAATCAAGACAGGACCAAACCCACCTCCTTCTCCACCTGCCCCACCCTCCCCAGTGAAGCCACCGTCAGTGTGTGACAATTCTCATACCTGTCCAGTTGCCACCACTTGCTGTTGTTCTTTCCCTCTTGGGAAGCATTGTCTGGCATGGGGTTGTTGCCCCTTGGAGTCAGCCACGTGTTGCGAGGATCACTATCATTGTTGTCCTTCTGATTACCCCATCTGCAACCTTAGGGCTGGAGTGTGCCTCAAGGTATGAACCCTGAGTCTTTTTATGTAGCTGTCTTTTGGAAGGTTTATTACTGGCCAGAATTTCTTGTGATAAGGTGTGGTTACATGAGTTGAATGTGCAGGAGTGAATTATGCTGGAAAATGTGGAGCTTTCTTTGAGTCATTTGTATGTTGTATTTGGAGGGGTTGTTCTGAACAAGGCTTTGGAATCTGTTGTTGGCAGAGCAAACACGATATTTTTGGAGTCCCATTATTGGACCGTACTCGTGCTGACTTCCATTGGTCACATTCGGGTGCCACTCGTAAATCAAGGGCCTCCTCTTAAGATGACTTGGTTGATTTCCTTAGAAGGTATTCCCTTCGGAACTATTTTGTGTCCACACCCCCCCATCTTGAACATGTATGTGAACAATTGCCTGATGCAATGCTGAAGTCTCAAAATGTATTGTCTTGTTGTACCATGTGAATGTTAATCAACTCTGGTATCACTTCATGTGCCCTTGCAACATTCCCATCATGTTGCTTACTCTTTGCTGAGCAGTTCTTTTATGTGTGTTGATAACCATTGTTGACTACTGCAATTGGGGGCAATGAATCTAGTAATGCAGTTGTGTGTCATCTGGTGTCGATTGAAGATTGTTGGAGCTTAATGCATCTAGCTTCTGGTCTTGTCACAGGAGCTGGTCTCCTCTTCAATGGTTGCTGAATCTGATATGTCAGATTTGCCAAGGCTCAAAAACTTCAACAGGCCTTATTCTTGGTGGCTAGACAACTTCAGCTTTCATGAAGAGCTGTTTCTGGAAAGCTGAGCTTGATGTGCAGGTTTACTTTTCACTATGACCTGCACTTTGCTGATTGCACAGACAAGACTCTTTTAGAATTAACTTTGATTTTTGTACATATGCAAAAGGGTAAGAAGCATAATAAAAATTGTGTATTTGATTTTATCAGTGAAAAAATTATGGTCTGCCTACACGGTATTACTCTCCTCTATAGGTTGCTCACATCCACCTGCCCACCCATCCAAATTTTTCATTCTTGTACCAAAGGATATTGAGTTAGTGGTATCCTAGTGACACATTGACATAAACTGATGACTTTTCTGTCAGCATTTAGCTGATACATTTCTGGATTTCTCCCTCTCCACATAAATCCTTTACAAATGCAGGCTGCTTGCAATTGGATTATTCATTTATGTTTCCCTTCTTGTTCTCTCACACTCTTTCTCAGTGAAAGCCAACATGTTTCTGTGAGTAGGATAAGTTTGCAGTACAATCCAGCTTCTTCAACTGAATGTTTAGCAGTCAAAAGCAGACTCAAGGGAAGAAAACTGCCAGCGAATCTGTTCAAGTTATGCTGTTTGGCCTCTGGTGACATGCCTTAGCAACATCAACTGCCCTTCGCACTTGAATTTCTGCTATGCACTTTGTGATCTGTTCCATTGCCTAGGTGCTGCTGACTGATCTTTTGATTGTATTTTCCCCTGTGGATTTGATGGTCACAAGTAGAAAAGGAACATTGAAAAATATGGGCTGTGTTGTGTTAGTATCCACAATGTTGTGATCCTTAATGTTGCTGCTCTATCTGTGGTCTCGAGTTTGACCCTGTAATCCCTGTTTCATCTCCAATTTGAGTGTAGATTTGAATTGAGTGAAACTGGTTGTCATGCAAGAAACTGGGTTTAGCAGGGTTTGATTCTGACAAGACTAATCAAGAATACGAGCTTCAATAAAGACATGCTGGTTAGACAAATTGGAAACTCCTGCAAAAGACCAGTTGTACTGAGAAGACCAAACATGAGTTTGGTACACCCTTTTTTTGTTTGATTTGTACTGTTTTAATCCTGACTTTTGATTTCGTCCCCAGTTTTGGATACTTACAGATTACTTCAATATATGGAAGTATATTGCTGTGGATGGTTTGTATTGCTAGCTATACTTGGTCAGAGATGTGATAGTGTATGGTTTGTATTGCTGAATTTGCTATATTTGGTCTGACAGATGTGATAGTGTTTCAATTGGGGATTTATGTTTCAATTTTGTCAAGTAGGTAGACTGGCAATCATCTACAAGAGGAATGAACCAAATTTGGCTAGAGGTCAGACTATAAAGTAGGTTTTTTTTCGGCAATCAAAAGAAGCTTATTGTCTAAATATGTGACTTTTTTTCCTCCAAAAATGGCCACTTTTGCTTCTTCTTTTTCCCAAGAGAGCATTTGAACAATTTGCACTCCATTTAATTAATTAATTTTTTTGGAGTTTCCATAGTGGGAAAATTCGCCCAAAACAAAAAACAATACTTGACTAACGTTCAATGTTCTTGTAAAATGGAGGTGCGATGTTTTGATGTATCTGTTGATTGTCTTCTGAAAGAATCAGTGTGTTGTTTTGATTGTTTCTGTTGATTGTCTTCTAAAAGAATCAGGTGTGTATGATCTGTTGAGCAAGTATAGATCTCTGCTCGTTGGTCATACAATGACAACATGTACCAAGTAAAGTAAAGCAAAGCAAACAAACACACAATGCTTACTTGCTACTGTCTCCCCACAAAAGCTGTACTTCCAACCAACACTTTCAAATGTACAAGAAGATGGGGAAATTTTATTTCAAGGGAAAAAAGGATCATAAGATGAACAAATTTTTTCCTCCAAAGAGAGAGACAGGGGGTGTACAACTGATGTGGAAAAATGATCAAAAAGACTAATGAACTCAGGAGTGTATCTGTCCATAGTCCCTATCAACTTTACCATACATGTACACATACATTTTATACACGTAAATATAACATGAGACCCAAAAAAAATCCTTTTGTAGTTTTGTCTCTCATAGTTATAAGAGAGTACACATTCCTAGTACCAACATTCTATTTACAATTGCTGTCTCAATAGCATTGTTTCTTCTGCTTGCAATCTCATAGATTTGGCTCAATTTTACACCAAACAATTATCCCAAAATCTCTAAATCCTTAACTTCTGATGCATGTTCTGGAAGCAACAATAAAGACTCAGTCTATCATGTTGTCTAACACTCAACAGGCGTAGCTAATCCAAAAAACCAAAGATCAAAATGGCACAATCCAGCCAATGTCTTTTGACAATGTTAAAAAAAACACACAAAGCAAGGACAATATGAGCACTCCATTCCAGAGAAAAAAACAGAACTCCCTACAGTCATCAACACACCCAGCAGACAATCAAAGCTGCTGTGATGGTATGATTTCATTCAGAAGGAACCTTATTTTTCTCCTCTTTGTCTTGTAAGAGCTGAAGGATTTCACTCGAGTTGTACAAGCTTTAGTAAAGTAAGTGAACTAAAAGTCCGCCTAAGAAAAATAACTACACTACCAGACATGCCAACCTGCAAAAAGGGTACAAAAATATTTCATGATTTACACAAAAGAAAATGTTGGGTATCACAGCAAATGTGAACCCTAAAACTAGGAGCAACTGTTGGGTATTGCAACGAATGTGAACCTGAAAGAAAATCAGCAACTGTTGGGTATTGCAACAAATGTGAGCCTGAAAGAAAGTCAGCAACCATCACACAAGCCAGTTCCATTTAAGATAGCCAAAAGCTAACACAAGTTGTCGTTACAGAAAGTCGTATATGGTGCAAATGATTGCTGCCATCGTTTGAATTGGGTCTGCAAGCTTGAAATGGCATCCATTTCTTCAGGTTGAAGCTCCTTGTCTGCAAGTCGCATATGATTATGAGAAGATGAGTAGATCACTTGATAACCTCTTTGAAGATGAAAAGTTGAGAATGCAACAAGACCACCATGCATGCACATAACTCACAACAAAATCTCACTTGGTGTATGGAAAGGTAGCTGGATGGGGCAAAGTTCAGATTCTTCTCGATGACCCTGCCGATATCCAGACTGTGAAGCATCATCCAACAAACTGGACTTCACTAATCCACAAGCAAAAGTGGAAAAGGCAGCCCTTTCAAAAGCAGATGTCAGCTGCTGCTCTTCAGAAGTTGACTGGGATCTTCCTGGTTCAGCTGTTTCCAACTGGCTAGAAAGATACACACAATTGTTAGACTTAACATCAAGACTAGTGACAGTTGAAGATGCTGCCTGTTTGATCATAGAAGGTCCCAGAAATGGCTTGCTATACCAATCTGAAGACGCAACTTTATACTGCTTATTTGGATTGCAGTACTGCACAATCTGAAGCCTGTCTTGCTCTTTATTTGTCGGAGTCCCTTGCCACATCTCAACAGCATCATCCAAGGAAATTGCAGTAGCTTCTGGTTGAGACCTTCGCTCTTGTACAAGATGCTCTACAAGGCTTCCTACATGTCCACACATACTTAGAAGAACATCATGACCACTGCCCAGGTTCACTTCAGAACTAAGCTCATCCACTTGTCCAGAATGTTTCCTTTCTTCCTCTTGCTTCTCAGATCCTTGATCCAAATGGTCTACAAGTTCCTCCGGGACATTTTGTCTAGTTTGGCAGCAACCCAATTCCAGTAAAAGAGGAAGAGGAATTGGAAGTTCTGTTGATTTCAGCCCACAACCAGAGTCATTGGGTTGCAATAAATCCTTTGTAAGAGATTCATCCTTGCCAGTTTCTCGCTTGGTCAGGACTTCTTGTTGCAAATGGTCCGCAAGTATTGTTGACAGATAGCTCCTATAGTGAAGATGTGTCACATGTGCTGGCATGCCTGCGGCTAGAGATGCCAAATCAGCTGGTAGACTCCTCTGCAGTGCCTTGTGTGCAACTTCATATCTGATGTTGGGTGAATTAAATCATCCCACTTGTAAACAAACTTCTGTCATTTCCATAAAGGAGTCCAAGTTCTCATTTTCACAATCATGTTTTCTGTCTCAACTCCAAGAAAAAAACCAAGACATGAAGCAGGACTATATGGAAGGATACAGAGTGAGAGGCACCTTTGACTGCTGTACAATTTCTTCGATTAATTTCTGCAACTGCTGTTCCTCAATTAGAAATCCTTTTTTCCTTGGATCAATCAGACTTGTTTTGTGGGCTCCACCCTCTTCCATGAAACTAGTTTTTCCTGCTGCAGCCTCATCATCAGCATTGAGTATGTGCTCATGTTTCCCATCACCTCTGTTCCTCATCAGTCTCCTGTCCAGGAAAATAGTCATCTTTCTTTTGAATCCTTTAGAGTTGCCATTGCATGGTAGTGCAGATCCAGTCCGGATATCTATGCAATTGAATCAAGGTGACACTCACACAAGAAATCTAGCTTCTATCCTTGAAACAATGGAATAAACACAGAGAATAGAAAAACCTTGCTTCTCATAAGACTGGAAATCACTAGTCTTGACGTCAAACTCTCTGTAACTGAACTGATTCCTGATCCCTATGGAGAGGCCTGGCCATGGTGATACAATTCAAAGCACAGGGAAGCTTCCTCAAGTTGAATGAACGCCGAGGTGGCTTCCGACTCTCTGCAAAGCATAAGACCCAAGGTTAGCAACTATTGCAGCATACAATAAGGAAGCATCACCACAGAGTTGTCTTCAGGATCCTTATAAGTGCAGGTTCATAGATTTGTGCAAGGAAAACTTCAACCACAGTATGCATTTGGCAGGTCCTACATACCAGGAGGTACATTGGCATCCCTCTTATGCTCATCTGGAACTTGAGATTTGGATCTTGGTAGCTGCTTTGATGCCCGGAGCTGCTGGACAAGCATGTCACCAACCCCAGTGAGCTGCACCATTGAGAAACCCCTCCTTGCCTCCCCATCTCTTTTATGTCCCGAATGGTCATTACCAACATGTGGAACATCACTGGGCACCACAACAAGGCCAGCAATGTTCTCTCTCACTCTTCCTTTAGAGGCAGCCATGGCTGATTCATCTCTGTTGTTCTCTTGTTGGAAAAAATTCATTGAACTTCTGAATATGTCTGTCCAAGCATTGGGTGTGGCCTTGGGTGGAGATATTTTTGAAGGTAACTGCCAGGCATAGAGTTTCTCATCCAAGTCTGAGAAATTCCTCATAGTCATCCCTTGAAGTGGAAGACTCGTGGGTGGATCACACCCATAGCAGAAGGCATGCATATCACCAGATTGAAGACTTGCTGCAAGAATAGCTTTTCCTGTTCCGGAAGCAGATGTGTCCAACTGCTGGAGATCAGGGCATAACTCAGAAAGGGGGCACATTAACAACTGGCCTGGAGGCTGAGTTGCCATTCCATGCTCCCACTGAAATCCAAAGCCCAAGTACCCACCAAATGATTGTCCACAACAAAATTATCAAAATGCCAGATTTGTATCTTAGGGTGCAATGAGATTCTGTATCTGGCTCATTCAAGTATTTACTGAAGATGCAGGAGCCTCCTCCACATGAAGTTCTGAAACCAAATTCCGAAGAAGCTGCCAACCTACCTACCTGAAGAACTGGAGTTTGAGGCCGGCGTGTGTCAAAAAGGATAAGATGCTGCTTGGTTGATGTTACAAATTGGTACATTCCATCATATGTAGCTCTGGCAAATGATAAGAAGATATCATTTTGACTAGTACGCTTGCAATAGCCTGGTGTATTCCCTGTCCCTGGTACCGTTGCAACAATGGATGTATTACAGTTTCCCCCCATCTCTCCCATTGCCAATTGTTGAGATCCAACTTGTGCATGCCGACCCACATGTGTGATCCTGAAGTCCACTAATGAAACTTCCTTTGTTCCTGCTAACAGTAAAGTCTTGGGGTGCCATGCAAATTCACATTCCCACCACCGCAAAGCTGGAGCACTACTAAAGAGATTAGCAGAATTTGACTGTTCACTGTTAATTAGCTCTAGATTTGCCTTTCTATCTGAATGGGTGGTGGCTGAGAATGCTGTTGTTGGAGGCACCTTTTTGACAGGTTTGTATGCACGCTTTGCAGTCAAGTTCAGGGATGATGATTTTGAGCTAGATGATCCACTATTCTGAATGTCAAACAAATGCACTTCTCCAGTTTCCAGAACCACAGCAGCTTCCCATGGCATATGCAGGTTCCATGAGACCTGTCAAGAACATATCTTCATAAGTAGTGCAAATTTCCTCAATTGTGAAAAGCCCCACCCTAAAGAAACAAGGAAGCAAGACAACAAGACAGAATTGAGGGAACTTTCTAGAAGTATAAAATTGCAATTGTTGCCAAGACCTTGCATTGCAGCACATATTTGACATTGGGCTTGTCAGAGCTGACCATTACACATTTGTCAAGAAACCACAAACTTTCAGAAAGTCAAGAAGAGTGATTATGTACATGAGAAGGTTGTGATTCAAAGGTGGTCACAATCGGAGTTGTAAATTCTGTATCAGTATCCTGTATCCACATGCCACCATCATCGTCAACAGCCCATAAACCAACATGCCATCCAGTATGTCACACACAAAATGTCAGCACAGTGGACGGTTAATGTGCACTCTGGCAAACTCATCATCCATATGCTTGTTTTCTCACACTGATTGAAGTGGCAAGAACAGCACAAGAAGCTTCAGTGTCAACTGGAAAGGCCCAAAAACACTAGTATTCAGATTTATGTAAACAGTGGTAGGTATAACAAACTGATACCATAAGAAGCTATCACCTTCCTGAATACAAGCAATGCAGATCACCTGTGCCAGACACCACCCTATGTTTCTTTCACACACACCACAAAAGCCAGAACATATATATATATTATTTCAAAGTAGAAAGAGCTACTGTGTACCTCTCTATGAACTCCCATGAATTGCACCATGAATGATGATCGTGCTGCCAGCAGGCTTGCACAATCTGTGTCCCATTTGCTCTTCCTTATTGCTGATAGCTGCAATAATAACACAGAATGTGTGTGTGTGTATATATATATATATATATACATACATATCTCAACCAAGCTTGGTGTAAAACCAGTTTCAAATACTGAACACCTGAAGATTTGACCAGGAGGATTGAGTTCTATGTTGCTCATATTGAAATGCATGCTTAAAAACGTTACATCCTTGGCAGTTTCAAGACCAGAAGTCATAGTTTCAGTGCAAAAATCTGTCCAAAGATGAGGTTTACATACCTGTACAATAGGATGACCCAGAGGAGGAGAAGTTGTGCACCCATTCTGTGGAAGTTGATGAGAGATAGGATCATGCCTCGTTGTGTGCATACCATGGTTATGCAGATGCCATGCACCATCTGAGCCTACTGAGCACAGCACACTGCCAATCACATCTGCATTCTCACCAGTGGTGAAAAACATGAGCATCTCGCCATCTGTGCAGCACTGTCAAAAGAGACCCCATGCAAGCACACCCTTCAGTGACTCTCCATCCATCTTTTCAAGGTCCCACTGTCTCTAAAAAATCCTTTCCTGTTCACAGCACATCTGATATGCTGATACAATGTGTGATCAATCAACAAAAAGAGCAAGTGAAGATCAATGCAGTTGCAGAGAGAAAATCCACAACAAGGACAAAGATTGCTCAACATTGTCACATGTGTGAAGGAAAACCCCATAAAATGAGAGGTGCACAAGTACCCAACAGAATCATGATTTCGTTGGGTATATATATTTATATGGATACCATCAATACCTTCAAGTACTGGAGTCGGTTTCCAAGCAACTGTGAATTGTTGTAGAGCTTTGCTGACCTTAAAGCATTGTCATCATCATGTACATGCAAATCCGGCACCGATGTCGTCTCTGCATGTTTCAATGCATTTTGTTCTACATGCTGCTGCTGCAATCACAAGAGAGAAGAATTCATGTAGAACCCTAAACCCTAAACTGCAATGATGAGAGAGAGAGAGAGAGAGAGAGAGAGAGAAGGAGTTCATGTAGAACTGCAATCACATTAGAACTGAATTTGCTATAAAGATTTTATGTAGATGATGAACAATTTTTTTCTCTGCACTACAATCTCTTCAAAATCAAAAAGATGTGCTCTGGATTTCTACAGCCTCAAACACCACAGAAAACAAAAAGTGAAGCTCACTCCAAGATAAGCTTTTGAAGAAGAGGACAAACATAGCTCAACCCATTTGATTTGAGGTCTGGAAGAAAGGAAAAAAGGAATGGAGATTGTGATGGTGGCAAAAAAGAAAGGGATTGGAGATTGTAGGCTGGAAAATCTGCTGGAAAGGTTGCTGCTGAAGTACCCCACAGGGGCAAGCAGAAGAAGAAGGCTGTCACCTGAGAAACACCAGAGCTATGATCATCATCAAGCAATCGTGGTGGGTATCCTGTCGACAGCAGCTGTTGGGGTCCTCCAATTCTCTCAAAAAACAGTGGTCCCACTGCACCATCCACCACTATCACAAGCTCACTCCAGTCATCAAGAAAAGCACATCAGAAGAGGGATTGCAGCGAAGAGGGCTGCAACACAAAGATCTGCTCCCACCCTCCCTGTAAGAGATTCAGAAGAGAGGTTTTACATGGAAGAGCCGAAGTTGCAGTCAGAAGCTGTGGGGCAGGAAACACAGAACCCACACACCAGGGAGCGCCTCCACCATGTCCTCCTACTGCCATTGTTTCTTCTGTCTCAACGCATCACCAGCAGCCCCCTGCACACACAACCTCTTCCCATCATCTGGGAAGAGAAAAGAGAAAGCACCAGGGACGACTTTTTCTCTCACACCCAACAAGAAGAAGAAACTCGCAGCAACAAACAACAAGAGTCTTTTTTCTGTCACAGAAGAAGACGCTACTGACGAGAGTAGTGGAAGAGCCTTAAACCCTAGTGGCTAACAGACAGAAGTCTGCTGGGGTTTAAGGCGCTCATTGCTCGTGAGGTAGATCCCAGTTTGGGATTTTTGCAGTTAGAACTCTGGACTTTTTTTGCTCTGAAATCTCATATTCATGATTTACTACTGTCTATGATCCTTTTCTCTGTGTGTCTGATGATCTATGCACCTTTGCCAGAATCAGTAGAAAATTTGCTACCATCACAATTAGGGTTTTCTGGATCCCTTTGCATGGTTGTGGATTTCCAGTCCTATTGGGTAGTTCGCATTTTCTGCATCTTCTTGGCATGGGTTGTGAATTTCCACATTCTACTAAGTTCACATTTCCTGCACCTTCTTTGCATATTGTGAATTTCCACATTCTAGTATTTCACATCTCGTGGATCTTCTTCACATGCTGGGACTTTCACATTTCCTGGATCTTCTTTATATGTTGTCCAATAGCCTCCTCCGAGATTCTTTGTTTATTACAGACAAGGTCACTCGCTGGGTGCTTTGATCTTTTTGTCCTTTATGTCTTTGTACCTGTCAGATAGATAATGTAGGGCATGATGTATTCACTGGGAGAATGCAATGAGACTACTGTCGGTTTTTGTGGTCACTAATTGTTTTGTTTGTCATTGTGCAGGATTGGGAAGCAGATTGCTCAAGACACTGCATCTTCATTCCTTCATCATCCAGATTGTTGGGAAGCAGATTGTTGACATTGCAGCAGCATTCCTGGGGTCAAGATTGATAGCCTGATGCATTGGATTGATAGCTGGATGCATTGGACACTATATGTCCAGGCCACCACTTAGGACTCCAGAAGAGTGAAGTTTGCAAAGGACCTGAATGCAGCCATCCATAAAGGCAGCCTCAGGTGGCATTTGGTGATGAGGATGAGAAGGGTGATGACAATTATGACTGAGGCATAGAGATGAAAGTCAATACTCCTTACTCACGGTATTTTTCTTCTTCATGGTTTTGCCAGGGTTTTGGAGAGAATTTTCATCAAGTTTCAAAATGTTATCCCCCATCATCCTTGTTGGGGAAATTTATCTCTGTGCTGTCAGAAAAATACAAGCAGCAATCCTGGTATTTGATTCAGGGTTTGTGTGCCCAATTCTTTGCACAGTTTGAGTATAGTATTGTTCCTGATATAGAGTTTAGCAACAGGATGCATGTTCATGATGGAGTGTTGGGAGCTGATGATGAAGTCAATGTGTAGTCATAGCAGCTTGCCATTGCTATTCATAATGATCATGATGTGGTTTGACACTTTGTGAGCAACTCTCATAAGGTTACAACTGTACCTGTTGTTGTCATGTTACATGAAAATTGTTGTTGTGGAGATTTCTCAGCAAAATTCCACAGATGTTATTTGTAAATGTCCTTCTAGAATTGGTGTGTTGGGTGAAGTTGATGGAGCTGGTCATTCAAAGCCCATGGTCTTTACCCATCATAAAGCACAAGATGAAGGTTATAAATGAATTGTAACGCACATAAGTCATGAGGCATAAGCGCAGGAGGGTTCTTATGCCTACTCCTTGAGAGTGAGGGATCGTATGCCTACTTATAGCAGATCTCATGGCAGCTTGTCACTGCTATTTGTCATGAAGGCGAAGAAAATGGTCTGACACTTTTGAGAGTGACTCTCCTAAGCTTTATGACTGTAATCATTTCAGTACTCGAATTGGTGACCTTGGCATTCTACAACGATGGACTTGGAGGATGGCACATGTGGTTTCCATAAACTGTCATGGACCCTGTATTGTGTAATTTGTTGAGCTTGTTGTACATCAACACTTCAGCTTCGACCGACTTCAACCATTTGACCAGCTTTTCTTGCAAATCTGGTGTCCCTGCAACAAAATTCATTATCAGGGCAAACATGCTTGCAAGGTGATGAAGCTTCAGCTGGTGCTGATAAAATGTTTGTGTCTATCTGGAAGTTAATTACAGCAGATGGTGTGTATTTTGCAACATTAGACTTAAGGAAGTAAGTAGACTAGTAATCCCTACAAATGTTTTGTGTTAATATTTTTCTTAATTAGATATATTTATTTTTTTGGTGGGGTTTGAAACTTTTTTTTTCCTGCATATTTGTGACATCCAATTTAGACATTCATAGGATATTTATGCAATTTAACTTGGCACCCATTAAGGCAAACTTGTCAAAAATCCTTTTAAAAACATTGGTTGTGACACTAGTACCTTAGCCTTGGTCACAAATCAAAGCTTTCCTTTCAGGATGGTTTTTGGAATGGCTCATTTCTTTAAAAAACAATTTTTTTTTTTTTTACCTACATTTAAAAAACTTAAATTAATGAGAAGATTTTTTAATCCATTGTAATTATTTCTTCGTATTCAATATGTGAAAATATGTTATTTACTCATTCAAAAAAATGGAAGGCTTTCAAAAATAGTGAAGTTTTTTTTTCTATATTGTTCAAAGAAACAAGAGATGACAAAAATAATTATTTATTTTATTATCAATTAGGCACATAAGTATCAAATAGCATAAGTAGATTGGAAATAAAAAAGGTTGGAATTTCATAATTTTATAGAAAATGTCACCATTCGGATTTGAACCAAGATGCATGAGGAAGGAACCGGTCTACCAATTTCACCATGTTTTTTTTTCCAATTTATTTATAGTATTTGATACATATGTGCTTAATCCATAATAAATAAATAAATAAATTGTCACCTCTTATCTCTTCAAATAGTATAGAAAAAATCCACTATTTATTATGATATTTATAATCTTGGAATTTATGTTAGCCCACTTCTTTTTTTTCTTCTTTTTCTTATTACTCTCATTTTTTGGGGAAACAAGACAAAGGATGAATTTTTTTTTAATTAACATTTACGAAAATCATCTACCAAGTTTATTATTATTATATTAATAATTATTATTGTGGCCTATGCCATAGGCTCAAGTGTGAACTCATTACCTAACACCCTTTTTCATGGAGAGCTTTCCAATGGTATTAAAAGTGTTTTTTTTAATAAATTAAAATTTCAATGATAAAAACTATTCAAAATTCAATATCTTTCACACTTTAAAAATTCCAAATCACCTTCATTAAATTATACTCATTAAGGGTTGTCCATGAGTACCAAAATGTGCCCCAATTCCATTGTTATTATTTTTTATAATTTAAATGAATTTTTAATGAAAAAAAAGCTCAATATTCAAAATATTTTTCATTGTAGGTTGAAACATTATACAATCAACTCAATGCACCCTTATTTCATTGAAGGCTTTCCAATGATACCAAGAGCATGGCAAAAAGCACTTCGGGTTGGGAATTTTCAACATGACAAACAAAACAAAAAATCAACTTTCCTTCATAATCATATTGATCCAAATGTTAATTCAAATGAAAGGTTATTCAAACTATTTAACATTTTCTTCCCCCATGTCAGGTGTGTTAATTTAGCTGCTCAGTTAGGTCATAGTTAGTTAGGGATAAACTAGGTTAATCAAGCTAATTAGTTAATCTCAAACTATTACAAGTATGAACGAGGTTTGGGAAAAATAGGATATAATCCCATTTTGTGTGACTTTTGGTGATTTGAAATTTCACGGCATAGTTTTTTATTTATAGTTCTTTTCGTTATGTAAAGTGTTTTGGTTTCTATGTTTTGGGCTTGGATTCTTGTATTATTGTAAGTGAGTCAATTTTTTAATCACTAAAAATCAACTAGTTGGCTTTGTGCTACAATTAAGCTAGACTTGTTTAACACTACGTTTTTCTTTTTCTTTTATGTGTGTGTTATACACATGATTTGATTAACAACAAATGTTGGGTAGTTATGTGTTATTTTGTGTTATTACAGGTTATTTATGCAGGAGCTTTGCTTGGGTGCAAACACCACTCATGTGTGGATCTTGGTATGCTCACCTAACAATTTTGATGTTTTTGTATTTGTTTTTCATGTACAATTCCTTTGGGAGTTGAACCTAAACAAGGCCAAGTCCCTAGAGTTTAGAGGTTGCAAGAAGAACAACAAAAGTGTTCAAAAAGCACAAGAAAAACACCAATGGTTAATCATAAAGGGGCCCCCTTTGTTGTTTTTCGCATTTATTTCTTATTTATCCCTCTCTCCCTTCCTTTCTATCTTTCTTGGTACCCTACATGTACAATAGCAACAATGGCAGCCAGCCACCACTTCCATCACCAAGAATAACTCGAACTCCTTGTTGCATGGTTATCAATGCCCATTCTCTAAGGCTGGGAGGGGGGCTGGTCACATGTTATTTCATCATCATTGTCATTGTCTAGGAGTTGTCATCGTCATGTTTGTCATTGTTTAAATGAGGGCAAAGCTTAAGAATTGTAATGGTGGGGAAAAAATTTCCGTGTTGTGTTTGGTTTTTATGGGTGCACATATATCAAAAAAAAAAAAAAAAGGTGGCAATGGCAATAGGAGTGTGGAGTTCCACTACACCATCATTACTAGTTCCAAGCTTTGCCGAGCTTCCCCCTTGAACCTACTAGGTTCGGGAGGTTGGGAGGTTTGCAAAGCATGACGGAAGCCCAAGATAGTGTGATTTGAACGAGTCCAATTTGGGCCTCCTTTTTATTATTTTATTTTTTTCCTACTTTTCTAAACCTAGGGTGCAAGTTCGACACTAATCCAAACCTACCAAGAAGAAGGAGGAAAGGAAGGGGAAAAAAAGGTGGCAATGGTAATAGGAGCATGGAGCTCCATTACACCATCACTACGAATTCCAAGCTTTGCTGACCCTCCCCCTCAAACCCACTAGGTTTGGGAGGTTGGGAGGTTTGCAAAACCTGAAGGAGGCCCAAAATAATGTGATTCGAACAGGTCCAAACCGGGCCTCCCTTTCATTTTTATCATTTTTCTATTTTTTTGAACCTAGGGTGCAAGTTTCACAATAATCCAAACCTACCAACACTTTTTCATCCATCTAAAAAACTTCATCCAAATTTTGGATTGAACATTTTTCATCCATCTAACCATGGGTAGCTAGTGGGCGAACAAGGGTTAATGACCATGTGGGTAAGTTCGTTAACAAACAACCCACCTATGCATGATATCAAACAATTTGATCCTTAAGACTAGACCAAAAAATTCATTTTTAATTCATTTTCATTTTGGATTTCTTCATAAATTCATATGTTTCATATATAAAGTTAGATGGACAAATTATTTGCACCTTTCAATTTTTGGAAAGGAAATTACATGCATGTGAACCTACAAAGGTTTTGGAAACAAAATGTTTTGGAGGCTAGAGGTTGATTTGGCATTTGTGGAATTATTTGCCATTCAATCTTTGGGAATTTAGTTTTCACCTATATGAAGGCGGAACCTGAAGCTTTTTATGTCAATGAGTTCCTTGTGAAGAACATTTCCATCATGAATTTTTTTTATCATTTGGACATAGGAAGTTTTGGAGGTTCATTCCAAGGCACAAGGTGGTTTGTGGCCAATTTTTTTCACATTAAACCTTTAACAATTTAACATTGTGCTGGTGAATCATATTTTCTACACCTTACGAATGGTGGAATGTCGCACCATCAACAAACATGGAAGACTTGAATACATGTCGTGATTTTTGTGTAAGAATCACAAAAGTGGATATTTGTGTTGCATGAGTTGTGCATCTTCACTTGTGTTTGTTGGGTTGTGTATGTTGCATGTTAGCATGTTGCTCAGGTTGTTATATGCTTTTGGGGCCATGGGGATTACCAAGGTGTGTGCCATTCGGCTATGACCTGGGGGTTTTTAGGTTGACCTCTTAATAGTTTGTGCTTACTATTCAATGTGAAATTTCAGTTGAAAAGTTATGTGTCTTCCCATGCATGTCATTATTGTTATAATGAGCTTGGGAGTTGTGATTAGTGTGGTTAATGGTTGGGCATGGGACAAAGGTACCACCCAATCCTAATCATTAAACAAGTCATGCTTGACCCTTAATTTCCCTAGACATGTTGATTAAATTTTAGTTGAGGTTTAAGTTGTATTGGGAAGCGCAATTGGAGATATATATGTCTAGATTTAATCACCAAGATGTCCCATTATTTATTGTCGTGGTGAAATTGGGTTGATGACTAATATACCACCTTATTGTATTCATAATATGCCTTAATTTGTTAGTTGTGTGAAATGTTTTTGTGAATGAAGGTGCCCTAACCATACAAGTGCAGTATCCCTACGTTCATGTTATGAGGTTTATGTTTTGGGGGTTTGGTTAAATCGTAATAGGTTTAATATCCTTGTAAATTTAGTTTGAAGCATCATAAGTGTATCATCCTTTTGTGATTAAATTTTAAAGGGGATATCCAAGTTAGGGTTTAAGGTTCATCATGGTGGTGACATGAGATTCAAAGGATAGGGACATTATTATTAATGGTTTCACCATGCAGGGGGTGCATTCCAACCACCCACACCACCTTCATCATATTTTTAAACAAATTTTTCTCTAAAGGTCTGTCACCTCACCATTGTTGCGAAACATGGAAGAAATGTATAGAGCCACCAAAGGGCCTCGTTAATATTCAAGGGCAGTTGGCACCATTGAATTAGATGATTTCATTTAAAAATTTGAGAGCTGGTGTGATATGCAACAAATGTGTAATCCCCAACTATTCACACCATTCATGGCATCACTAATACAAAAGTGGGGTGTAATTCATTAACCTAAATCACTATGGGACCTTAATAAATTCACTACATTTTAATGATTTCATCTTAGTTGAAATTATTTCATTATAACATCATTATGTAAACATCGTGTTTCATTATTAGTTGACATAATTCATTATTATAATATACTATGGTAAATATTTTTTTTTATGTTTTTGTTTTAAATACCCTATGTTACTTTACAATACACATTATATTATTTTAGTCTACCTTAGTTATTATAAGTTATTATAGGTTATTATAAACTATTATACGTTATTATACCTTAAAGTATTCTAACTAATTTATTATAGTTTTTTTACTTTAAGTTATTTAAAATTAAATTATTCGACTAACCTTAAGCTATACCTTAAGTTATTTTATTTTAAAGTAATATATATTATTTCAAGTTATATTTTAAGTTATTCAAGGTCATTATATTTTATGTTATTATAAGTTATTTTATCCTAAATATAAATTTTTTAAATAATTTAAAATAGAATATAATGACCTAAGGTAAAATAACTTAGAATAACCAATAATAACCTATGAAAAATAATTTAGAATAGCCTACAATAAAATAATTACCAATAACCTATGATAATATAACCTAAAATCTTCAAAAATAATTTATAATATAATAACCACCAATAGTTGTAATATAATTTAAAATAACCATTAATAGCCACCAATAAAATAGCCGCCAATAACCATTAATAAAATAACCATTAATAGCCACCAATAGAATAGCCATCAATAGCCATTAATATCCACTAATATAATAGCCTTCAATAACCATCAATAAAATAGCCATCAATAACCACTAATATAATAGCCATCAATAACCATCAATAAAATAGCCATCAATAACCACCAATAAAATAGGCATTAATAACCACTAATAAAATAGACATCAATAACCACTAATAAAATAGCCATCAATAACCACCAATAGAATAACCATTAATAGCCACCAATAGAATAACCATTAATAGCCACTAATAGAATAACCATAAATAATTGTAAATAATGTAGGGTGAAATAACTTAGAACAATGAAAAGTAACATAACATTAATAATATTACTATATTAGCAAAAAAATTATCCATTTATTAAACAATTTCTTTTTCAAAAGAATGGTGATTGAAATATTATTGAATAGTGATATTCACAAAAAAATTGTTCAAATGATTTTACACTTTCAAAATGAAATAAATGTAATTATGTACATTATTGAAAAAACTTAAAAATTAAACTTTAACCATTTCATTTGCACAAAATTTCAATAAGATATGAATTTTCAAAGTTTAAGTTTTTATAATGTTTAAAATGAAATATTTGATAAATAAAGATGTAACACAACATCACAACAAGTGTGATGGTAAGGGTTTGCTTCCATCCTAAAGGTCAAAGGATCAAACTTCACAAATGATATGTTTATGATCAACAATGGTATGTTGATTGAATATTCTCTTATGTAATTTTTTTAAGTAGGTGTCTACATAGGTTGATTATATGGCTTATGTATCTAAGCTAGGTTTTTAACCTATCATAAATAGTGACATGTGTTAATAATTCATAGTTTGAAAATCATGAAATTATCAATAATATTAAATATTAAATTAAATATTAAATAATTTAAATTTAATTAATTTCCATGCTACCTAATTAATTAACTAACAAGTGAAATGGTTTAGTAAATTTACATTTCATTAGGTACTAGTGGACCAATTCACTGTTCATAGCAATTTGTCCCCATTCATTAGGGGGTTGATTAATTTCACCATGGCAAAAATGTTTAAATTCACTCAAAATCTAGTGAAACCTAGAATGAATTAGGACACATTTTGGTGTAGTGCATGGAAAGGTTTATTTTCAACATTTGGAAAGGCCACCCATGGATGACTATCATGAATTCAAATGTGCCCATGAAATTTAGATTAAAGAATGACGGTTATATTGGTCTCCCAATTATGTTTATATCATTAGGGGGATTATGGCCCCAAGTGGTGCAACGATAACTTTTGGCATTAGTTCAATGAATGGGAGCAGAAACACTAATGGTAGTGGAGCCACCAAAAATGGTGGAACCACTAGAAGTGGTGAAACTACTGGGGATGGTGGTGCAAGGGCATCCATTAATATGTAAGGTCCATTACTTGCATTTAACTTAATTATGGATTTTTTTGTGAATTTCAACAAAATTACCAAGGGGTTAAGATTGAAAAGTTGTAGAGCTTGCATGTGTTCCAACGTAAGGCCCATGAAAGCTTGCAAAAAACCTACGCACATATGTGTAGGTTGATCATGGCCTTGTGTCACAGAAGCCCAACTAGTTCAATTTTGATATGAGATCCTGGACAAGGAGTTTAAACATCGAGTGTAGAATGTCATTTTATTACATCCTACCCAACCCACTTTGGCTAATGTCTTTTAGTTATCGAAAAGGATTGAGATGAACATGGTGGAAGAACGAATGGTCAACCTTGGGTCATTCTCCAACACCATCAAGTGAACAATCACAAAGTCAACCCACCAAATCTGCACCACCCAAGGCCAAGGGGGCCAAACCAAATTGAAATGGTCATTCCACATCCTATTCAATGGAACAAGGTGGAGAAGACAAATGTTGGAAGTGTGGTGGGCCTCACAAGAAGGATGGTCCCAATCCACCACAAGCCACAACTTCCAACCCTAACCCCAACTAACCATGTTCCCATTGCAATGTATATGGGCATGATGTCAATCATTGCTTCACACTTCAACTAGAGTTATAATAGGGCCAATCATAGAACACCAATGTTAATAAGGGCCAAGGTTTTGGGAAGGGCTAGAAGGTGAAAAGTGCTGCCAATAAAAGGTCGACCACCAAGCCAACGCAGGGGCAACCCAACACCATGGAGGCTAGGTTTGTACGATTGGAAACCTTAATCACAAGCATGGCAACCTAGGTGAAATCTACTACATCTAGGTTAAGGAAGGCCAAGGATCAGGAAGATGGCTAATCATATGGGTCAAATGCTGATCCAAGATTCTTTTGTGGAGTTGGTTTTTCAAGATCAATAGCACCAAATGAGATGATGCCACGTATGTCAAAAGATCATGAGTCATGGGTAGCAAATGATGGAAACCATGTTACAATTTCAAATCCTAATGAAATGATTTCCACAATTGCACAAATGATAAGGGTTAGTGCATGGGTGCCAGAACCATGAAGTGTCGATGAAAGATTATATCCTCAATATGGTAAGGCTCAACATCAGGTGCATTTCCCACAATCATTTGTGTTGACATACACCATTCCCAATCCCGTGGGGGCATCAACTTTTGGTGAAGTGTTAAGGAAAATGCCTAGTTTTATTCTTAAGTCCAACGCACCCACAATTTTGATGGGGGCAACCAAAATAATGTGTCATGCACCATTGTTTTCTACTGAGACATGGCCATTTTAGGTATTCAACTAATAGCCATGTTTCGGTTGGTGGCCACATTATGTGAAAATGGTGGACCACTAGATGTGATGGTTAAGTTAGAGGACAATTTTGTACCTCTTATAGTCTATCTAGTTTTTAAGGCCAATCGCACGGAGGTGTCCAAGGTTCAACCTTAATCTTGGCATGCAATTATGGCCAAACTTCATGACCTTTTAGCGTGGCCAACCATTGATCAAACTAATGTTATTCTTGGGGTTGTGGTTGTGCACAATGAAGAAGGAATGTTTCAATTGAAGGGGCATTAGCACGTTGACATCAACCCCATAGGGTGTTATTAGATTATAATGTTCAACCATTGATGTTGGGCAAAGCTATTGTTTATGGCCTTGGACTGACTGATGTCAATTTGGACCCATGCCCATATCAAATTTTAACATCCATGGGTGGGTCAGAGAAGTCACGAGGGTTAATCAAGTAAGAAATTATGATCCAAATTAATCCCAACAAGCCAACAGACTACACTACTATGCAGGCCCAAGCAATGGTCATGCATGTTATGTCCTATGATGTGTTGGTTGGAGGTGTGGTGTTCTACCCTTCGGGGTTACCATTGGTTTTTGGGAGGAAACTGCATATTACCACCCAAGCTGGCAAATTAGAATAAATCACAAGCTTCATTGCTATTGGGGGGCTAATAAGAAAATCTAACAAGTCAACTATGTTGGTTGGATTTTTAGGCCTTCCACATGGACTCAAAAGTTGTTGGAAGGTAATGTCCATGACCATGATGCACCTCCTAATGGTGAATTGGCGATGTTAGGGCCACATGAAATGATAATAATTCTAATTTTTCCATTAGATCCCTGGTCACCATGGGGCACATTGAATGAATTCCAATCATCAATTAATCATTATATTCATCAAGTTTGGCACACTTTGCCATCACCAAGCCCATGTTCACTAATGGATGTTAATAATGGGCCTCCAAGTTTGAGCCCATTATATACAAAGATTTTTCAGTGGGATATTCCCAAGGATGGAATATGCCTACTTAAGTCGTTTGGAAACATTAATCTTGGATTAGCTACGATTTTACAATCAAGAATCCTAGTCCGGAAATACCATTATGTGGAAAAGGATCCACAAGCCAAAGAAGCCTCCATGTGGCATGTCATGATGTTGCAACAAAAGTATCCCCACTTGTTACCAACATTGGCCATACATGGTTATTAGTGTTCCTTACCACGCAACATCACCTTGACGGGGGCACCAAATTTGGCCGAGATTGGGCCAATTGACTAGGTCATTTTTGGATGGTTGTGCCAAGGTCTTTCACAAGCAAGTATGGTCCAAGGATTTTCGATCCCAAATCAAATTATATTGGGAATTGATTTGTGTTGTACAACATTTGCAATAAACACATATGCACCCATGTGCATATTTGTAATTGATATAATGTCCCACCATTGGGGGATTCTAGGCCAACTATTTTGGTTGGATGGCAATAGATCAAGGTTTGAATTATTGAGCAAGTGCAAATGGATGTTGCTTCAATTGGCTCATGAGCCCATTGGTTTCAATGGATGTGGATTAACCTAGCACCACTAGAATTGATCTAATGAACATATGAACTCATTCCTAGGCCACCCACATGCTTAGTGTATGACATATTGGATCCAGGATGTCATTCATGCGCGGTTTGTCATGATGACCGATCACCTTTGGTTGTGGTCAATAAGGTTGGCCTTCCATGAATATCCTTACCAACATTTTTGAGTTTTTCACATTTTCATGCATTTAGGAATGGGGGCCCAGGGATGATTTCGGATTCCCATTCATCTAATATGGAAGAACCCAATGCGGATGAGAAGGAATGGGCCATGGGGTTTCACACTAACATCACAACTATGCAAGGCATTTCCAAAGGAACTTGTAGGCAAATTTTGGGGCAAGTTTTGGATCTCAACTACTTCACTTGGATTTTCAATTTCATCTTGGTAAAACAATTATGTTTTGGCCAATCACATCCAAACACTCCACCCCATCTTTCACTCGTTGCACCTTTTGTTGGGTTAGCTATGTGATACAAGGGGGGGGTGATGTTGTAACAAAACAAGTACATCCTTGGTAATTATGGGATCGGGGATGCCAAGGGACATTTTATGGGTATGGAATAGGAAATTGGTGATGTGGGAGTGCTAAGACATGATGGCACCTTTCCACGTTTTGCATACAACCTTGGGTGTTGGGGATACATTTCATCATCTGAACCCTAAGGTGCAAGTGACTACAAAAACATGGGACCCAATAATTAGCTCAATAGTTACAACATGTGAGGTGTATGAAGCACAATGGATAATATGAAATTTCACTAAATGTGTTGCTTTTAGTTCGGGTCAGTTAAGGGGACAAGAGGTTTGAATCATATTAGAGGATGATAATCCAATTTTTAGGCAACCTTATAGGCTTAGTGAGGTGGAGAGAACCTTGGTTTAGGCTTGAACATTATAATTGTTGGATGCTAGTTTAATGGAACTGTCTAGGGGCCAAAATGTTTCAGCACCAATGATGTTAGCTAAGAAGGACATTTTTGGCAATTGGATTAAATGCCACATGTGTGAGGATTACCATTCAGTGAATAAACATACCCATTTAAACAAATATGCCATGCCCCTTCCGGAGGAAATCTTTGATGCCCTTGAACAAGCCAAGGTTTTTAGTACCTTAAACTTGAGGTCTGGTTACCATTAGTTGCCATGGGGGAGGGTGACAAGGTCAAAACAACATTTTGGGGAATTAATCCCCATGGGAAAGATTATTTGTACCAGTGGAGGTTTTTGCCATTTGGTTTGAAAAATGTGTTTGCACAATTTTAGAGAGTCATGGATTAAGTATTGGTAGGTTTTGGTTTTGTGAAGTGCTACATTGATGACATCATTATTTTAACCTAGTTCTAGGAAATCACATGCAACATTTGTAAGAGGTGTTTGGAAGACTTAAGAAACATAACCTTAAGCTTCATCTAGGCAAGTGTTGGTTCTTTCATACTCAAGTGGAATACTTGGGTCACATGATTTATCCAAGTGGATTGGGGGTTTAGAAGGTTAAAGTTGAAACCATTCCACAAGTTCCCCAACTAATAAACGTTAGTCGATTACAAACTTTCCTAGGCTTATGTAATTACTACTGGAGGTTTGTGAAAGGGTTTAGTAGCATAGCCAAACATTTAACCCAACTAACACAAATTGAACAAGAGTTTATTTGGGATGAGGCGCAAAAGTAGGCCTTTCAAGAATTGAAGGCCAAGCTTTCATCGACTCCCATTTTGAGGCGACCCATTGAAGGACGATTATTCCAATTATACATTGATTGGAGCATTATAGGGTTGGGAGTTGTGCTTATTCAGCTTGATGATGATGGTCGAAAGTTTGTGGTGGCATATGCTAATCGATCCAACAACAAGACAAAGGTTAAATACATCTCATATGAAGGGGAGTGCTTTGTAGTTGTTTGGGTTGTTTCATCATTTCCATGTTATTTTATGGTAGCCCATTCATTTTGCACTACTATAATTCATGGTTTTTTCAACTAGGTTTTTGAGTTTAAAAATACCCAAAAATGATAAGCGTAAAAAAAACCACCTTGTCAATTTGGACAAGTTGTTTTGGCCATGTCCAACTTGATCGAATAGTCAAATTGGACCTTCTCATTTTGACTAGTAAAGTGGCTAACAAAATGACTAACTATTTGATTAGTAGATAATGCACCATTTGACTAGGTCAATTTTATACCTAAATTAAAAATCATTTTCTAGATTATTATTTCTAAAATTAATAGGTAGGTAGGTAGGTAGGTAATAAATTTAGGTAGGTTGAAAAAAAAACATTTAAGTAGGTAGGTGCTAGCTTAACCTAACCTAACCTATTTAACCTAACTTAACCTTAGTTTAACCTACTTAACTTAGCCTTTTAAGCATGCACATAGGTTGTAAATATAGGGAATTGAACCCCAAATCTTCATAATGATAAACTAACTCCATGCAAGTGGATTACACCATCAAAGTTATTCAATTTTTATCAAATCTTTTATTTCACATGTTTATTTCATATTATTAAACATAATGGTTAAACCTAAATAAACCTAGTGGTTAAACTCAATGACTTAAAGTAATGGTTAAACCCAATGGTTGAACTCAATGATCTAAAGTAATGGTTAAACCTAATAACTTAAAATAATAACCAAACCTAATGGTTAAACTTAATGGCTAAACTCAATGATTTAAAGTAATAGTTAAACCTAATGGTAAAATTGAATAATTTAAAATAATGGTTAAACCCTAAACCCTAAATTCAATGAGTTAAATTAATGACTAAACCTAATGGTTAAACTTAATGATTTAAACTAATTAGCTAAACCTAATGGCTAACTCAGTGACATAAACTAATGGTTAAACCTTGTATTTAAACTCAACGACTTAAAACAATGGCTAAACTTAATGGCTAAATTTAGTGACTTAAAGTAATGATTAAACCTAATGGTTAAACTTAATGGCTAAACTCATTGATTTAAAATAATGGGTAAACCTAGTGGCTAAACTTAGTGACATAAACTAATGGGTAAACCTAGTGGTTAAATTTAATGACAAACTAATGGTTAAACCTAGTGGTTTAATTTAATGACAAACTAATGATTAAACCTAGTGGTTTAATTTAATGACATAAACTAATGGCTAAACCTAGTGGCTAAATATAAATTAATGGCTAAACCTAATGGTTAAACTCTGTAACTTAAACTAATTAGCTAAACCTAATGGCTAAACTCAATGACTTAAAATAATGGCTGAACTTAGTGGCTAAACTTAGTGATTTAAAATAATGGTTCAACTTAATGGTTAAACTCAATTATTTAAAATAATGGTTAAACCAAATGGTAAATTCAATGATTTAAAATAATGGTTAAACTTAATGGCTAAACTCAGTGATTTAAAATAATGGTTAAACTTAGTGGCTAAATTCAATGACTTAAAATAATGGTTAAACCTAATGGCTAAACTTAATGACTTAAAATAATGGTTAAACCTAGTGGTGAAACTTAACGATTTAAATTAATGGTTAAACTAATGGTTAAATTTAATGGTTAACTCAATGACTTAAATTAATAGTTAAACCTAATGACTAAACCTAAGTTAAACATAATTCTAATGACGATGATTTTCATTGGAGTTGGTTTTGGTAAGATAACTTTAAGTTCCATAAGTTATTGTACACTATATAGTTATAACGTAAAATTTCGATTTGGAATCATTATATATATATATATATA